>Ga0114971_10001885_pt1 | contig 14345 bp, 9 predicted proteins | sample M_140625_MF_Meta_FD_87320 | JGI IMG/M metagenome (GOLD analysis project Ga0114971, IMG submission 87320) | Freshwater microbial communities from Lake Montjoie, Canada to study carbon cycling - M_140625_MF_MetaG | ecosystem: Environmental > Aquatic > Freshwater > Lake | place: Lake Montjoie... | reverse complement strand
ATCCATGTGATTCATCGATACTGTATTTTAGTGAAGTTGTTAATACGAATTTTAGTAGTTTTGTTATAAGCATCTTCTGTTGTCTATATATTATGGCTATATTATCTTTATGTTATATTTTTATGTAGTTTATAGTGTGATATGACGTGGTTTTATCAGGCGCTATTATGACGTGGTCTTTGCATTCTTGAATTCTCTCCATGACATGGTTGTAACTGCTTGTTTAATGACAGGTTTCATAGTTTCGGTTTCTTTATCTAATTTTTCGGCCTTTTTCAATGCACTATCAATATACAATTCTTTTAGCAATGTTCCAACAGCAAAAGAACCTTCATGTTGATCCAATTCACCTCGTTCAATTTGTTCTAATACTCCTAAAAATCGATAAAGAATATCAAGGTCAATTTCGTCTTTACGCACTTTATTGTATATATCAGTGTAATACGTACATAAAAAATTGCATTCAACAATACAGTCTAGATGAGCGGATTCCATGTCACCAGGATATTTGTTTTTGATTTCAATGACTTTTTGAATATCTTTACGTAAAATTTCACTGTGCTTTAATTTGCGAATTAATTCGGTCTGATCTTCTACATTATTTGCTTTAATCATTTTTTGAAGTTGTAATCTAGCATCATCATCCATTTTTGTTGGTTTTTAGTAATATAGTTAATTATATTATTTTTTCTTTAAATTTTATTTTTTAGATGTAATATATAGATATAGCTTATAAAAATAGAATAAAAATGGTAAATCCTACACAAGCACCACCCCTTCAAATAAAGTCTCCACCAACAAATTCGACAATGCCTACAACCTCACATATAACAACGGCAACAAGAGGAGGAAAAAGAAGTAACAGAAGAAATAAATATGGTGGTACTACTACTACTATGACATCTTCTCCAAATCCTTCAATTATTAACTCAAATTTAGCAGGACCTTCTACTACTCTAGTAAGTCAACAAACTTATAGTCAAGGTGTTGCAAATGCTACTAATGATGGTCCTGGTTTATCTGCATATGCAAACACAACTCCAGTAGCAGTGGCGTCTGGATCATCGGGTGGCGGACGAAGAAAATCCAGAAGGACCAAAAAATCTAGAAAGACCAGAAGGACCAAAAAATCTAGAAAACATAAAAGAAGAAATACGTACAAAAAATAATAATATATATAAATATGCCATCAGGTAAAAATTGGTTAGTATTTTTATATATTAATTTAGCATTTGTAATATTAATATCTTCTGTTTATGGATTGTTAACAATTAATAACATTATGAATAATTGGGCGGAGTATAGATGTGATGCAATGTTAATGCCTTTTGCAGGGTTGATTATGCAATCAACGTTACCCCCTACTACTACACCATCACAGTATACTAAACAAAACTTTCAATATTGCACTAAAAATATGATGTCAAATTCAATGGGTGACTTTTTACAACCTTTAGAATACAATAATCAACTTGCTGCTAATAATGCAAGTAATACTACTAATTCACTCAATGATGCACGTCAAAATTCATCCAATGTTAGAAACTCGTTGGGTAGTATTACAACTTCTTTAGGTAATGTATTTACAAATGCTAGTGCTAATTCGACAACAATAACTGGATATACATCATCCACATCAGGCAAAGCTTCTGCTGGTGCTACAGCTATATCAAATAATATGAATACAAACACACAAGCTTTACAAAGTGCACCACGTACACTATAATTGTTTGTAGGATTTGATTAGTATCATTAGAATCATTACAAAATAAATTATTTTATAGCAATAGTAATAGCAATAGCAATAGTAAAGTAACATATATAATATAAAATTATATATACTACATAATTGTAAAAAAAAGTATAATATTGTATATTATATCATCATAATATAACAAGGATATATAATGAATAAAAATGATAATTATTTGAATATAGGTGAAAGTGTAAAAAATTTAAAACATATATACAAAAAAACAACCTATTTTAAAAGCTATGGAACATCTATTTTTTTATTTATATTAATAACGCTTATTTTCTTTTTATTTTTTTCATATTTCAATGTCAAAAACCACGTTCATCAATATCAATCGGATCCAGCAAAGTATAGATGTGATCCTACAGTGATGCCATTTGCAGGGCATATTTTTCAACATCCAGGAATGACAAATAGTCAGTTCAACAGATCAAACATCATGTATTGTATGAGAGAAGTATTAAAAGACATGTTGAGTGAAATATTACTACCATTAGAATATGTTGCACAACTTATTCAAAGTATTCATTTGCAAAATTTTGGTTCTTTGAATTTTTTGCGAACTATATTTAGCGATATTCGTGATGCAATGAGCGGAATATTCGGAATGGTATTTAATTTATTGAAAAATATATTTGCTGCTATCAACAATATCATAGTTTATTTATCTGATGCAATTATTAAATCAATAACATTGGTTTTATCGGGAATTTATGCAAGTAACATCCTTATTTATTGTATTAGAATTATAGCCAAATTTACATTATTCGCTATAATTGAATTTTTACTAATTTTAAGTGGTGTTATGATAGCAATATTTACTGCCGTGTTTGTTGCAGTATTCGGTGCATTTATTGGATTACCATTTATAGGTGAAATTTTAGCACCAATATTTGCTACTATGACTGCACTTATTTGTGTATCTGGACTTACAGTAGTATATATAGTAATCACTGTAGTTTTTTCAATTGTTGCACGTGCTATAGAATTAGCTTTAGATGTAACAACGGATGAAGCACCACAACCAGTTCCAGAATGGAGAGAAATAGCAGATGATATTGGTAAAGATTTAAAAAATGCATTTACACCTCGTCGCCGTAAATAAACCCATTTGCATATTTAGGAGTTGAAGTTGTCATTTAGGTTATTTTGGTTATTTTGGTTAAATTGGTTGTTTTGGTTAATTGGTTAATTCATTTTAATCGAAGTAATATCTTTTTTCTAGATGTAATATATAAATTATGAAATTTAATTTGAAAAGCTTTAGATTAGGAGATTTTTTGAGTAAAAGAATAAACACAATATTATTAATTGTTATTTTAATTGTAATATTAACAGGACATGTTGTATGTTCATGTTCAAATGTGAGTGTTAAAAAAGTTGTTGAGAAATTTACAGGAAAGGAAGGTGCAATGGGAGCAATGGGTATGGATAGTAATGGTTCATCAAAGAAACAACAATTCAAAGTAGACGCAATTAAGACAGTTGTTGCAAAAAATATGCCACAGTTAGCTAATCTTAAAGGTCCATCAACAAAACCATCTTCAACCCCATCTTCAACCCCATCTTCAACAACAACAACAACATCAACAACAGAGGGTTTTACAGGAGCCAACACTAATTACGGACAATCCGCTCCATATCTTTTAGGAAGTCAAAGTGGCACAGTTGCTTTAGATACAAACAGTTGGAATCAACAAGATTTAGTAGTTAAATGTGACGGAAGTTATGGTAAAGGTGTAGCCGATATTTTAGGTCGTCAACCACAACCAATCCCACTAGCTGAAGGTGAATTAGATGTATTTGCAACAACACCTTTTAAACCAGAATGCTGTCCTAATTTTTATTCCAATTCTACCGGTTGCGCATGCATGACAACCGATCAATATAATTATTTACAAACCCGTGGTGGAAACAACGTCCCTTACTCTGAATATTAAAAAAATAGTTCTTTTATTAGAAGTACTACAGTATTATATGTGTTTTTTATGTGAATACATATAATTCATGGTTGATAAAGCATTGATATAGCATCTTTAACTGATAAATCTAGACTTGAATCTTTGTTATAATTACGAATAAAATTCAAAATTTCATATTTAGCTACTATGCGAAAATGAAAATAGTCTGTATTCTTCCACCATATTGTGGTTTTATCACTATAATATTCTTTATCGTCTATTGATCGAACAATAAAAATGGTGTTATAATTTTCATTAAACGTAACAGTTTTTTTGCATTCAATGTTTATAATTGGTCTTACATCATGATCCATAATATATTGACCCTTATATAATGAGCGAAAAAAATAAACAAAAATAAAAAAGTTTGTTTTAGTTAGTTATAAATTACATAATTACATCCTAGAAATTACACCCTTACACAAATTAAACATACATTCCCTTAATTGCCATATTATCATCGCGTTCCTTTTTAATCAATTTATCTACTATATCCTTTGTTATTGTAAATGGGAATTCTACTTTCATCGACATATCTTCTTCGAATAAATTAGATCCTGGTTTCATCAATCTGTAAAGATTCAATTTGGTGTGAATAATTTCCAAACATCTTTTTAATGATCGAACACCATCTTCTTTGTTGCAATGATTTTCAATAATATAGTGAATCGAATCTTCAGGTAATATAATTTCATCACTAGTAAATTTGACTTGTTCTTGAATTTTTGGTAATAAATATTGGCAAGAGATAACAGTTTTTTGCTTTTTGTCATACCCCTTGGTTTGAATAGAATACATACGATCGCGTAAAATAGGATTTACTTTGGATTCGTCATTGTAACTGAATATAAACAAACATTTGCTTAAATCGAAATCAATATCCGCGAAATATTTATCATGAAATTGACTATTTTGAGATGTATCTGTTAAATGTGTTAATATTCCGGCAATTTCTTCACCCTTTGGAGTATCACTAATTTTATCCAACTCATCAAAATATATAACTGGATTCATGCATTTACTGTCAATAATGATCTGGACGATTTTACCCCAAACACTGCCTTCATAAGTATAAGAGTGGCCTTCTAGGAAAGAACTGTCTGTTGCACCACCGAGTGCGATAAATGCGAAAGGTCGGTTTAAAATCTTACTGATACCCTCTTTGACAATGGATGTTTTTCCAGTACCCATAGGACCCTTGATTGCAATAGCTGTTCCGATAGCATCTGGATTGGTAATAAGCTGACCCAACATTTGCATAATTTGCATTTTAGCATCATTTAAACCATAAACCGCGTTGTTTAGTGTTTTTTGTGCTTCTTCCATAAATTCATGACATTTTTCGACACCATCTGCTATATTGACTGGTAGTGTTCTGTAATTACCGAAAGGAATGGACATAAAAGTATCGATCCAACTCTTTAATTTTGAATATTCACCGCTTCCAGGTTCAGCATAACGAAGAGCATTTACTTTTTTCATTGCAATTGCCTTGAATTGAAGTGGAATATCCGATTCTAATATGGAAATTCGATATGGTTTTTCGATTCTGGTTATTTTGTTAATTTCGCGTAATTCTTTGATTAATTTTTTTTGTTCTGGAATAGCCATTTCAGTGAAAACAGATTTATCATTCATTGTATTTTTATTATGAATAATGTGATTGAAAATACGCGAATTTTTCTCTGATTGACGTTTTTCACGTTTTTCTGCCATTTTCTTTTCGTATTTTAGTTTTTTTTCACAGGCTTTTAAACATGTTTTTGCAATTTCTGAATTGGACGTTTTGCAAATTTCTTGTAATTGTTTTAAAAGTTCTTCGTCGCTTTTATCTTTGTTTTCTTTGTTGTTTAAAATATCCAAGGTTTTTTCTGCTATTTCTTTTTTATCCGGGGTTTCTACATCCGGTTTTGACGTTGTTTTCTCGTCTTTGGATTTCTTCTCCTTGGATTTTTCTTCTTTTACCGATTCTTTTGTTTTCTTATCTTTTGATTTTTTGTCCTTGGTTGCGGTTTTGGAATTTGTTTTATTTTTATTGTGTTTTTTCTTTAATAATTCTTCATCAGCTGATTCACATTCAGATTCAGGTTCTGACTCTGTTTCACTACATTCTGAAACATCTTCATCTACGTCTTCATCTTCAGTTTCATAAAATTCATCTTCATATTGCTCGTCTAAATCGTCTTCATCATCGTCATAAACATATTCATAATTATCATCTCCTCCAATAGTTAATATAATATTTACGTTGTTTGATTTATCGTCTTCTTCGTCATCGTCTTCATCATCTTCTTCACTTTTATCTTTACTCTTGCGATTTTTGGATTTTGAAGATTTTGATTCACGTTTGGATTTAGCAGGAGTTTTTGATTTTGGTTTTTTATGTTTTACTTCCTCCTCTTCTTCGTCGTCAGATGATTCACTGTCAGAAGATTCATCTTTTCTAGTTTTTTTTGCATTTTTTTTAATTTTATCACCTAGTTTAACGGTTTTGTCCAAATGTTTTGATGGGAACATTTTTTTCAAAAAACGTCTATATTCATGCGAGTCAATCGATTCTTCATCGTCTTCTTCTGGATCATATTCTTCCTCCTCCTCATCATCATCATCAGTAGACCATTCAGATTCAGAACCTAATTCAATATCGGATTCTTCATCACTGGATTCGTTGCATTTTTTGTTTTTGGATTTATCCGAAGTTTTTGATAACTTGGTTTTTGATGCAACAGATGTTTTGATTTGTTTGACCATTTTGATATTGGATGTTGGATATTGGATGTTGGATATTTAGAAGTTTAAATAAAGCAAGTGTTGTAATATTTCAAGATTATAAGTTTGTATTTTATTTGTGATTCAAGAAAAACAAAACCAAATCAATTTTTTATTTTAATGTTATTTTTAATTTTTTTACTCATAAAATTAAAATAAAAATTGATCTGTTTATTAAATGTTAGACAAAATTAACAGAGTGAATCAATCGAAATAAATAATAATACATTAATAAACAATCTAAATATATCTTATAATAATAAGGAAGACATAAAGTATATAGTAATTATTTAATTTCTAGTACTTAAAAACACCATGTCGAATAAAGCTTTAACCACAACCACAAATATTAATAATAAACAGGTTGCACTAAAAAATTATTCTAAAATTATTGGTGTCCAGTTTAGTATCTTATCCCCAGATGAAATTAGAAAAGGTTCTGTCGCTGAAATTACCAGCAGAGATACATACATAAACAACAAACCAGTTATTGGTGGTTTATTTGATCCTCGCATGGGTGTCTTAGAACCTGGACTAATTTGTCCTACTGATGGGTTAGATTACATGCAGACACCTGGTTATTTTGGACATATTGAGTTAGCTCGACCAGTGTTTTATATTCAATATTTGAGTACAATTCTCAAAGTGCTGAGATGTGTTTGTTTTAAATGCAGTAAGCTTTTAATAAGCAAACAAAATTACAAACAAGCGTTGAAATTGATGGGTGAAGCAAGATGGAAGTATGTTTTTGCATTGGCCAGTAAAATTGGACGTTGTGGTAAAGATACTGAAGATGGTTGTGGATGTTTGCAACCAAATAAAATTCGTAAAGAAGGTTTGTCTAGTATTTTCGCAGAATGGAAAAATGATGGTAATGAAGAAACAGATGAAAATATTGTAATCAAATTAACTCCTGAAATTGTTTTGAAAATATTTAAAAGAATATCGGATGAAGATGTTTCATTTATGGGTTTCAGTCCTATTTGGTCGCGTCCAGATTGGATGGTTTGTCAAGTCATGGCAGTTCCGCCTCCGGCTGTTCGTCCATCTGTTAAACATGACGCCCAACAAAGAAGTGAAGATGATCTTAGTCATATTTTAGTAAATATTATTAAAACAAACAAAACATTACAGGATAAGATTCAAAATAATGCGCCTTCAAATGTGATTGATGATTGGACGACTGTCCTGCAATATTATATTGCTACACAGGTGGATAATAAAATACCGGGTGTTGCTTCTGTTGCGCAACGTTCTGGTAGGCCTTTGAAATCAATCAAAGATCGTTTGAATGGAAAAGGTGGTCGTATGAGGGGCAATTTAATGGCGAAAAGAGTCGATTTTAGTGCTCGTTCTGTTATTACTGCGGATCCAAATATCTCGATTCGAGAATTGGGTATTCCAATGAAGATTGCCAAGAATATTACCAAGCCGGTTGTTGTGAATAGTTCAAACAAGGCGTTTTTGACGAAATTGGTTCGAAACGGTCCAGAAGTGCATCCAGGTGCAAAAATTCTGGAGAAAAAGAACGGCGATTCAATTACGTTGCGATATATTGATAGAGCTTCTATTATTTTAGAAGATGGTGATGTCGTCCATCGTCATATGATGGATGGCGATCCAATCCTATTCAATAGACAGCCAACATTACACAGAATGAGTATGATGTGTCATATCGCGCGAATTATGAAACGCGGTGACACATTTAGAATGAACGTCGCGGACACAAAACCATACAACACGGATAAAATTTTTGTGACGATATAAGGTCACAAGCCATCGATGTCCGCAACAGGGAGCGTGAAAAGCGTGCAACTCCCTAGTGAATAAATTAATAATTGAGGAAAACAATATAGAAAATAACATGATATAATAATAAAGATGGCGGATACTAACCCAAAAATTGTCTGTGTAAAATGCAATATCGAAAAATCTGTTTTACGATTTCCAAAAAATAGATCACAGTGTAAAGATTGTGATAATGAAATAAAGAGATTGAAATACAAAGAAGATGAAGAATATCGCATAAAAAGAAATGAAGAAAGACGATTAAAATATAATAACAATGAAGAACATCGTAGATTATTAATTAAAAAGGCAAGTGAGTTTAAACATAATAAAGTTATTGAACGACAGAAACAAATAGCACAAGAACAAGAAGCTATTGGAATCGATAACAAATTATGTAAATATTGCAAAGTTATCAAATCAAAAGAAAGGTTTAGACATAATCGTTTAAAATGTAAAGATTGTGAAAGAGATGATCCATTATCTACTATTATAAGAAGAACAAGAACACGAATAATAGCATGTTTAAGAAAAAAAAACAAACATACTATAGATTATCTCGGGTGTAATTGTACGTTTTATATGGATTGGATCTTAAAGGTCAATACAAAATATACATTTGAAAATTATGGAACGGAATGGCATATCGACCATGTAATTCCTTTGTCTAAATTTGATTTGAATGATGAAGAACAACAACTTGTTGCTTTTAATTGGAGAAATACGATGCCTTTATCTGTTAAAGAAAATTTATCCAAAAATAATAAAATATTGCAATCACAAATTCAACAACATGTATCCAACTTATTAGAATATCATAAAAAAAATAATATAGAAGTGCCTCAAAAATTTATTGATTTATTTGCGAAACACCTTGATGACGGGAAACCCTTAAAGCCATCACTACCACTCACTACAGGAAACGTCTGTGAGGAACTCAGTTAATAGCTGACAACAAAGGTAATAAAGTGATGGATGATTACGTAAGTATGAAATAGGCAATCCGCAGTGCTACTGTCTAAGTCCGTTATGGTAGGATACGACAGGCACTCAGAGACTGCTGAGGTGTTGGTGAACAATGAAGGATTAGCCATCCTGAGTTTGCTTAAGGTACAGTCCTTCCTCTTTGGAAACATAGAGGGTGTATCATATTTAGCCTGGTAAAAATAAATTAATATAAAAACAAAAATTACCAGACCATATATGGTGCGAAAAGTTCGACGGCGATGAGATGAATCTTCACATGGCCCAGGATGTTGAATCCGAATCCGAATTAAGGAATTTGGCAGCCGTGCCATACCAACTAATTAGTCCAGCTAACAACTCGGCGATTATTGGTATATTCCAGGATTCAATGTTGGGTTGTTTCAGATTTACACGAGAAAATGTCAATTTCACAGCAAGAGATGCAATGAACTTATTAATGATGTTTAATCGTGTAAATGAAAAAGCCCTTTTTGAGAAGGGAAAAGATAAAAAAATATCAAGTTTTGAAATATTATCACAAATCATGCCCCCAATGTCGATCCAATATAAGACAAAGAAATTTGGCGATAATGATGATTTTACAAAATCAAATCAAGTGATTGAAATTAAAAACGGAAAATACATTCGTGGTCAATTGGATAAGAGCACATTAGGTGCAGGTACAAAAGGTCTTATTCAAAGAACATGTAATGATTTTGGAAACATGACAGCCTCTGATTTCATCGACGATTTACAAAACATTGTAACAGAATACATGAAATCGAGTGCTTATAGTGTAGGAATTAGTGATTTAATTTCAGATAATAAAACAAATCAATCCATTATTCAAGTCATTACAGAAAAGAAAAAAGATGTAAAAAAATTAATCGACCAAACACAAATCGGTATATTTGAAAATAATACAGGAAAAACAAATCAAGAAGAGTTTGAAACACAAGTAAATAATATTTTAAATCAAGCATCTGCAGAAGCAGGTAAAATTGGCTTAAAAAGTTTAAACAAGGACAATCGTTTTGTTATCATGGAAAATGCGGGTTCAAAAGGTAGTGAACTCAACATCGCACAAATGATTTCATGTTTGGGACAACAAAACGTAGATGGTAAGCGTATTCCTTATGGTTTCGATCAAAGAACATTGCCACATTTCACCAAATTCGATGATTCACCATTAGCAAGAGGATTTGTTGAAAGTTCTTATATTAATGGTCTTTCACCTCAAGAATTGTTCTTCCATGCAATGGGTGGTAGAGTTGGTTTGATTGATACCGCGGTCAAATCAGTAACATGGGAAACACCTATCGTAATTATTGAAAATAAACAAGCTAAATATATTGAAATTGGTAAATGGATCGATCAACAATTGGAAGAAAATCCTAGAGAAATTCAACATTTTACAGAAAGACAAATGGAATTATTGAATATTAACGAAGGAGATGTATTTATTCCAACTACCGATGAAAATGGAATTGTAACATGGGGCGAAATAACAGCAATTACAAGACATGATCCTGGAACTGAATTATATGAAATAAAGACAAAAAGTGGTAGAAATGTTATTGTTACTGAAAGTAAATCATTATTAATTTGGAATCCAGAAACTAAAAAACTGAAAGAAATGCCTACTCCTGAAATAAAAGTAGGTGACCGCGTTCCAGTAACCAACATGTTATGCGAACCTCCTATTTTATTAAACGATGTAAATATGCAAAATTATTTACCAAAAACAGAATATGTTTATGGAACTGATTTTAATATTGCTTCTAACAAAATGAGGGAAGATATGACAAAAAAACAAAAAATACCAGCTGGATGGTGGGAAAAAAATAATGGTAGTACATTCACTCTTCCATACTCAAAAAAATCTTCACTACAAAGAACAAATATCCGTTCAAATATAAATGTTATTAAAAATGGTTACATTTATCCTTATCATGCTGCTAGAAAGAATACATTATTCAAAGAAACATTTGAATTAAATGAAGAAAATGGAATTTTCATAGGGTTATTCTTAGCTGAAGGAAATGCAGATAAATCTTCAATAACAATTACCAATCTAAATGAAAGTATAAGAGATTTTGTAAAACAGTGGTTTGATAAACATAATATAGAATGGACCGAAAGAGAAAGAATAAATAAAATTGGTGGAAAAACAAATACTATTGTTGGAAACTGTGTTTTGTTATCCACCTTTTTGAAAAAATGGGTAGGTCATAAAGCACATAATAAATATGTACCAAGTGAAGCATTTATTGCTAATGAAAATTTTATTAAGGGTTTATTAAATGGTTACTATTCTGGAGATGGATCTATTTCAAAAAATTCGATTGATGTTGGTTCCGCATCGAAACGTTTAATTGAAGGAATAAGTATGTTATGCTCTAGATTTGGAATTTTCGGAAAAGTTTCTATGTCTCAACTAAAACAAAATAATTTGGGAACTAAAAATATCAAACCAACATATAGATTCGCAATTCGTGCGCAATATGGAAAAATATTTGCAGAAAAAATAACATTATTGGAAAACAGCAAAAATGAAAAACTGAAACGTATAGTTTGGAAAAATAATTCTAAATTATTTCAAACTTATAATGATGTATTATTAGATGAAATTACAGAAATTAATATTATTGGTGTAGAAAAACATCCAAAAGTGTATGATTTAACTATACCAAGTACATTGAATTTTGGATTAGCAAATGGTCTTCAGGTAAGAGATACTTCGACAACCGGATATATCCAAAGAAGAATCATCAAAGGTTTGGAAGATCTCATGGTAAATTATGATATGACCCTTCGTACAAACAAGGGTAAAATTGTACAATTTACCTATGGTGATGATGGTATTGATGCTGTTAAAATAGAAAACCAACAAATTCCAATTGTTGGAATGAGTATCCAAGAAATTTATGCTCACTATAATTTACCAGATGAATCAGCAAAGGCAAAAATAATTGGAAAAATCCTAATCAAAAACACCTATACCAGATACAAAAAACAACAAGAGGCATTAGATAAAAAGAACAAAGAATACACTGAAAATATGATTCAGTTGAGAAATGACATAATTCAATATGTATTCAAACATAAGGGTGATAATATTGTAAATTGTCCAGTTGCATTTGCATATATTATTAATAATATCCAAGGGCAACAAAATATTCAATCCAATTCATTGGTTGATATTACACCATTAGAAGCCTATGAAATGATAGAACAAAATTATGAGTTTATGGAACAAAATATGTATGTAAAACCAACAAAATTATTCAAGGCTTTGTATAATTATTATTTATCACCAAAAGATTTGTTATTTGTCAAGCGTTTCAATCGTTCAGCATTAACTATTTTATTGGAGACTATTTCACTAAGTTATAAACGATCCATAGTTGCACCTGGTGAAATGGTGGGAATGATTGCAGCGCAAAGTATTGGCGAGGTCTCAACCCAGATGAGCGAAACTGGTAACACACAGCACAAAATTATTTGCATGAATAAGCTCACAAATGAAATTTCATTAAAATCGATCATTGTTGGAGAATTTTGCGATGATATTATCATGAAAAATCCAAATATGACATTTAACACCGGACATGAAAATAGTGTTGAAACATTGTTAGATAATCTGGAAAATGAATATTATATTGTAGGTGTTTCAGAAGACGAGAAAACTAGTTGGAATAAAATTTCACATATTAGCAGACATCCAGTAAATGGTGAAATGATGAAAGTAACTACAAGAAGTGGTAGAACAGTTGAAACAACAACAAGTCACTCTCATTTAGTCCGTGGCGAAAATCATAAAGTTGTTCCTATTGTAGGAGCAAATATGAAAGAGGGGATGAGAATTCCTGTATCCAGCCACATTGATGATAGTTTTATAAAAGATACAATTGAAATAAACAACCAAACATACAAACTCGATCATTTATTCGGTTGGTTTGTTGGTGCATATTTAGCGGAAGGTAATTTAAATAAAAATTCGATTGCAATTACCAATATTTCAGAACATTACATTGAAAATACAAAGAAATTTGCAGAGCGATTTGGAAAAGAGTGTAATGTAAGAAAATATCAAGGTGAATATGGAAAAGGCGTTACAACAAAATTTAATTCAAAAGAGATTGCAGAATTATTATTAACAACATGTGACACTGGAAGTTTCGTGAAACGTGTTCCTGATTTTGCTTTTACTGCACCACAAGAGTTCAAAGCAGGATTATTTCAAGGATATTTTGATGGCGATGGAAATTTTCAATGTGATAAAATCCATCATCAAATACGTTGTTGCAGTAGAAGCGAACAATTAATTAAAGATTTGGCTCTCATATTAAATTACTTTGATATTTTTGGAAATTTAAAAACAGAAAACAGACATAATAAACCATTATATCATTTAAATATTAGTCCAAAATATGCAAAAATTTACAAAAAAAAGATAGGTACAGTTTTACACCAAGAAAAATTAGATAATTTAATAGAATACATTGAAAGAAGTGACGCAGTATTTGTAGCAGAACAGATTGATAAAATTAATGGATTGGAAGAAATAGTAGCACATTGTGGTAAAACATTACAACTTCCAGGACAAAGCAGAATTTACGGACATTATAAAAGAAAAAATATTAAAAGTATTGGTCGCAGAACTTTGGAAAAATATTATGAAACTTTCAAGTCACACGAAAAAGCTCATTTAATAGAAAACGAACTTTGTATTCTTAAACAAGCAATAACATCAAATGTCGTGTGGGACGAGATTACTAAAATAGAATATTATACACCCGATCAACAAAACTTTGTCTATGATTTTACTGTTCCAGGTAATCAAACTTTTATGACTGATTATGGTGTCATCGTCCATAACACATTGAACACTTTTCATTTCGCTGGCGTTTCTTCTAAATCCAATGTAACTCGTGGTGTTCCAAGAATCGAAGAAATTCTGTCTTTATCGAGCGAACCAAAGAATCCATCACTAACCGTTTATTTGAACCGAGAAGATGAAGCCGATAAGGAAAAAGCCAGTGCAATTATGTACATGATAGAACACACCAAATTAGAAGAAATAGTTGAATCCGTTGAAATAT
>Ga0114971_10001883_pt1 | contig 14348 bp, 17 predicted proteins | sample M_140625_MF_Meta_FD_87320 | JGI IMG/M metagenome (GOLD analysis project Ga0114971, IMG submission 87320) | Freshwater microbial communities from Lake Montjoie, Canada to study carbon cycling - M_140625_MF_MetaG | ecosystem: Environmental > Aquatic > Freshwater > Lake | place: Lake Montjoie... | reverse complement strand
GCGGCGCGCGCATCCACAAAAGCCATATGCAAACTAACTTCTAATTCCTGGGCAATCATGCTTCCTCCATAGTGCATTGCAGTGGGTGTCCCGCTTCGCGGGAACTCTCGGTAACTTGATGTACTTTAGTAGCAGCGACGTCACGCGTAAAAATTCCGCAAACGCCTTTACCAACTAAATGAACTTGTAACATGATTCGGGTAGCAGTTTCATGATCCTTATTAAAATACTCTTGAATTACCATCACCACAAATTCCATGGGGGTGTAATCGTCGTTTAAAAGTAAAACTTTATACAAAGCTGGAACCTTAACCTTCTCGGCCTGTTTCTCCAAAAGTGCGGTATCACCACTGCCAGGTACAAGTGGGTTGAGGGGTGGGGAAGTTTTAATTGATCGGCTCATATGAATCATTCTAAACACTCAGGCTAAGTCTGTAATTTACTGCTTTATTTGTTGCAAAAACCCCGCACTAAGGACCTCTTTACCCCATATTGGGGCATTTTTGCCAGTTTAAAGGGGGTAACTACCTATGTCCAAGTTGATTTAACTCCTTGACATGCCACTAAAAAGGGCAAACAATCGGGGGTAGTGCTTCTTATTGAGGTTCTATTAGGCGTGTTTTGGAGCGAAACTGATTAAAAAGTATTCCCCCCATTTTCACGGGTGTTTCAAGTTTAAGTAATGGAGTTCGCATGGCGACCGGAGTTGTTAAGTGGTTTAATGATGCAAAAGGTTTCGGGTTTATTAAACCCGATGATGGTGAAGAAGAGCTGTTCGCGCATTTCAGCGCGATTACTATGGGCGGTTTTAAAACCCTCAAAGAAGGCCAAAAGGTAACGTTTGATATTACCCAAGGACCTAAAGGCAAGCAAGCGACGAATATTCAAGGCGCTTGATAAAAACTTCCTAATGAAATTAAAAACCCAGGGCGTGCCCTGGGTTTTTTTTTGACATTGTTTCAGCTTTACATATTTTCAATCATGACATCGCCAAACCCAGAACAAGATACCTGGGTAGCACCTTCTAGAACGCGCGCAAAGTCATAGGTTACTTTTTTGGAGAGGATGGCCTTCTCCATCGAAGAAATAATGAGGTCAGCAGCCTCCATCCAACCCATATGACGCAACATCATTTCTGCCGATAAGATTTCTGAGCCTGGATTGACATAATCCTTACCCGCATATTTGGGCGCAGTACCGTGGGTAGCCTCAAACATGGCAATGCTATCTGACATATTAGCGCCAGGAGCAATGCCGATGCCGCCGACTTGTGCTGCTAAAGCATCAGAAACATAATCGCCATTCAAATTCAAAGTAGCAATAACACTGTACTCATTTGGGCGTAACAAAATTTGCTGTAAAAAAGCATCCGCAATTACATCCTTGATGATGATATCTTTGCCAGTCTTCGGATTCTTCATTTTGCTCCAAGGGCCGCCATCAATCAGTTGTGCGCCAAACTCTTTTTGCGCTAAGGCATAACTCCAGTCACGAAAACCCCCTTCAGTAAATTTCATGATGTTGCCTTTGTGCACGATAGTTACCGAAGGCTTGTCATTGTCAATTGCATACTGAATCGCTTTGCGCACCAAACGCTCGGTACCCTCTTTCGACACTGGTTTAATACCAATGCTTGAGGTATTCGGAAAGCGAATTTTCTTAACGCCCATTTCCTTAATGAGGTAATCAACGATCTTTTTCGCTTCAGGAGAACCGGCTTCCCATTCGATACCGGCATAAATATCCTCCGAATTTTCGCGAAAAATAACCATATCGGTTTTTTCGGGCTCACGTAAGGGGGAGGGAACTCCTTTGAAATACCGCACTGGGCGCAAACAGAGATACAAATCCAGCGCTTGACGCAAAGCGACATTTAAAGAGCGTATGCCTCCGCCTACTGGCGTGTGCAAGGGACCCTTAATCGAAACAACGTAATCTTTCACAGCCTCTAAGGTTTCTTCTGGCATCCACACATCTGGGCCATATACCTGGGTTGCCTTGGAACCTGCATACACTTCCATCCAAGCGATTTTGCGCTTGCCGCCGTAAGCTTTGGCAACAGCAGCATCCACCACCTTCATCATGACTGGCGTGATGTCAGCGCCAATCCCATCGCCTTCAATTACAGGGATAATCGGATGATCGGGTACGTTAATTGAAAAATCTTTATTAACCGTAATTTTTTCGCCTGCTGGCACTTTAATATGCTTATACATTCACACTTCTCCAGAAGAATATTTATCTATGACTTTGACTATTTTCGCATGAGCCAGCGAACGAACCCTTAAAATTAGACCCTATAGCCATGAAAAATAGTGCCCTTAAAATTTCCCGCGAGACTCTCAGGCCCCATTTTGGACTATTGGCGTTAGGCCTTAGCTTATTTCTTGGCCTCTTAAGCCTCATGCCAGCTGGTTTAGCGCAAACTAGCAGCCCTAACCCTGGTCTACCAGTTATTGAGCTTAAAACCGGTATATATCGCCTTCAGGTCGAAGTGGCTGCGACCCCCCAAGCGCGGCAAACTGGTCTCATGTATCGCACTGTCATGGCTCAAAATGCGGGCATGCTCTTTATTTTTGATCAAAAAGCGGGGCATTGTTTCTGGATGAGCAATACCAAAATTCCACTCGCCATTGCTTTCATTGGCGACGATAGCAAAATTGTGAACATCGAAGAAATGCAGGCTGATACGACCAATAATCATTGCCCCAAAGCACCCATTCGCTTTGCTTTAGAGATGAATCAAAAATGGTTTGCAGAGCGCGCCTTAGGTCCTGGTACGCTAATTCAAGGGCTCCCTAAAAACTAAGGGGTCTAGCTCGCCCAGCAAATAAGGCAAAAGGCTAACGCAACTTTTAGCCAAAGTGGCAAACATAATGCATTGGCGCAGTTACCCGAACTACAAAATAGCTGCCCGCCTCAACCGTCCAACTTTCACCAGCAGCATATGCCTTTTCGGGAGCGCCATCAATGCTGACATAAGCACACCCATCCACTACTTCCATGATTTCTTTAGTGCTGAGATCAAACCTCAGGGTGCTCGGTAAGATGACCCCTAACGATTTGCGGTTTCCATCCGGCAATGTAACGGTATGTGAGATGCACTTACCGTCAAAATAAATATTGGCTTTTTTACCAACCGAAACCTGATCAAATTGCATCACTAGCCTTTCGTTTTTTTTAATTTGCGCTGGGCAATTTCGGCAATGCGCATCCGCAATGCATTCAGTTTTATAAAGCCGCCTGCATCTGCTTGGTTATAAGCGCCGCCATCATCATCAAAGGTCGCAATCGTTTGGTCAAATAAAGTATTGGCTGAATCACGGGAAATAACACTTACCGAGCCTTTGTATAGCTTTAAGCGCACCACGCCATTGACATTACGCTGGGTATGATCAATTAAAGTTTGTAAAGCAAGCCGCTCTGGTGACCACCAATAGCCGTTATAAATGAGGCTGGCATACCGTGGCATCAAGTCATCTTTTAGGTGGGCTACTTCACGGTCTAGCGTAATACTTTCAATACCCCGATGGGCTTTAAGCAAAATCGTGCCGCCCGGCGTTTCATAGCAGCCACGACTCTTCATGCCTACGAAGCGGTTTTCGACTAAATCGAGTCGGCCAATGCCATGCATACCACCGAGACGATTTAATTCGGCTAAAAGTTCGTGGGGTTGATAGGCTTTGCCATCAATCGCAATGGGGTCACCCGCATGAAATTCAATTTCAATAACAGCGGCGGTATCGGGTGCTTTTTCAGCTGTAACGGTCCAACGCCACATCGATTCTTCAGCTTCCGCATTCGGATTTTCTAAGTGCCGTCCTTCGTAACTAATATGCAATAGATTTGCGTCCATTGAGTATGGTGAACCACCTTGCTTGTGTTTCATCTCAATGGGAATGCCATGCTTCTCGGCGTAAGCCATTAATTTTTCGCGCGACAATAAATCCCACTCTCGCCATGGTGCAATGACCTTAATACCGGGCTCAAGAGCGTAATAACCTAACTCAAAACGCACCTGATCATTACCCTTACCAGTGGCGCCATGGGAAACCGCCTCTGCCTTTACTTGGCGGGCAATTTCAATTTGGCGCTTTGCAATGAGGGGCCTAGCAATAGAAGTGCCTAACAAATACTCACCTTCGTAAATCGCATTAGCGCGAAACATGGGGAAAACAAAATCGCGCACAAATTCTTCACGTAAGTCGTCAATGAAAATATTTTCCGGTTTAATGCCAAATTGCAAGGCTTTGGTGCGGGCCGGCTCAAGCTCTTCGCCCTGACCCAGATCAGCAGTAAAGGTGACGATTTCACAATGATAGGTATCTTGTAGCCACTTCAAGATCACACTGGTATCAAGACCGCCAGAATAAGCTAAGACTGCTTTTTTGATTTCAAACATTATTCCACTCGTATTAAATAGGTTCGTACATTATCAAACAGGGCTGCCCGCGGCAGAAATTTGCCCACACAATAAGTATTCCATCAAAGCCTTTTGGACATGCAAGCGATTTTCGGCCTCTTCCCACACGACGCTTTGGGGTCCGTCAATCACTGCGGCACTTACTTCCTCGCCCCGATGTGCTGGTAAGCAATGCATAAATAAGGCGCTTGGATTGGCTAGAGCCATCAATTCTTCTGTGACCATCCAATCTTTAAATGCCTTCATCCGCATGGTATTTTGATCTTCATATCCCATGCTCGTCCAGACATCGGTCGTTACTAAGTCGGCTCCCTTTACTGCATCACGCGGATCAGCACAGATCATGAGGTGATTTAAAGCTGCACCACTTAAACGCGCCCGATCAAGTTGGTAACCTTCTGGCGCCGAAAAGCGCAATTGAAAATCTAAACACTCGGCAGCTTGAATCCAGGTGTAAGCCATATTATTGGCATCACCAACCCAGGCTACGGTTTTTCCTTGAATCGGCCCACGGGCTTCAACAAATGTAAAAATATCCGTTAACACTTGGCAGGGATGAAATTCGTTGGTTAAACCATTAATGACTGGCACCCGCGAGTTTGCGGCAAAGCGCTCGATGATGTCTTGGCCAAAAGTGCGAATCATAATAATGTCCGTCATCCGTGAAATGACCTGCGCAGCATCTTCCACTGGCTCGCCTCTGCCCAATTGCGTGTCGCGCGTGTTGAGATAGACCGCGTGACCACCCAACTGATGTATTCCAGCCTCAAATGACAAGCGCGTGCGGGTTGAATGTTTTTCAAAAATCATCGCCAGCGTTCGATCGTGCAAAGGGTGCCAAGTTTCGTAACGTTTAAAGCGCTCTTTTAACCAAGCTGTGCGCGAGAGCAAATAATCGTATTCAGCCCGGGTTAAATCAACAAACTGGAGGTAATGTTTTATTTGGCCTGGTACCTGCGGTTTAGCTAAGGAAGCTAAACTAGCATGCCCAGAAACAGATTTACTTTGCATCTTGTCCAAAATATCACCCACTAAAATAATAATCTTAAGCCTATATTGCTTTATCTTGACTGTCTTAACACGTGATTCATAAAACGCTGTTCATCCAAGGAATAACTGCAAATGGCAAACCCTTTAGACCCAGTGACTGGGCTGAGCGCCTATGCGGAGTCATGGCAAGCTTTCGACCCCTCGGTGACACTGGTGATCCTCGCTTTACTTATTCTCCATTCGCTCGACCTGTCGTAATTGCCAATGTTAAATTCGTTGTCATCGATACCCGCCTTCATGATCTAGATCCAAAAGCGCTGGACTTTGTTCTCAATTTTGCTAAAGACAATGGCCTTCCGATTGAGGAGGCTTGTGTCTTCGAACCTAAAACCTGAAGCTAAGCTTTAAAACAAAAACCCGCTCAAAAATGGAGCGGGCTTGAGTAGATTTATGAAAAAAGAACTAAGCCATCGCCTTAATAGCAGCTGATAAACGCGATTTTTGTCGCGCAGCAGTATTTTTATGGGCAATTTTTTTATCCGTAATTTTGTCGATAGTGACTTGAGTGGCGATAAATACTTTCGCTGCAGCTGCTTTATCACCCGCCTCAACTGCTTTACGAACAGCCTTAATAGATGTGCGCAACTTCGAACGCAAGCTCGAATTGTGCTCATTTTGTTTAACTGCTTGCCGAGCGCGTTTGCGCGCTTGTGCGGTATTGGCCATCTTTAAACCTGCCTATTCATTACGATTTGTCAAAATATACGAGCACCTGGGTGGAGCATTCAGTGATCGCTAAAAACCAAGATTTTACCTGAAAGGGCCAAAAAAGCCCAGTAGACCAATAAATAGGGGAAAATCAGCCCATGAATCTGCTTTCCGCTGCCGCCAAAGTAAGTGCTTTGACGATGTTATCCCGGATAACTGGCCTTTTACGTGAGACCCTGATTGCCCGTAGTTTTGGGGCCTCAGAGTGGACTGATGCTTATAACGTTGCTTTTAGATTACCCAATTTACTGCGTCGTTTATTCGCCGAAGGCGCTTTTTCGCAAGCTTTTGTGCCGATTTTGGGGGAAAGCGTCGCCCGTGGGGAGCAAGGTCAAGCTAAGGTGCTCATTAATGCTGTTGCCACCCTCTTATTTTGGGCGGTACTTTTTACTGTTGGGCTTGGGGTTTTGGGGGCGCCAATACTGATTTTATTGATCGCCACGGGTTTTACGGGTGGGCCAGCCTTTGAGGCCAGCGTGGTCATGACCCGGATCATGTTTCCTTATATCGGCTTCATCTCACTCGTTTCACTTTCAGCGGGTATTTTGAACACTTATCAGCGTTTTGCCCTCCCCGCTTTTACGCCCGTATTACTTAATCTAGCCTTAATCGTCAGTGCTATTTGGCTTGCCCCCCATCTGGAGCAACCGATTTATGCCCTTAGTATTGGGGTTTTAGTCGGCGGCCTACTGCAGCTGCTGATTCAAATTCCAGCGCTGAAGCGTTTAGGTTTATTGCCGCGCATTGGCATTCTGCCCAAGGCTGTTCATCAAGCTTTTATCAGCCCTGAGGCCCGGCGGGTTTTGCGTTTAATGGGGCCCGCAGTGTTTGCGGTTTCGGTTGCGCAAATTTCGCTCTTAATTAATACCAATATCGCTTCGCGCTTAACCACGGGAAGCGTATCTTGGTTAACTTATGCAGATCGCCTCATGGAATTTCCCACTGCTCTTCTTGGTGTAGCGCTCGGCACTGTCTTGCTACCTAGCCTTAGCAAAGCCAATGCCAATCAAGATCTTAAACATGCTGAGGAATTGTTGGTTTGGGGGTTGCAGCTCACTTTTCTATTGGCTGCACCATGTGCATTAGCGCTATTTTTATTTGGCGAGCCAATTGCCGCCGTACTCTATCACTATGGTCGTTTCAGCGCGCTTGATGTATTGATGACCCAACAAGCCTTAGCCGCTTATGGGGTCGGCTTAGTTGGCCTGATCTTAGTAAAAATTTTGGCTCCGGGCTTCTATTCTCGGCAAGACATTCGTACCCCCGTCAAAATTGCCTTGGTGGTTTTGGTTTCAACCCAACTCGCGAACCTGGCCTTTGTTCCTTGGTTAGGCCATGCCGGCTTAGCTTTATCCGTTGGCTTAGGCGCTTGCCTTAACGCGGCAATGTTATGGGTGGGCCTTTGCTGGCGGGGAGCACTACCCACTTCAGCGGGTTGGTGGAAATATTTAGCACGGCTCGGGGTAGGCCTAATTCCCTTGGGCCTAATCTTACATTATGGTTCGCAAGCCCATAACTGGATCGACCTACAAGCACAACCTTGGCTACGAATTGGTCTTCTGGTTGGCTGGCTTAGCCTAGCGGCAGTAATTTACTTTATCGGCATTAGGCTTGGTGGAATTCGCTGGCAAAATTTCTTGCGTCATGCAAAATAGGAGGTATGCCGACACGACAACTTGACTACTTTGCGTCTCTGGTTGCAGAAGACGACTATTTTCCCCTCACCGAGGCTGCGGTTGCAGTTGCTCAGCATGCTTTTCCCGACTTAGATGTACAAACTGTTCTTGATCAAATTGATCAACTCGGCAATCGACTCAAGCAGCGCATTACCCCCGAAACTTCGGCGGTACAAAAATTACAGCATCTAAAACATTTTTTTTATAGTGAGTTAGGGTTCGGACCTAATCCAAATGATTTTTACGCGCCTGAAAATTCCTATCTCCATCATATTATTGAAAGTCGCCGCGGAATTCCAATTTCACTAGCAATGCTGATGATGGAATTGGGCCATCAAATTGGGCTAAAGATTCGGGGTGTTTCTTTTCCCAATCATTTCATGATGCGCATCTCATTGCAGCAAGGTGAAATTATTATGGACCCCTTAACAGGCGCCTCATTATCAAAGAATGAGTTGCAAGAAATGTTAGATCCCTATTTAGACGCCAAGGGCTACCAAGATGAAATTACTTTGCCTTTAAATATTTTTTTACGCGCCTCTAGCCCACGTGAAATTCTGTCGCGCTTTCTGCGTAACCTAAAGTTGATTTATACCGAAAATGAGCGTTGGGAGAGATTATTGGGGGTCCAACAACGGTTAGTTATTTTGCTCCCTGATTCGATCGAAGAGATTCGGGATCGCGGCCTGATTCTTGCCCAACTAGAATATTTGCGTCCAGCCCTTGAGGATATGCAGCGCTACTTGGTCGCATCGCCTGAGGCAGGTGACGCCGAAGAAATTCGTGAACACATCGCCACCCTAGAAAATCAGAGTCGGCAAAATTAATTTTTCAGCGTCATTTCTTCTGACGCAGGGCTTGTACCATCTTCAGTAATGCAGCAAAAGCGACTGGTAAGGCTGCCGCTCCAACCCCAACCAAAACAATCACATTTAAGTTTTCCCGAATGATCGGAATGTTGCCGAAAAAATATCCAGCAACCACTAGACCGACCACCCAGATTCCCGCACCAACAATATTAAAAAATTGGAAGCGGGCAAAATTCATCGCCGAAACACCAGCGACAAATGGCGCAAAGGTTCTGACGATGGGCAAAAAACGCGCCAAAATAATGGTCTTACCCCCGTGCTTTTCATAAAATGCGTGGGTCTTACGTAATGCAGATTGATCAATCCAACGTGATTGACTAGCAAATACTTTTTCCCCAATCCAGCGCCCAATAAAATAATTGACGGTATTACCAACGACTGCAGCAATCAATAAACCGCTGCATAAGGTAAGCATATTAAATTGGCCAGTAGCGCAATAAGCTCCAGCAATAAATAATAGGGAGTCGCCAGGCAAAAATGGGGCGATAACTAAGCCCGTTTCAGCAAACACAATTGCAAACAGAATGCCATAGGCCCAGTTACCATAATTTTGAATCACTAGGTCTAAGTGACGATCAACATGCAAAAAGAAATCGCCTAATTGAATTAAGGTATCCACCAACTTCACCCCTTTAATTGAAATTGAGGAGGATATTAACAGGCTTAACCACCCAAGCTTCCTATAATTGCCGAATGCCCCTCATAGAAACTGCGCCATCAATGCGCCTTCATACTGCAGAATGCCCCTCAGATGTACTCTGCATTGTTGGGCCGACTGGCAGTGGCAAAAGTCATTTAGCGCTTACTGTGGCCCAAAAAGCGGCCCTGCACGGGGTAGAAATTGAATTAATTAGCATGGATTCTGCCTTGGTTTATCGAGGCTTGGATATTGGTAGTGCAAAACCCTCTCGGGCTGAACGGGCTTTAGTACAGCATCATTTAATTGATATTCTTGAGCCCCATGAAACCTATTCTGCCGCACGCTTTGCCAAGGATGCAAAACGCCTCTGCACAGAAATACAGGCGCGCGGGAATATCCCCGTTGTGGTTGGCGGTACGATGCTCTACTGGCGAGCTTGGGCCTACGGCCTATCAGTCCTGCCTGCAGCGAGTCCACAGATTCGTCAAGAACTAGAAATGCGCGCAGCGCTCTTGGGCTGGCCGGCATTGCATGCAGAGTTAAATCAAATCGATCCCCAGACTGCTGGCCGCCTTAAACCCAATGATTCGCAACGCATTCAACGGGCCTTGGAAGTGTTTTTAGTCAGTGGGCGTCCGATGTCAACTTGGTTAGCTGAAAGTCCAAGTCAGGATGGCCGCACTGGTGAAGCTATTCCAGCCGGACTAAAGCTCATTGCACTTGAACCCAGTGAGCGGCAAAAATTACATGAAGGTCTTGCACACCGCTTTGATGCAATGCTTGATCAAGGTTTAATTGCAGAAGTGACAGCGCTACGTCAGCGCCCCGAAATTCATGCCGACTTGCCTGCCATGCGCGCTGTCGGCTATCGACAAGTATGGAATTACTTAGCGGGTCATGACTCGTTTGAAACAATGCGGGAGAAAGCATTAGCAGCCTCACGACAACTTGCTAAACGCCAGTTAACTTGGCTACGGGCGATTACAACCCGGCAATGCTTTGATTCGCTCACGACCAATGGCCAACAACAAGCTCTCGCCTATTGCTTAGAGCAGCTCAATATTAAATAACCAGAGTTTGAGCTTCGCCACTGGGACGCTCACGTACTTCACCAGCCACCCAAACCTTTAAGCCCTGAGCTGCTAATGACTTTATTGCAGTAGACGCAAGCTCGGGCGCTACGATTAATACCATCCCAATTCCACAGTTAAATACCCTCACCATTTCTGCATCAGCTACATTGCCCTGGGTTTGTAACCAGCGAAACAATGCGGGCAACACCCAAGTGTCGCGCTGTATAACCGCCTGCATATTTTCTGGTAAGACTCGCGGCACATTGTCAACAATGCCGCCGCCAGTAATGTGTGCCAAGCCTTTAATGTCGATTTCAGACATCAGTTTTAAGAGGGGTTTAACGTAAATTTCCGTAGGCGCCATCACCACCTCAATTAATGGCCGACCATCTAAATCGTCATCCGGCTTTGCACCAGCGCGCTCAATAATTTTTCTCACCAAAGAATAACCATTACTGTGAGCACCACTAGAGGCAATTGCCAAAACGATATCGCCAGCACAAATACGTGAACCATTAATGATTTTTGATTTTTCAACCGCGCCCACTGCGAAGCCTGCTAAATCATATTCTCCAGGGGGGTACATGCCAGGCATCTCAGCTGTCTCTCCACCAATCAGCGCGCAACCCGCAATTTCACATCCTTTAGCAATGCCACCAATAACGCTGGCTGCTGTATCGATCGTTAATTGGCCGCAAGCAAAATAATCGAGAAAAAATAAAGGTTCAGCGCCCTGCACCAAAATATCATTCACGCTCATGGCCACTAAATCTTGGCCAATAGTGCCATGGCAATTCCATTCAAAAGCCAGTCTTAGCTTGGTCCCAACACCGTCGGTACCGGCTACCAAAACAGGTTCTCGATAGCGCTTTGGCACCTCAAATAGCGCTCCAAACCCGCCAATTCCCGCTAAAACGCCCTCACGCATGGTTTTTTTGGCTAGCGGCTTGATCCGCTCAACCAGCGCGTCGCCGGCGTCAATATCGACTCCGGCATCGCGATAAGAAAGGCCTGCAGCCAGGGAGGAGGAGGATTTAGTCATAAAAAATAGGTGATATTTAGGGGTGAACTGAACTTGATCGTTAGAATCATTGAATTCTAGAGGATCAATGCCCCATGGCCGAAATTTTTACTCCCTTCCTGGCAGCCTTCATTTTGGCGTACGCTTTACGCCCAGTTGCCTTATGGCTTGAGCAGCATCGGCTACCAAAATCGCTAGCTGCTTGCTTAGCGATGATTTTTGGCTTAAGCCTGCTCGCCGGCATTGTCATTTTGCTGATTAGCTTAATTAGTCAGGAAATTCCCTTAATTAAAACTCAGCTACCCGAGTGGATTGAGAAAACCCAAATGTGGTTGGCACCAAAATTAGCCGAACACAATATTGCCTTTGACTGGGTGGCAATTAAAGCAATTGCGACACAAAAAATTAGTGCTTTAGTGAGTGATAACGCCAAAAATGTAGTGAACACGACCCTAGGAACGATTCTTTCTTCTGGTGGATCAATTCTGAGCGTCCTTATCGATTTGGTCTTAACGCTATTTGTCCTGTTTTATCTTTTGCTTGATTGGAATCACTTCTTTCAATATTTAAAAAAATTAATCCCTTTACGTTTTCAAACAACTGCGCAACACCTGTGCGCAAAAACTGATGGCCTCCTGTCGCAATATTTACGCGGCCAAATTTTGGTCATTCTCGTAATGGCAATTTATTATTGCGCCGGCCTCTCGATTGTGGGTGTGCGGGGCGCAATTGCTTTAGGGGTATTCACTGCAATCGTCGTGATTATTCCCTATCTAGGCTTCTGGCTTGGTTTTATCCTCGCATTACTATCGGCCCTTTTACAATTTGGTTTGGGCGCAGAGCTTATTGGTGTATTAGTGGTATTTGGTATCGGCCAAATGTTAGAGGGCTTTTTCTTAACCCCGCGTCTAGTCGGCGAACGGATTGGTCTTCACCCAGTTGCCGTCTTATTTGCCTTACTGATCTTTGGTAAGTTATTTGGATTTTTTGGGGTACTACTAGCCCTACCAGCCAGCGCCGTAAGTTTGGTACTGATTCAATTTGCTTGGTCTCTCTATCTTGAATCAAGTTGGTATCAAGGTTCAAAAAAATAATCGTGAAGACCCCAAATTCAGCGCTGCCAAAACAGTTTGCACTTGACCTTAGTCAGCCCCAAAAAGCGACACTAAACAATTTTTTAGCGACCGGTAATGCAGCCCTACTCGCTCATCTGCAATTACTCGTTTCGGGCTGGGAAATCAATCCTGCTGATACTTCATTGCCTGCGCTTAATTATCGTTGGCTGTACTGGTGGGGCGCAATGGGTTCCGGCCGGACCCATCTGCTAAGTGCCTTAAATAACGCGGCGGCGCAACTGAATCTGCAGCACTTTTCTCTACAAGCAAATGAACCTGTTTCTTGGGTGAGTTTAGAAGAGAAATTACCGCTCTTCCTCAGCCAAGAACGAGCAACTATCATTACCGTTGATGATGTCGATCAGCTTGATGAGCGTTTATCAGCGGCACTTTTTCGGATTTTAAATTTGGTCCATGGCAGCAGCAACTTACATGTTTTTATGGCCGGCAATAGCGCACCAGCTGGCTTGCAACTACGTGAAGACTTGCGTACTCGCTTAGCTTGGGGCTTAGTATTTCAAGTGCAGCCTTTAAGTGATGAGGAAAAAATGCAGGCCTTACAACAAGCTGCCACAGAGCGCGGCTTAAATTTATCGCCCGAAGTATTGCCTTGGCTACTGCAGCGTTTTTACCGCGATATGCCAAACTTAATGGCCTTATTAGATGCGCTAGATGCCTATTCTCTTGAAATGAAACGTGCTGTTACCTTGCCACTCGTGCGCGAATTACTACAAATTCAACCCCATGCAACCAACAACCCAACTCTTGGTAACGCTGGATGACGACATTAGCATTATTCGATTTAGACCATACGCTATTGCACTTCGATAGCGACTATGAATGGGGTCAATTTTTAGTGCGACTTGGTGTGGTAAATGGAGATGTATTTGCGCAAAAAAATGAGCAGTTTTACAGCGACTATAAAGAAGGTAAGCTCGATATTGATGCGTTTTTAAGTTTTGCCTTAAAGCCTCTTGCAGAACATTCCCGCCCACAATTAAAAGCCTGGCATGAAATTTTTATGGCTGAAGTCATTACCGGAAAAGTCCATTCGCAAGCGCTTGATTTAGTCAAGCGCCATCTCGATGCGGGTGATTTATGTTGCGTGGTTACTGCAACCAATAGTTTTGTCACCCGGCCGATTGTAGAAAGTTTTGGCATCACCCATTTAGTTGCTACTGAACCTGAAACCGTCGGCGATAGGCCAGACGGGAATTTTACCGGGGCGGTTAAGGGAATACCGAGTTTTCGTGATGGCAAAATACACCGGGTTGAAGCTTGGTTACACAGTTTAAATATGGCTTTAGCAGAGCTACCGCGCAGTTATTTTTATTCTGACTCAATGAATGATTTACCCTTACTTAAAAAAGTTACCAATCCCATTGCAACCAATCCGGATATGCTCTTGCGGGCTGAAGCCCAAAAACGTGGCTGGCCTATTCTCGAGCTTTTCAATTGATTACCCGATTTATTAAAGGGCTGATTAAACGCCAGCCCAAGCCTAAAAAAGTGGGTGCCAAACAAATTGCTGCTCAACGTATCAGCAAAAAAACCCATCGCATTGATCCTAATTTATTGTCGAAAAATGCAGTTAAAGTAACGCAAGTGCTCCAGCAAGCGGGTTACTCGGCCTTTATCGTTGGTGGCGCTGTGCGCGACTTAGTGTTGGGAATTGGCCCAAAGGATTTTGATGTGGCAACGAATGCCACTCCCGAACAAGTACAAAAATTATTTCGTAAATCTCGCCTCATTGGTCGCCGTTTTCAAATCGTC
>Ga0114971_10001881_pt1 | contig 14351 bp, 6 predicted proteins | sample M_140625_MF_Meta_FD_87320 | JGI IMG/M metagenome (GOLD analysis project Ga0114971, IMG submission 87320) | Freshwater microbial communities from Lake Montjoie, Canada to study carbon cycling - M_140625_MF_MetaG | ecosystem: Environmental > Aquatic > Freshwater > Lake | place: Lake Montjoie... | reverse complement strand
TTTTACTCCAAATGGAGATGGTATTCACGACACATGGAATATTAGTGGATTACAAAATGATTTTAGCGCAAAAATTTATATATTTGACCGCTACGGAAAACTAGTGAAACAAATCAGTCCGCAGGGACAAGGATGGGACGGAACTTTCAACGGAATTCTATTACCATCAACCGATTACTGGTTTACTGTAGACTACAGCGAAGCCGCTGCTTACAAACAATTTAAAGCGCATTTTACATTAAAAAGATAAAAAAATAAACACATATTATTTACTTAAAAAGTGCTGGAGATATCTAGCACTTTTTTTGTATTAATTTATATGTTTAAAGAGTGAGTATTTAATCAATATAATTTTTATTATTGCACTGCTTTTCACAAAACACACAACCTAGATAGCCCTGACAGAAGTGGAAATCCTGGCATTGCGATAAATAAAAGTGTTATTAGAATTCTTTGTTCCTCGCGATGACAGATTGCAACGGATGGCAGGAATTACCATTACTAAAATGCCTAAAGTTTCGCTACTAATAAAAAACAGAAATTTGGTAATCTAAATTCTAAGTTTTATTTTCTTAGTTCTTATTTTGTTGTTTTGTAAAAAAGCATTACTTTTGCAGTCCTTTAGGCGAAGAAGAGTTTCCTTTAGGAATCAACTATTTATGTAAAACACTGCTGCTGTTTTCTATTCGATAATAAACTCAAGAGACACAGTATACAAATTTTTTATCAGCATGTCTGAATTTAACAAAGAACAACAAGATTTTTTAAATGATTTTAACTGGCACAATTACGCAGAAGGAATTGATGTAGTAGATCAAAAAAACTTACAAGAATTTGAAGATTTAGTATCGAAAACTTTTATCGATACCGATCAAGAAGAAGTAGTAGAAGGGGTTGTAGTAAGAATTACTGACCGTGATGCTATTGTTGACATTAACGCAAAATCGGAAGGTGTTATTTCATTAAATGAATTCCGTTACAATCCAAATTTAAAAGTTGGTGACAAAGTAGAGGTTTTAATTGACATCCGTGAGGATAAAACAGGTCAGTTAGTATTATCTCACAGAAAAGCAAGAACTATTAAATCTTGGGATAGAGTTATATCTGCAAATGAAACAGGTGAAATTGTTACTGGTTTCGTAAAGTGTAGAACAAAAGGTGGTATGATCGTTGACGTTTTCGGAATTGAAGCGTTCTTACCAGGTTCACAAATTGACGTGAAACCAATCCGTGACTATGATGTATATGTAAACAAAATGATGGAATTTAAAGTTGTGAAAATTAATCACGAATTTAAAAACGTTGTAGTTTCACATAAAGCGCTTATTGAAGCAGATATCGAAGTTCAGAAAAAAGAAATTATTGGTCAATTAGAAAAAGGACAAGTATTAGAAGGAGTTGTTAAAAATATTACTTCTTATGGGGTGTTTATTGACTTAGGTGGTGTTGATGGATTGATTCACATTACGGATCTATCTTGGTCAAGAATTAATCACCCAAGTGAAGTTCTTGAATTAGATCAAAAATTAAACGTAGTTATTCTTGATTTTGATGATGAGAAAACAAGAATCCAATTAGGTTTAAAACAATTAAGTGCACACCCTTGGGATGCGCTTGGAGCTGAGCTTAAAGTTGGAGATAAAGTAAAAGGTAAGGTAGTTGTTATTGCTGATTATGGTGCTTTCATAGAAGTTGCTGAAGGAGTTGAAGGATTAATTCACGTTTCTGAAATGTCATGGTCTACGCATTTACGTAGTGCTCAAGATTTCGTTAAAGTTGGTGATGTAGTGGAAGCTGTTATCTTAACTTTAGATAGAGACGAAAGAAAAATGTCACTTGGTATCAAACAATTATCGCAAGATCCTTGGACAGATATTACAGCTAAATACCCAGTAGGTTCTAAGCATACAGGTATTGTTAGAAACTTTACAAACTTTGGTATCTTTGTAGAATTAGAGGAAGGTATTGATGGTTTGGTTTATATTTCTGATTTATCCTGGACTAAAAAAATCAAGCATCCATCGGAATTTGTAAACGTTGGAGACAAGTTGGACGTAGTGGTTTTAGAATTAGATGTTGACGGTCGTAAATTATCTTTAGGTCACAAACAAACAACTGCTAATCCATGGGACAAACATGAGACTGCTTTTGCTGTTGGAACTATCCATAACGGTACTATAGCTGAAATTGTTGACAAAGGAGCTACAGTAGATTTTGGTGAAGATGTTGTTGCGTTTATTCCAACTCGTCACTTAGAAAAAGAAGACGGTAAAAAATTGAAAAAAGGCGATGTTGCTGATTTCAAAGTTATCGAATTTAATAAAGAATTTAAAAGAGTAGTTGCATCGCATACCACTATTTTTAGAGAAGAAGAAGAGAAAAATGTTAAAGCTGCTACAGAATCTGTTGCTGCTTCTAACAATAATAATCAAGCTTCAACATTAGGAGATAATAATGATATCCTTGCTGAATTAAAAGCTAAAATGGAAAAAGGAGGAAATTAATAATCTTTTTTTTTAAATATTAAAGCGCTACATTATTGTGGCGCTTTTTTTTTGGATGTAATTTTGCCTTTTGCTTTTAGTGAAAAAGTTTTTGTGAATTTTTTTGATGTCTTGGTGTGACTTTCTGAAATAGTTTAAATTTTTAATAAAAAACTAGATGAATTGCTTAGTTCCTTTAAGACTTTTTTGCCAAAGATTAAAAGGATTGGAAGGATTTTTGGTATTTTCTGGATTAAATAAATCTATTGTTACTTCAGGAAACTACTGAAAATCTGGTTTAGTAATTCTCAAGATAGGTATTGCATCTTGAATAAATACAATTAGATAACACTCGAGTGTTATCTAATTGTATTATATATCGTTAGAGTTTATCTTAATTGAGCTCCTAATTCACTTTCAAAATTAAATTGTAATTTCCCCATAATTTTATCAATCTGCACATCTGTTAAAGTTTTAGTTGTGTCTTGAAAAGTGAAACTCACAGCATAGGATTTTTTGCCTTCTGGTAAATTTTTTCCTTCATATACATCAAATAGATTAATGTCTTTTAAAAGGGATTTCTCGGTTTTAATGGCTACTTTATATATGGATTCAAATGCAATGTTAGTATCAACTAATAAGGCAAAATCCCGTCTTACTTCAGGGTATTTAGCAATAGCTGTAAATTTCACTTTGTTAGATAATAATTTAAGAACCAAATCCCAATGGAACTCAGCGTAAAATACTTCTTGCTTGATATCAAAATGTTTAGCGATTGATTTTTTAACTGTTCCCATTTCAACTAAAATATCATTTCCTAAAGCAAACGCAATTCCTTCTGCAAAAATGTCATTAGAGACAGGTATATTCTGAGTTTTGTCAATACCTAAACGTTCTAAAACAGAATTTACGTAGCCTTTAAATAAAAAGAAATCCGAAGGTTTTTGGGGATTGCTCCAACTTTCTGCTATTCGGTTTCCGGTTGTGAAAAGTGTTAAATATTTCTTTTCGTTATGTTCGGATGATAATTTGTGGTAGGTTTTTCCGAATTCGAATAATTTCAAATCACTGCTTCTCCGGTTTATGTTGTAGGATATAGCTTCAAGTCCAGAAAACAACATTGATTGTCGCATTACCGATAAATCATTACTTAACGGATTCAAAATAGTTACAGTATTTTCTTCTTTCAACTGATTGGAAAGTTTTAAATAATCTGGAGTTGTTAAAGAATTCGCCATCATTTCGTGAAATCCTAAAGAATTCAATTGATTGGCTATTATATTTTGTACTTTATAATCTTCATTTCTTGGTGAATTGGTAACGGTAGCATTTAATTTTTTAGTAAAATCAATATTATTATAACCATAAACTCGAAGAATTTCTTCAATAACATCGACTTCTCTTTGCACATCTACTCGGTATGCCGGAATAATTAATCCCATTCCTGCATCCGAGGAGCTATTTACTTTTATATCTAGTGATGCAACAATTTTTTTAATAGTTTCTTTTGGTAACTCTTGACCAATTAATTTGAATGTTTTTTCGTAGTTTAAAAAAACAGTAAAATCTTCAATTTTCTTCGGATAGATATCTATTATATCGGAAGTTGTTTCTCCACCGGCAACTTCCTGAATTAATAATACAGCTCTTTTTAATGCGTATTCCGTAATTTCGGGGTCAGTTCCTCTCTCAAAACGAAAGGAAGCATCGGTGCTTAAGCCATGTCTTTTTGCAGTTTTTCTAATTGAAACTGGATTAAAATAGGCACTTTCTAAAAATATTGAATTTGTATTTTCAGAAACACCTGAATTTTTTCCACCAAAGACACCAGCAATACATAGCGGTTGCTGATCGTCACAAATTATTATATCTTCCTCGTGTAGTGTTCGTTCAACACCATCTAAGGTTATGAATTTTGTACGTGAAGGAACTGTCTTAACGTTTATTTTGCCGTTAATTTGCGCAGCATCATATGCGTGTATTGGTTGCCCTAATTCGTGTAAAACATAATTAGTAACGTCAATTATATTGTTTTTTGGAGTGATTCCAATTGCTTTTAATCGGTTTTGTAACCAACTTGGAGATTCTTTAATAGTAACGCCTGATATAGTTACCCCGCAATAACGAGGCACCAATTTAGGGTCAATAATATTAACATCAATTTTTAAAGTACGTTTGTCTACTTTGAATTTAGATACCGATGGAGTTATTAATTCTAAAGAAGCATTTTTTTGTAATAATCCAGCTCTCAAGTCTCTTGCTACTCCCATATGAGACATAGCGTCCGCTCGATTTGGAGTTAATCCAATTTCAAAAACTTCGTCATTTTCTATATTAAAAACTTTAGCTGCAGGGGTACCTGGAATTAAGCTTTCGTCCAAAATCATAATTCCTTCATGGCTGTTACCCAATCCCAATTCATCTTCAGCACAAATCATTCCGTGGCTCTCTTGTCCTCGAATTTTTCCTTTTTTTATTTCGAATGCTACTCCTTCTTTATCAAAAAGTTTAGTACCAATAGTAGCGACTGGAACTTTTTGCCCTGCAGCTACGTTGCTTGCACCACATACAATTTGTATTGGAAATCCAGTTCCAAGATCTACAGTGGTTATTTTTAATCTATCAGCATCAGGGTGTTTTTCGCACGTTAAAACATGACCAACTACCACACCTTCAAGTCCACCTTTTACCGATTCGTATTTTTCAACTATTTCTACTTCTAAACCTAAATCGGTAAGAATATTAGAAATATCTTCGGAGGGAGCATCTATTTTTAAAAATTGTTTTAACCAGTTGTATGAAATCTTCATTTTATTAGAATAATATTTAGAGCTTCAAAGATAAGTATTGTAGATTTTACATTAAAATATATTTACATCAAAAAATAATTTCTTTTTTTGAATAAAGTAGTAAATCCCAGAATCTAAAAATTGTCTGATTTTCATCTTTTAAATTAAGATAGGTATTTTCAAACTTTATATTGTTTATTAACTTATGTAGTTCCAAATGTTCTTTTTAGCACTCATTTCAATGAAAATTACTCTCATTTTTTGATGCTCTGGCTTTGTCATTGCTGCATCATCTTTCAAAAGTTTTAGAGCCTGTTCTCTTGCAAGCATTAATATATCCCTATCTTTAACCAAATCAGCAATTTGTAAATTCAAAACGCCACTTTGTTGTTTTCCCATTATATCGCCAGGACCACGAAGCTTTAGATCGACTTCAGCAATTTCAAATCCATCGTTAGTTTTACACATTGTTTCAATTCGGGTTTTGCTGTCGTTCCCCAATTTGAATCCGGTCATTAAAATGCAATAACTTTGTTCTGCACCCCGGCCTACGCGACCTCTCAATTGGTGTAATTGTGATAACCCAAAACGTTCCGTACTTTCAATAACCATTACACTTGCATTAGGCACATTAACTCCTACTTCAATAACCGTTGTCGCCACCATTATGTTAGTTTTTCCGGCTACAAAGCGTTGCATTTCGGCTTCTTTTTCTGCCGGTTTCATTTGCCCATGAACAATAGAAATGCTGTATTCTGGTAGCGGAAAATCACGAGAAATACTTTCGTAACCATCCATTAAATCTTTATAATCTTGAGTTGCACTTTCATTAATTAACGGGTAAACGATATATATTTGCCTTCCTTTAGCTATTTCATCCTTTAGAAATTTCCAAACTTTTAATCTGTTCGAATCAAATCGGTGCACTGTTTGGATAGTTTTTCTTCCCGGAGGCAATTCGTCTATTACCGAAATATCTAAATCGCCATACAAACTCATCGCTAATGTTCGCGGAATTGGCGTTGCGGTCATAACCAAAACGTGGGGTGGAATTTCATTTTTTTTCCATAATTTAGAACGTTGCTCAACACCAAAGCGATGTTGTTCATCGATTACGGCTAAGCCTAAATTTTGAAATTTAACTTTGTCTTCTAGCAAAGCATGGGTGCCAATTAAAATATCTAAGGTTCCATTTTCAAGCGCTTCGTGAATGATTTTCCTTTCTGAAGTTTTGGTTGAACCAGTAAGTATTTTTATATTGATATCTAAAACTTTAGCAAGTTCAGATAGTCCTATAAAATGTTGGTTTGCAAGAATCTCAGTTGGTGCCATTAAGCAACTCTGAAAGCCATTATCTTTTGCCAAAAGCATGCACATTAAAGCAACTATTGTCTTCCCTGATCCCACATCTCCTTGCAGTAAACGATTCATTTGAGCATTACTACCCATGTCGTTTCGTATCTCTTTTATGACTCTTTTTTGCGCATTAGTTAATTCGAAAGGTAAGTGATTATTGTAAAAATCATTAAAATTTTCACCAACTTTATCAAATAAATACCCCTTAATTTTATTTTTTCGAATAAGATTTTTAGTAATCAATTGCAATTGTATAAAGAATAACTCTTCAAATTTTAATCGAAATTGGGCTTTTGCTAATAGCTCGTGACTTTTAGGAAAATGAATATTAAACATTGCCTCATTTTTTGGAATAAGTTTCAATTGTGATAGCAAGTAATCGGGTAAAGTTTCAATAAACTGCCCTTTTATTTCCATAAACAATTGTTCGATAGCTTTGTTTAGAACTTTATTGGTAATGCCACGTTGTGTTAGTTTTTCTGTGCTTGGATAAACTGGTTGCATGGCGCTTCTTAAACTAGCTTTGTGTTCGTTTAGTAATTCCATTTCTGGATGCGCCATAGAAAATTGGCCGCTATAATTGCTCATTTTTCCGAAAATTACATACACTTCATTTAGTTTCAAACTTTCTCGGATCCATTTTACGCCTTGAAACCAAGTGAGTTCCATTTGTCCGGTTTCATCTACAAATGAAGCTACTAATCGTTTTTGGTTTTTGCCAAATTCGACGGTTTTGATGTTTATAATTTTACCAATAATTTGAACTTCAGCAGTAGAATTTTGAAGTTCATTGATTTTATAATATCGAGTTCGGTCAATATACCGATTAGGAAAAAAATTCATCAAATCGCCATACCTATGGATATTCAGTTCTTTGCGCAGTAATTCCCCGCGCGAAGGACCTATCCCTTTTAGATATTCTATAGATGTTTGAAGAAGATTGTTTGACATTTTTTAAAAATAAAGAAAAGAGGATAGAAAATAGATATTAATTTACGAATTTTTTATTATTTATTGTGTTTTTTATTCTCTCCGTATATAAGCTTATTTCACCAATTCAAAACTACTATTTAATCGAATATCTGCAGAGGAGGCTCCTATCATTAAATCAAATTCACCTTCTTCAGATTTAAAATGTAATTTTTCATTATAAAAAGATAATTTTTGATTATTTATAACAAACTTAATTGTTTTAGTTTCTCCAACTCCTAATTTTATCTTCTGAAAATCCTTTAGTTCCAATATTGGTCTAATTAATGTAGCATATTTATCATGAATATACAATTGAACGACTTCTTCGCCTTCGTATTTGCCGGAGTTACTAATGTCTACAGAAACTTCAATTGTTTCGTCGGCTTTCATTTTCGTTTTAGACAATTTTAAATTGGAATAGTTGAAAGTAGTATAACTTAATCCATATCCGAAAGGAAATTTAGGAGTATTTTGCAAATCAATATAGCTTGATTTATATAATTTTTCTTCATTAATAGAGGGTCTCCCAGTATTGAAATGATTATAATAAATTGGAATTTGTCCTTCCTCCCTGGGGAAAGTCATAGGTAATTTACCGCTAGGATTATAATCGCCAAAAAGTACATCTGCAATTGCATTTCCAGCTTCCGATCCTAACCACCACGTGTAAACTATGGTTGGCATGTTGTCGGCAGTCCAATTAAAAACTAAAGGGCGCCCTGCATTAATTAGAACTACAATTGGTTTTCCAGTTTTTTGCAATTCTTTAATTAAATCTTCCTGAACACCAGGTAGGTGTATATTACTTCTACTTTTAGATTCTCCACTCATATCAAATCTTTCACCAATGCTAACAATTACAGCATCCGATTGGTTTGCAATGTCCAAAGCCTCTTGAAAACCAGCTCTGTTAGTGCCTTCAATATCACATCCTTTTGCATAAAGCAATTTAGTAGATTTACCTACTTTATTTTCTAAACCTTCCCATTGTGAAACTATATAAGTGGAATCGATTTCTTTTAAATTAACAGCCCAAAAACCGTGATTTATCCTTTTTGGTTTGACCATTGGACCAATAAAAGCGATAGTTTTAGTTTGTTTAGAAAGCGGTAATATAACCTGTCCCAAAGTAGAGGGAGAATTTTTTAATAAAACAATACTTTTTGCTGCAATTTCTCTTGCAACTCTAGAATGTTCCGGATTAGAAAGCGCTGCTTCTTGTCTGTCTTGATTACAAAATCTAAAGGGATCGTTAAATAAACCTAATTCAAACTTTTTACGAAGAATACGTTTTACAGCTTCATCAATTGTTGCTATTGGAACTTTTTTTTCTTTAACCAATTGCGCTAAGTTGTTTCTATAGGTATTACTTTCCATATCCATATCTGAACCTGCAGTAATTGCAGAATAAGCCGCTTCTTTGTCATTTTTTGAATAACCATGAGTTACTAGTTCACCAATAGAACCCCAATCGGAAATTACAAATCCTTTGAAATTCCACTTTCCTTTTAAAATATCTCTTTGAATATGTTTATTGGCAGTTGCCGGGATTCCGTTAATATCGTTAAAGGCATTCATAAAAGTTGCAGCGCCAGCATCAACCGCTGCTTTAAAGGGAGGAAGATATATTTCCCAAAGAGTTCTATCACTTAGGTCTACAGAATTGTATTCTCTACCACCAACAGCAGCTCCATAAGCAGCAAAATGTTTGGCGCAAGCCATAACCGAATTCAAATCTCCTAATTTTCCTTGAAATCCTTTTACACGTGCAGATGCAATCTTAGATCCTAAATAAGTGTCTTCCCCAGCACCTTCCATAACTCTTCCCCAGCGCGGATCTCGAGCTATATCTACCATGGGCGCAAAGGTCCAATGAATTCCGCTGGCAGATGCTTCCGTTGCTGCAATTCTTGCGGATTGTTCCATAGCCAATAAATCCCAGGATGCGGCTTCTGCTAAAGGAATTGGGAAAGTTGTTTTATATCCGTGAATAACATCTAAGCCAAATAGTAAAGGTATTTTTAATCGCGATTGCATCGCTAATTCTTGGTATTTTCTAGTTCTATCTGCTCCAATTACATTAAGCATGGAACCTAATAAACCCCCTTTAATTTCTTTTTCTTTATTTGGATTTATTACTAATGGTCCTGTTGGATTTGCATCGTTAGCATATTGATTTAATTGCCCTATTTTTTCTTCTAAGGTCATTTTTTTTAATAACGCTTCTACTCTCAAGTCAATAGATTTGCTTTGAGAAAAAGAAATAGAAAAAGTAAGTAATAATATTATTTTTAGTAGGAATTTCATTTTGTAAAAATAATTAAATCAATCTATTATAAAATAATTATTATTATAAAAAACAATTGTTTTAATAAACTAGTGTTTGGACAGCATGGGGTAAAATAGTAATTTCGGAAGCCACTGTTCCTATATACAAATAATAGGTAATTTTAGTATTGCTTTGATTCATTACAACGGTAACTACTTTTCCATCTGGATTTTGAAAAGAAGTAGTTAATAATTGGCTTCTGCTAGCAACACTACTTATTCTTTTGGCACCTTTATTAATAAATTTTGAAAAATGGCCAATGAAGTAATAGGAAGGAGTATAAATTAATTCTCCGGTGGATAAATCGCTGTGAATAGGAGCGAAGCAAAAATTTCCAACATGATTTGGGCCTCCGTTTTGATCAAGAAGTACATTCCAATCCGTCCAGCCAACGGTTCCATTATTAAAATCGTTTATTATAGACCTTCCATAACGCTCACCATTTTTCCATAATTGGTACTTGTTAGCATTAAAACTTTCTACGCATCCTTCTGTAAATAAAAGATTTTTGTCTGGATACATTTCATTTACTTTTCCGATATTGTCAAACATCATTTCGCCACCACTCCAGTTTTCATACCAATGAAATCCAATTCCCCATACATATTTATTTGCTTGCGCATCGGATAGTATTGTGCTTACTCGTTGCGATATTAAATCGCGATTGTGATCCCAAATAATAATTTTTTTATTTCCAAGACCAGCTTTTGCTAAAGTTGGGCCTAGATAATTTTTTAGAAAATCTCTTTCTTCTTCAGCAGAAAAAATACAGGATTCCCATCGTTGTTTTGCCATTGGCTCGTTTTGAATAGTTAATCCCCATACAGGAATACCTTCTTTTTGTAAAGCATTAATATATTTGACATAGTAATTAGCCCAAGATTGGTTGAATTCGGGCATTAGTTTTCCGCCTTGAAGTTTACTGTTATTGTCTTTCATAAAAGCAGGAGGAGACCATGGACTTATGTATAAACTCACATCATTGCCTATAGATTGAATTGCTTTTTTAATTAATGGAATTTTGAATTTTTTATCGTGTTCAATATTGAAAGAATTCAAACTTTTATCTCCCTCATTAACATAGTCATAAACATCCGAACTAAAATCGCAACTTGACATATTGGTTCTTATAAGAGAGTATCCAATTCCTTTATCTTTGCTATAATAGGCATTGATGAATTCGGTTTGTTTTTCAGGAGATAGTTTTGCGAAAACTTCTGCACTTGCATCAGTTATTGCTCCACCAATTCCCATATAGGTTTGGAATTTTTTATCTGGATTAACAAAAACACACACTTGAGTTTCTAAGGGTTGTTTCATTTCTACAAACTTCAAATCGGAATTTGTTTTGGATAAACGAAACGAAGTGCTATCTGCAGAAGTATAAACAGCAATTGTTTTGTCTTTGGCGGAATATGCTTTATTTATTATCTGTGAAAAAGCAGTTGTAGATAGAATTGATAAAGAAAATAGCAAAATTTTATTCATTTTTATTTATTTCAAATTAATTAGCATTCTAGAGCGTAAATATACATGGTTAATATTAGTCTTCCAAGATTCAATTATATCTATATAAATTCAGATTATTAAGAAATTAATATTTAAGTGTAACAAAACTAATCTTGTTGCTTAAATTTTGAGGCATAATATTAATTCTTTCTATTCAATAACAAAAATGTATATTTTTACACTTCAAAAAATTTACAAATACCGAAAGTCAATTATTTAATAAGTTCCTAAATGAATAAACTTTTTTTTCTACTAATTCCGTTTTTTTCATTTGCCCAACAATTTACAAAAGTTGATTTTATTCAATGCGATGCTTCCGTAGCGCTTGATTTTGAATCCAAGAGTATTGATGGAACAATTAGTTATAAATTTCAAGTACTTTCAGAAATTGATTCTATCCGAATTGATGCAAAAAATATGTATTTTAAAGATGTTGCGGTTAATGGTAAATTAGTTAATTATAAAAATAACAAGAAAGAATTAATTTTATTCGAAGGATATAAAAAAGGACGCAACGAAGTTTCATTTTCGTATAAAGCAATGCCTAAACAAACGTTATATTTCTTTGGAGTTGTTGAAGAGCAACAAATATGGACACAGGGGCAAGGGAAATATACAAGCAATTGGTTGCCAAGTTTTGATGATGTAAATGAGAAAGTTGTTTTTAATTTGTTTGTTAATAATAAAAATAAATTTCAGGTTGTTTCTAATGGTATTTTAAAAAGTAAAAAATACAACCAGCAAGCGGAAACATCCTCGTATCAATTTAAAATGAAAAACCCCATGTCTTCCTATTTGGTTATGCTTGCCATTGGAAATTTTAATCATCAAACGCAGATTTCTGCTTCTGGAATACCTCTAGAAATGTATTACCAACCAAAGGATTCTGCTAAATTTGATTTTACTTATAAAGACTCTAAAACTATTTTTGACTTCTTAGAAAAAGAAATAGGAGTGAAATACCCTTGGAAAATTTATCGTCAAATTCCTGTTGAAGATTTTCTTTATGCCGGAATGGAAAATACTACATCTACCATTTTTGCTCAAGATTTTGTAGTAGATGAATCTGGTTTTAATGACAGAAATTATATTAATGTCAATGCCCACGAACTAGCACACCAATGGTTTGGAGATTTGGTTACCGCCAAAACGGGTAAACACCATTGGTTACAAGAAGGTTTTGCAACCTATTATGCTTTATTGGCTGAACGCAAAATTTTTGGGGAGGACTACTTTTATTATGCTATGTATAAAAATTCGTTGTTGTTGCAAAAAGAAGCTAAAACGGATACTATTCCAATTTTGAATGAAAAGGCAAGTTCGTATTCTTTTTATCAAAAGGGGGCATGGGCATTGTTCGTAATTAGGGAATCAATAGGAGAAAAAAGATTCAATAAAGCGGTTAAGAATTATTTAAAAAAATACCAATTTAAAAATGTTGAAACTGCTGATTTTCTTAACGAAATTGCCGCAGTTTCCGATTTTGATATTATTAAGTTTCAAAAAGAATGGTTAGAAGACTATCATTTTAAAACAGAACAAGCCAATGATTTGTTGAAGAAAAATGAAAGTATCCAAACCTTAGTTGAAATTCAAAAACAAAAGAATAAAGCCTTTGCAGATAAAGAATCCTACTTTAAAGAGATAATGAAATCTAATGGATTTTATGCTTTAAAAAGAGAAATTATTTATCAAATAAAAGACGTTCCGTTTGTTGAAAAAGAAGCATTACTGCGATTGGCAATGCAAACAAATGATATAGAAATTCGTCAATCTGTTGCAGAAACAATGTCAACAATTCCTGTTTCATTTCTACAAGAATACGAAACTTTATTAGACGATAAATCTTATGATACTAAAGAAATTGCTTTTAGTAATTTGTTCAAAAACTTCCCAAATAACCGCGCCAAATATCTAGAACTTGCCAAAAATTGGAAGGGTAAAAATGATAAGGGTTTGCGAATTTTATTTCTATCCTATTATTTAGAATTTAATGTAGCTACTTCAAATACATCACAATACTCACAATATTATTTTGAATTGGTAGAATATACTTCGCCAAAATACGAGAGTTCCATTCGTCAAAATGCTTTTGAAAACGCGTTGTATTTAGAACCGAAAAACTTAAAAGTACTTAAGAATTTAGTTAATGCAACTACACATCCAAAATGGCAATTAGTAAAATATGCCCGCGAAACTAGTAGAGAATTATTGAAAAGAGAGGGATTACGCGAATTGTTTACTACGATTTTACCTGAAGTATCTGATATTGAAAAATTTCAATTGCAACGTTTGTTGGAGGAGAAATAATAATTTAAAAATGTAGATTAATTAGTTTTAAAAGTTAAATAAAATTTCGTTTTTATTTTTGATAAAGTCTTGTTTATTATAGTTAAAGTTAGAACATTTCGTGACTTGTAGAAAAAGAATTTTATTACATATAAATTTCAAGTAAATTCTATGTTTGTTGCGTGAGGGATGGTAGCGACATCCTTTGCTTTTTTTGATTTTGCGAGTTTACGAAGCAATCTAAAAAAGCAAAGATATAGCGACAGCCCGACCCGAAGGGGCACGCCCAAAAAAAATATTAGGTATTGGTTTCTAAATCTTTGATATAATCTTCATATTCGTAGAAAAACACTTCAAATTGTGACATGGTTGCATTAAAGAAATCGAATATTTCTTGCCAAGTAGTTTTGTTGTTTAAACTCACGTTTAGTTTTTCAATCCATATTCGGCTGATGACTTTTCCGCTTTCTAGATAATGATTTCTTTCTAGAATTGCTTCGGGAAGGTAGTCTTCAAGAAGAAGAGTTTGTAGGGATTGTATTTTTTCGAAGTAAATTTTTCTTTTTTCTTCTTCTTTGGGTTCAATGTCTAGTAAAACTTGTGCTTTTTTATTGTCTACATAAA
>Ga0114971_10001877_pt1 | contig 14363 bp, 15 predicted proteins | sample M_140625_MF_Meta_FD_87320 | JGI IMG/M metagenome (GOLD analysis project Ga0114971, IMG submission 87320) | Freshwater microbial communities from Lake Montjoie, Canada to study carbon cycling - M_140625_MF_MetaG | ecosystem: Environmental > Aquatic > Freshwater > Lake | place: Lake Montjoie... | reverse complement strand
GATTAACGGTAAGAATATAAGTCATGAATATCATCGTGTGCGTAAAACAAATTCCAGATCCAGCCAGCCCAGGGGCGTTAGACGCTTCGACACATGCATTAAAGCGTGAAGGCAAATTAATTCTTGATGAGTCTGATGCTTATGGCGTCGAGATGGCTTTGCAACTTGTTGCAACTGCTGGTGGTGGAGAAGTAAATATCATTTCAATGGCACCAAATGGTGAAACATCCGGAATGCGTACTGCATTGGCGATGGGCGCAGCAAAAGGATTGCTTGTCAGTGACCCAGCACTCGCTGGATCAGATGCGCTCACGACTGCAAAAGTTTTGGCGGCATCAGTTACCAAACTTGGTGGTGCTGACTTGATTATCACCGGCACCGAATCTTCTGATGGTTACACCGGCACCGTGCCAGAGCAAATTGCTGAAGTACTCGGATTGCCTTCGGTAACTTTTGCCAAGAAAGTAAAAGTTGAAGGTTCGGTATTGAAAGTCGATCGCCAAAGCGAATCTGGTTACGACGAAGTTGAATGCACACTGCCGGCAGTTATTAGCGTGACCGCTGGTGTTGTTGAGCCGAGGTATCCAAGTTTCAAAGGAATCATGGATGCCAAAAAGAAGCCGCTCGATGTAGTCACTGCTTCCGATCTTGCTGTCACGCCAGCTGGTTGGGATGCTGCTGGTCAGAAAATCGTAAATGTTACGCAAGCCGAAGCACGCAAAGCCGGAGAAGTAATTGAAGACGATGGTGAAGCGTTCGGCAAGATTGTGGCATTCCTAGAAAATTTAAAGTTGATCTGAAATAAATCCCCAAGTAGAAGGCAAAAAATATGACAATAAATAACATCTGGGTATTCGCACAGGGCACAAACGGTGTTGCAACAACCGGCACACTCGAACTTCTAACCAAGGCAAGATCGCTCTCGGGCAAGGTCACCGCATTTGTTGGTGGCGATGCAAGTGGTTTCGCGGCGTCACTTGGTGAGCACGGAGCAACAAAGGTTTACGCAACTGGCGATCTCGCAGGCAAGTTGCCTGGTGTCGCGCTTTCTGCCGCAATGAAAGTGATAATCGATGGCGGAGATTCACCAGATGTAATTATGTTTCCGCAAAATTATGAAGGTCGCGACACGATGGCTCGGTTATCGGTCAAATTGAACCGCACAGTGCTTACAAACAATATTGATCTTGCTGACTCAACTGATGGGGTTGTGGCAACGACGCCAATTTTTGGTGGCAACATCTTGGTCGCAACTGCATTCAGCGGACCTGGACCGCACCTAGTTTCTTTCCGCCCGAAAAGTTTTGTCGCAGAGTCAGCATCGGGCGGTGCGCCTGAAATAGTTGCCGTGGCCGTTCCCGAATTGGGAGCGCAAGGCGGCGCACGCGTTGTTGCAACTCACACAGAGCAAACAACTGGACCAAAACTTGATGAAGCAGCAATCGTTGTTTCAGGTGGTCGAGGTCTCGGCGAAGCCGCAAACTATTCGTTGATTGAAGATCTTGCGAAACTTCTTAAAGGTGCACCTGGTGCATCACGAGCGATCGTTGACGCTGGATGGGTGCCATATTCATATCAAGTTGGCCAAACCGGAAAAGTCGTCAAGCCAAGTGTTTATATTGCCGCAGGAATATCTGGTGCAACACAACACATGGTTGGGATGAAGGGCTCGAAGAGCATTATCGCTATCAACAAAGACAAAGAGGCTCCTATCTTCGGAATTGCAGATCTTGGCATTGTCGGTGATGTCCATAAAGTTTTACCAAAACTCATTGAAGCGCTTAAATCCCGCTCGTAGAAAACGACCTGTGGCGTAACTGCCGACTTGTTTGACTTAAGTTATAAACGTGGCAACTAAAAAGAAAATTCTTGTTGTCGCGGGAAACCTTTCGCACCTTGATCAGTTTGTAATTCACGGGCTATTTAAAGAGCTATCAGATTCTGCTCAAGTAATTTTGTCATTACCACAATCAGAAATTGAAGGTGATCGTTGGGCGAAACTTCCGAGTGAGTTTAAAAATAGTTTTGAAAAAGTTCTGCCCTACAAATATAATTCAAAATCTAAAAGAACTGGTTCGCAGTTAGGTGAGGCATTAACTTTTAGATTCAGAAATCTTGCCTCTGGTTATCGAACACGCTTAAGAAATAAATTTTTGATCGGTCTGCAAGTTCCGGATCGGTGGCAAAACTTCTCAGGGCTCGCCGTGTTATTTCAAAATCGTGGCGAGGTGTGGCGAAGAATAATTAAGGAGTTTCCATCATTTATTCGTGGCACCAGATTGTTTTTTTGGTTTTGGTCTCGAGTTGCGGTATCAAAAATTTGTAAAAATTGCGAACTGTCTGAAGTTGCAGTACAACAATCGCCAAATGTAATTGTTGTACTTATGCAGCGACAGGCAGGCTTCGTAGTTGCGGCGATAGACGCCGGCGCCAGAGCAGGCATTCCGACATTGTTGATACCCGTGAAGTGGGATAACGCGTCGTCTAAGAGCCCGTTAGTGAAAAAACCTACGCGAATGTTGGTTTACAACAAGCAACTTGTTGAGGTTTGCTCGCGAATGCACAAAATGCCCGCATCCTCAATAGTTGCGATCGGCAGTGTTGAGGTCGGCGCTAAAAGAGTTATCGCAGCGGTGAGCCAGTCAGAAAATTTAATACTGATTGGTAGCACTGCTGATGCATCGAGCTCGGCGCCATGGCTCAAGTGCGTCAGCGATGTACTATCTCGAAACAGTAAGCAAAAAAATCATGTTAAAACAATCTGGCGACCATACCCAACTGGTGATTCAACAAGTCTAAATTTCATGAATGAGTTTGTTTCGTCACACACACAAATTGAACTTGATGACGACATCAAGCGGGGCATGTCTCATCGTGCTCAAAGCATTTCTTTCGATGACGTATCTGCGGCGTACTTTAGATATTGCGAATTACTCAATTCGGCGGTGGTGGTTGTCTCTGAAGGTACATCAGCGATTGTTGATTCGCGTGCCAGAGGAATACCAGTAATCTTGCCGGCTTTCAAAAAAGATGCCGTGATTGGCTCGCAATGGTGCAATTTAATTGGCTACGAGCATTTGCGCGGGCTACGTGAAACAGCTGGTGTGTTCATAGCTGAAGATGAATCTGAACTAGAGCGACTACTCACTGATTTTCTAGAAAACCCAAGACGAATAGAACCTGATAACTCGGGCGAAAATATTTTTGTAGATCACCGAACTTACGCGCAACGACTCTTGGATGTTATTGACGAAGTATTGATCGACGGAAGTAAAAACTAAAAATCACTGCGACTAAAAATCGCTATACGAGTGGCCAGGGGTAGTGGCGTCCAGATGGGTCAACCGGAAACTTTGCGCCATCAAGAAGCCATTTCGCGCGCTCAGTAATCGCGACAACTTCTTGCTCGTTGAGCAGAGTCGCAACTTCAAGTGGCACAGTCTGAATTAGTGGCTCAATTTTTTCAAGTAGTGACTGTTCGATTGCTTCGCCGCCAAACTCCCAGATCACTGTTCGAATTTTGAAGTCTTGGGCAAAGCACAAACCGTGATCGATTCCCCAAACGCGAGAGGCTTTATCAACCAAAACGTGGCCAGATTTTCGATCGGTGTTATTTGCAACGATGTCAAATGCACACATCGCTCGAAATTGATCGTGCAGTTCTTGTCGTTCTTCGAAAATTGCAAAATAGTGATCGTCTGGGCTTGCTTCAATCAGTAGTTGCACTGAGCCTTCGCCGTGCGGACCGTCGCGTAAAATTGTTGGCGGCACAAAGTGCAGACCCATTGCTTCTGCCAAGCGGTATGCCGCTACTTCGCGTCGGTGCAAACCCGGTTCGAAATCCCAAAGTGGTTTCTCTCCACGCATTGGCTTATAAATTGCTTTAACGGTTTCATCGTGATCAATTATTGAAACTAAAAATGTTGCGTTGCTGCTATACGGCATGCGCATTTCTATAGTCATCTCGCCGCGAAGCAAGTGGCTTATTATTTCTGAAGAATTATCTAATTCATCCGCGGACACAAATGGCCATCTTTGTTAATTGGCCGACCGCAGAAAATACAAGTTGGCCGACCAGACGCGACGATACTGTCTGCGTGTTCACAGAACGCTGCAGCCTGCCCACGAGTGATGTTGGCGCGAATTCTTGACAGATCTTGCGAATCGAGAATTTCTTCTGGGCTCTCGTCGCCATTGAAGATTTCGATTTCGTCTAGTTGAATAACCAAACGATCGCTGATTGCGTCGTATGCCAAGCCGACGGTGCCGAGTACAAACTCAGGTTCGACGGGCATTGATAGTTGCATCGCATCTTTAATTGGTCGTTGCGAAACATCTGGTGCATCGGCAAGAAGTTTGCGCAAATACTCAGACATCGCCGCGACTTGGTCTTTTTCACACTTTATTGTGATTCGTTGTCCATCAGCACGCACTTGCAACACGAATGTTCGTTGGCCTGGTTCGCCAAGTGCGCCAGTTGTGAAAGCGTCAGTTGTATCAAACTCAAAGTATGAACTCACGACATCCGCAATTCAGATAGGTCGCCACCTGTTGAATTAACAGTCAGCACTACCGGCCCAAACGTCGAATATGAAACTGCACTTACAGAGCAAGTACTAATCACGATGCGTTGAAATAGATCAAGGTGTGTTCCCATGGCGTGGGCAACAGCGGCCTTAATCGGATCGGCGTGCGAGAAGCAGATTACGACGCCACCACTGTGTTTGATACGCAGAGCATCAAGTGTTGAAGTCATTCGAGTTTGCATTTCGGTGAAACTTTCGCCTTTTGGAAACCGAAAAGTGCTTGGCGCACGCTGAACAGTTGACCATTCTGGAAGTTTCATTAACTTGCTTAGTTCTTTGCCTGTCCAGTCGCCGAATTCACATTCAAGCAGGCCTTTTTCGATGATCACTTTCTTATTCAGAAGTTTGGCAGTTGGTGCTGCCGTCTCGCGCGCGCGTTCTAACGGTGATGCATAAATCGCTGAGACATTTTTGAGATTAGTCAGACGTTGGGCAACGTCGATTGCCTCTTGTTTGCCGATATCGCTGAGGTGAAGACCCTTGGCGCGACCAGGAAGCAACTTGCCTGTGCTCGGCGTTTTGCCATGCCGAACCATGATTATCAGCGTCGACTTCGGGGCGTTTGGTTTTTTGATTTTGCTACTCATTGGCAGATCTTCAAACTATCGGCACAGCGCATAATCTCGGGTTGTGCCTAAACATGATGAACTCGACAAATTGGCGATTGAAATAATTGATTGTCATAAATGCACACGCCTAGTTAAATGGCGTGAGAAGGTTTCGGTCGAAAAGCGTGCTGCATATGTCACAGAAAGTTATTGGGGCAAGCCGATCGTTGGATTCGGCGACAAGCGAGCACAAATTTTGGTTTTAGGTTTAGCACCTGGCGCACATGGTGCAAATCGAACGGGTCGCGTTTTCACTGGAGACCGAAGTGGTGACTGGCTGTATCGGGCATTACACAAGGCCGGATTGGCGTCGCAACCAGAATCTGTGTCGGTTGATGATGGTCTCACTTTGCAAAATGTGTGGATCACATCGGCCGTGCGTTGTGCGCCACCCGCCAACAAGCCGACACCGGGCGAGCGCAAAAAATGTTCATCGTTTCTGACACGAGAACTTGCAATGCTGGTGAACGTCCGAGTAATTATTTGTCTTGGATCTTTTTCGTTTCAGGCAATCTGTGACGAGTTAAAAATTCGCCCAAGACCTAAGTTTGGTCACGGTGTTGTCGTCGATCATGAGAGATATAAAATTGTTTGTTCGTATCATCCGAGTCAGCAAAATACATTTACAGGCAAACTTACTGAAAAAATGTTCGACAGTGTTTTCGAAACTGCGCTGATGCTGCTGCGCTGAAATTACAAAGCCAAGAGTTCACCAACGCCGTAGACGACGGCAACAGCAGCAAGAAAAAGACCAAACACGCGTTGTAACTTTTTGTCGCTCATTTTCAAAGCCATCTTTGAGCCAAGTGGCGCGCCAACGACAACGCCAGCGGTTAGCCAAAGCGCAAAGCGCCAGTCGATTCCATTTTCTATCGCATGAGTGATCGTGCCCGGCACCGCGAAACATCCAACACAAATCAGCGAGGTCGCCACAGCATTTTTAATTGGCAGTCTGAGCCAGCGTCGAAACAGCGGAACCATGATGATTCCGCCACCGAGTCCGAGCAATCCAGACAATCCACCAGCAAATACTCCAGTAAGAATTGCAAGAGAGTTCTGAGATTTTTTGATTGCCGCCACCTCGCCCGTCAACTCTTTTGGTGCAGCACTGCGGATCATATTGATTGCGCTCCACATCAGTAGCAACGCAGTCAACACCATCAACAAATGGCCGTTACCCGGCACGCGTGGCGAGACCCACGCGCCAACAACGGCAGCAACGATGCCACTCGGTGCCGTAAAGCGAATAACTTGCCAACGAATTAGTTCGCCTTGCCGATAGCGCCACGAACCAGTCACGGCGCCTGGCAAAATCGACGGCAATGTTGTGCCAACGGCGAGTGCAGCCGAGCAACCAAGCGCGCGAATCGCTGGAGTAGAGATAACTGCACCGCCGACGCCAAAAGTGCCTGACATTAATCCAGTAGCAACACCCGCGACAAGTGTTAGCGCGTCACGAAAAATGCCAGCGTCCATTAACTAAAACTTTTCTAGTGCGCCGCAGGCACTGTGCCGTCAGCCTTTTTCTTTGGCGCAGGTACACCAACGCTGACTGCCTTATTGGCAAACTCGGGCCAACGTCGACGGCTGACGATGCTTAGCAATCGCAACAACTTCATCGCCGTCGCATCTGTTTCTGCTGGTCGAGCAATTATTGATCCATCTTTGATCATTCGGGTCATTACTTCTTCGCCCAGTTCGGTTCGCACAACACACAATGTCCAGTCGTTATCTTCACCGATGCCACCAGTAGAAATGTCTGCGTGTTCAGCAGCAAAGTCCGGACACATTTTGCAACCTTCGCGTGTCCATTTGTGACACTCTTTTAGATCTATCTCGTGATACGAGCCGTCGCGCATCCAGATTTGAAACACGCCTTTGATATTCATCTTGACCATTTCTTCTTTTTTCAAGCCATATTTTGCCAAAAACAGCTCTTCAAAAATTGCGTCATCAAAAGTTTTTGAACAAAGCAAACCAATATTGAATAAGAATGGTTTGCCGATCTTTCCGGCTTTGCGTTTCCACATAATTGGCAACGCCGATGATTGACAACTCATGCCTACAAGCGCGAGACGATTTAATCCTTCTTTTTGTGCATCACGAATCGCCAAAGTATTTGCCGAATATGTGTAGCGACTACCCGAAGATGCGAGCACTTCTTCTGGCGTACGAGCAAGACCCGGCAATGCCTTCCACGACGACCCATCGCCTTCAACAAAACTTGTCAATGCCGCGTCGATGTAGTCGTGTTTCAACAACCAAATCAACATCGCACCAACGAAACCACCATCCTGACCTTTTTTGTGTGTCTGCTCATCTGCGGCACGAACCATCAATAGTTGCCTGTACTGGCCATACATTTCTTCGTCTTTACGTTCGCGACCGAATAGGTGCATATCTGCCTCAGGCTCCCATGCGCGAAACCGTGGGCATGCGCGCGTGCAACTTGTGCAACCTTTTTCACCGTGACCACAATTGTCAAGACCGAGATCTTCTTCTAAATGAAATGGTTTGTATTTACCTTCTTCATGTTCGTAACCGATCACATCATGCGGACAAGAAATTACGCACGCAGCGCATCCTGTGCACAAGCCAGTATTAATTACTTCTTCGTAAAGTTCTTTCCATTGATGTGTCCAACGCTCGGTTGTTGCAGGTGGGTTATCTGTCAAAGTCATGCTTGAACTTTAGGCTGTTGGGCAGGCCGTGCACCTAACGAAGCAAGAACTAGCGAAGCGCGCGTTTAACTCGCTCGCCTGCTTGAAGCGAAATTTTTCTACCGAGATGATCTGAAACCTCAAACTCATTATGCACTTGTGCACTAATAGTTGAGATTTTGGCATGGTGAATAATGACTTTGCTTCGTGCCAAGCCAGCAGTGATATCGCGTAATAATCCTTGACGGTCGGCACCTTCAATTCGCAAGATTGTGTGCCAAGGGTGAGCGCTTTGGTCAATTGTTAACGAAAGATTTAATGCTCCGCGTTGCACATTTGCGATGCGCCCGCGCAATGAGTCTCTGACCGCACCATCAAGAGCGAGCAGATTTGGTTTTTGTGCACTGCGCACAATAAAGGTGTCAATTACGGCGCCGTCAGGCCAAGTTGCAATGTCGGCATTGATTACATTCAATTCAAGCGATGCCAGCGCGCCCGACAATCGCGCCAATAATGCCGATCGGTCCTTGGTCGCAATGTTGACCATCCATTCGTGTTCATCGTTTGCTGTTCTGTGAACTGCGACCCGAGCCTGTCCAGAGCGTGGAAGTGGCTCGACGAGTTCTGCATGACGCACGAGTTCTTCGGCTGAATGCGTCAGCACATAGCTTGCCGGTGCATTTGAAATTCGTGCATGAATATTGGCGTCAGTTACCAGCGCTTGGGCAGCCTGCATTCGTACTTCAAATGGATTGTTAAAACTTGAGTCAATCAAATCTGGGTGGGCTAGAACTTCTTGCACACCAGTAACGATTTGGATCAGCGCAAAATGTTGCGTCTCGTTAATGTTGTCTCGAGCATTCATTAATTGTCGGCATTGTTCAACTGTCTTTGGGTTTTTCAGATGATTCGCGATCTGGGTAATTAATCGGTCTGTAATTTGTAATGGTTCAACCTGAGTAATTGAATGCAACATTGCGCTGCCTTCAACCAGCATGTTGATCTCTGAGGTAGTTGCGAGATCTAAACCAAGACGATGCACGGCTTGTGTCCAATCTGCGCCCGCATCATTGATATCTTTAGCAAACGCAGCCAGCACAATTTCGTCATCGTCAGTTGTAGTGGTTGACGCATTTGAGCAAATCGCATCAACAGTTGGAAACCGTAACGAATGGGTCGGGTCAAGTTCGGTGGCATCACTTGAGCGAGCAGACATTGCGCTGGCAACCTCAGGTAGCGCCCGAGAAATTAAACCAATTGCATCAAGAAATCTCCACGATCGAGCCGAGCCATATCGAAGTACACGCAGTAATCCGACAGTTGCAGATTTGTTCCAACTCAAAGTTGCATTTCGATGAAGTGCAAACCAGTCAAGCATATTTTCATTTGGCCGTGCATCAGAAACGAGAAGCGCAGTATCCAGCCCGAGTTCAACGAGCATGCTCACAGGTGGCGTGCCGTTGAGAGAGATGATCCCGTCGCTCACTGAAAGCCACCCGTTTGTCGGCTCTTGAGAAATTAAATCTAAATCATCAACTGCTGATTGTTCTTTGCCGAGACGCCAACGCAAAAGCGGTGGTGCGACCAAAGTTGTTGTGAGCACTACTACTAACAGTGCACCATATAAATCTTTGTTAAGCACACCTGTGCGCAATCCGATTGTCGCAAAAATTAAACCCACTTCGCCACGAGGCAACATTCCAAGGCCGATTGCTAACTTGTCGGCCCTGACCCCGAATGCGCCAACTGATGAAATTAGTTTGCCAAAAATAGCAACTGCGCTCAAGGCGGCGGCGATGCCGAGAACTTTTGAGTTGGCCATGCTCGATAGATCAGTGTTGATACCGATATTGAGAAAGAAGATTGGGATGAAAATTTGACCAAGTGAGCTGACATCGCGTTCAACACGCTCGTGCGCGGTAATCCGCCGTAGTGAAAACCCAGCGACGAACGCACCAATGATTGGGGCAAGTTGTGCAGCATCGGCCAGAACTGCAAAGCCGAGCGTGATGCCAATTGCGACAACCGGGATCGTTGAAGATGACTTGCTGAGTTTTGAGATTCGAGAAAATAAAATTGGAAATATTTTTAATCCGATGGTGCTTGTGATAACGAGAAACACAACAGCAAGTGCTGTGGTTGAAATGATCGTGCCGATGCCGACTGAGCCTTGTTCGACTACGCGAGTGATCACTGTCAAGATAATCAAACCCAAAATGTCGTCTGCTACGGCGGCGCCAAGAACAATTCGCGCTTCAACTGTCGCAAGCGCGCGTAAGTCACCAAATACTCGCGCGGTTATGCCGATACTTGTTGCAGTTAGTGCCGCGCCCAAAAATAGTGAAGTCATGATCTCGTTGCCAAATAACACGCCAGTGCCAACGCCGAGAACCATCGGCGCAACAACACCGATTACGCCAACAAATAGCGAAGCACGACCAACATTTTTCAATTCGACAACATCGGTCTCTAGACCAACTTGGAGCAATAAAAAAATTACTCCGAGTTCGGACATCACATACAAAATCTCATTGGCGTTAACCAAGCCCAGAACAGAATTGCCGATCAAAATTCCGGCCAAGATTTCTCCGATTACGGCGGGTATCGCCAGTCGGTCCGAAACTTCGGCGGCAACTTTGGCAACAAGCAAGATAATCGCTAGGTCAAGCAACACACGGCTGATATCGAGGCCACCGTCTGAACTAGTAGCGGCCGAATTACCCAAGAAATACACGAAATCTGTTTTCACAATGAGACTAACTATACGAGTGTTATGTTGCGGGAGTTTTAACAGTCTGTGTAAATTGCGAGCAGATTGTGATTTGTCACATCGCAAAGTTGTTTCACATGGACTTAAGGGGTCAAAATCAGCAAGACTGTTTGGATGCTGACATACACCCCCGAAGCCGAGGCTCGTCGAGTAGAAATTCGCGCATGGCTCAAAGAAAACCTTCCATCAAAATGGTTTGACAAAAGTTATGAGATGACATCAGCTGAGCGCAAAGCATTTAATGACACTTGGCCTGACAAATTATTTGCAGGCGGGTGGATTTGTGCGACTTGGCCAAAAGAATATGGTGGTAAAGGGTTGAGCACTTTAGAGGGCGTTGTTCTAGCCGAAGAATTTGCAAACGCTGGCGCCCCGATGCGCGCGGATTTTTTTGGCGACACTCTTGTTGGTCCGACATTGTTGCAGTGGGGCACCGAAGAACAAAAAAAAGAATTCTTGCCAAAGATCTTGAGTGGCAAAATGCGTTGGTGCCAAGGTTTCAGCGAGCCAAATAGTGGCAGCGATCTTGCCAGCGTAAAGACGACCGCGGTTCTTGACGGAGACGAATGGATTATTAATGGACAAAAAGTTTGGACGACACAGGGTCATCACGCAGATTATTGCTTCTTGCTAACTCGCACCGATAAAGATTCACCAAAACACAAAGGCATCTCGTATTTGTTGGTTCCGATGAAACAACCAGGCATTGAAGTGCGCGGTATTACACAACCAGATGGCACAGCAGAATTTTGTGAAGTGTTCTTCACTGACGCGCGTTGCCCGAAAGACAACGTTGTTGGTGGCGTGAATAACGGCTGGAAGGTAGCCAACAGCACACTCGCTTTCGAACGTGGCATGAGCGCAACAACTGGCTACCGACGATTTGAAGAGGAGTACAAACTGTTTGTCGCGCAGGCCAAAGTCAACGGCAAGATCAACGACGCAGCAATCCGTCAACGATTGATGCAGTACTACGCCAAGATCCAAATCTTACGATTCAATGGTTTGCGCTCGCTTGGTTCAACATTGGCCGGTACAAAAGATTTTGGTGTGATGGCGCTTGGTGCGAGCAACAAGATGTTTTGGTCTGAGATGCATCAAAGCGCAATGGAACTCGCACTAGATATTTACGGCCCGTATTCGATGCTGGTTGACACTGGTCCAGAGTCAGGCACATGGCCGGGGGCACTGCGCGACAAGCGGCGTGCGAATTACCCAGCGTCGCCGATGATGTCGAGTTTCTTTTTCTCACGCTCAGAGACAATTTGGGGTGGAACAAGTCAGATTCAGCGCAACATCGTCGGTGAGCGCGTGCTCGCGTTGCCAAAAGAACCAAAACCTGCTGGTGGAGAGTAACTAGCATTAAAGAGCCATGAACTTTCAAACTGCAATTCGTTCTGGCTTTCAAAATTATGCAAATTTCAAAGGCCGTGCATCGCGCTCAGAATATTGGTGGTGGGTGTTATTCACGGTGATTCTTGGTCTGGTTGGTTCTTCAATTCATTCGTCGCTGGGTAATGCAGCATCGTTTGTCACGCTGTTGCCGACGCTTGCGGTAGCGGTCCGCCGAATGCATGACACTGACCATGCGGGCTGGTGGATATTCGCACCAATTTTCAACTTGGTTTTAGGCTTGCGCCAAGGTGACACTATTGCGAATCGTTTTGGGCCGCCTCCGCCGCCACGCACTAGTTAATAAAGCGCTATTTAATAACGCGTTTTAATATTTGGGCACGCGTCGCTGGTAGATGCCACCGAGTAGTGGCGAACTCAAAATAAAGTCGGCGCTCGCTCGGTTGCACGCCACCGGAATATTCCAGACCACTGCGATGCGCAACAACGCGCGAATATCTGGGTCATGCGGCTGGGGCTCAAGTGGATCCCAAAAAAACAACAACACATCAATGCCACCATCAGAAATTCGCGCGCCGATTTGTTGATCGCCGCCAAGTGGCCCACTGCGCATTCGTTCGAGTGTCAAGCCTGTGCTGTCGGCAATTAATTTACCTGTTGAACCAGTGGCAATTAGCGTGTGTCGCTTCAGTTCATCTTTATGTTCAGTTGCCCACTCGAGCATTTCGCGTTTCATATTGTCATGAGCCACAAGTGCGATACGTTTTGTGGCTGGGCTTTCAATGCTCGTCATCTCATGGGAGGTCATAAATGAAGGTTACGCCAAAACTCAACTCAGACTTGACTGCATCACGGATAATCGCCACACCAATCGGCAAACTTACTTTGGTTGCGTCGCCATTAGGTTTGCAACAAGTTGTTTTCGGCGCAAAAAAGTTGCGCAACGTGCGCACTGTGTCGACAAAAGCAAGTGGGCATCTAATTCAAACCGAGCGCCAGTTGCGCGAATATTTTGCTGGCAAGCGTAAGAAGTTTTCAATCAAACTCGATATTTCTGGCACCGAGTTTCAAGAGTCTGTTTGGTATGCGCTGAATAAAATCGCATATGGCGAGACGATCTCATATGCGCAGCAAGCAAGACTTGTGCGCAAGCCAAAAGCATTTCGTGCAGTCGGCTCGGCAAACGGCAAAAATCCAGTGGCGATCGTGCTGCCATGTCACCGCGTTATCGCCTCGAATGGCACCTTTGGTGGTTATGCCGGGGGGCTAGCGATAAAGCGCAAACTACTCGCACTCGAGTCGCAAAAATAAATCGCACTAGTTAATCGCACTAGTTAACTAGTGAGGCTGGGTAAAACCGAAACATTCGCGTAGATATTCGTCACGCAATGCAACCTCAGGCGCACCTATAGATACGACCCGTTGGGCTAACAACATCACGGTGTTTGCATTGTCTGCGTCTTGCAATTCGTGAGTCGCCATCACAACGGTCACACCGCGTGCGCGCTCATTTGCGATTATCTCGGCAACAAGTTTTCTGCCGTTGATGTCAAGGCCGGCTGTGGGTTCGTCGAGCAACAAAACTTCTGCCTGTCGTGTCAAGACCTGGGCCAAGTGCGTTCGTTGTTGCTGGCCACTTGAAAGATCGCGCAATGGTTTTTCGGCAAATTCAATTGCGCCAGTTCGCTCGAGTGAGGTTTGTAAAATTTGTCTATCTTCAGATGATTCACGGTTGAATAACCCAAGATTTGCGAATCTTCCCATTGCTACGACATCGCGCGCTCGAAGTGGAAGAGTGTGAGATGAAATTGGATGTTGCGGTAAATATGCAACTCGGCGTGGAGACTTGCCAGGATCACCATCAAGTATCTTCACTGAACCAGAAATAGGTTTGAGCATTCCGGCCAGAGTTTTGAGGAGTGTTGATTTGCCAGACCCATTCGTACCAATTAACACAACTAATGCACCTGGTGAAGTCGTGAATTCAATATTCGCGACAACTGTATGTTTGCCGAAACCAATCGAAAGATGAGACGCGAGAATTGTTTTAGTGTGCATGAGCGTGCTCATGCTGGTGAGGCAACTCATCATGGCGTAAGTTGCGGCTTCTTTTGATTTCTGTGGCGACAGCCACGACAGCAAAAATTGATACGGCGACAAGCACGATGCTTGCACTAGCGGCAAGTTCAAAATGAAAGCTAATCAAGAGCCCTGAATAACTTGCAACGCAGCCAATAACACTTGCAATTAGCATCATCGACGAAATACGTCTCGCGAATAATACGCCAGTCGCCGCTGGAGCGATAAGCATTCCAAGTACAAGCAATGTGCCGACAGTTTGAAAACTCGCAATCACAGTGAGCCCAATCATTGCCATCATTAAGTT
>Ga0114971_10001875_pt1 | contig 14370 bp, 8 predicted proteins | sample M_140625_MF_Meta_FD_87320 | JGI IMG/M metagenome (GOLD analysis project Ga0114971, IMG submission 87320) | Freshwater microbial communities from Lake Montjoie, Canada to study carbon cycling - M_140625_MF_MetaG | ecosystem: Environmental > Aquatic > Freshwater > Lake | place: Lake Montjoie... | reverse complement strand
TTTTGACATGTGAAAGACAAGGCGATTGCGGAGGAATTGAAACTAACGGTGTATGAAGTGAGGAAACATTGCTTTTTGTAAATGAGAAAGTTCTACATATAATTTCTACATTGATATTATATGTATTTTAACCACACAATTAATCACTAAAAAGTATATTAGGGATGGGGGATGGTATAAATAAAGACTCAACAAAGCTATATAATATAAGGGAGAGGAACCAGATTAATGTGATTTGCGTAACGATTCTTTCACAGATTTGCGTAACGATTTTTTCACAGATTTACGTAACGATTTTTTCATAGATTTGCGTAACAATTCTTTCACAGAGTCGTGAACTTTTTTACTGCAAAATGTTGTCAATTTTGTACCACAATCATTGCACTTTGCTCTTAAAGCGTGTCGTCCATTTTTTGTTTTGATACACTTTTTCGGTACCTGGTTTTTTGATGACTTGCATTTCACGCAATAAAAACTTTGAGGCTCGACGGCTGATTTTTTAGATGGAGATCGAGATCGAGATGGCATTTATTATATATTTAAAAAATAATAAATTTTTAACTTTTATCGCGTTCTGCTTTTCACCTTTTTCACCCTTTTCACCTTTTTCACCGTTTTCTTTGATTTTTGTAGTCTTTTCACAGTTTTAAATGGTGATATAGGTTTGTAGTCGTCAATAATTGTTAATGGTTCTTTATACCGAGAACTTTCTTGTAAGTCAGGTGACATATAGTTATGGTCTTTAACAAACATTGGCAGGACACTCGGGGTGGGTAAATCTTTGTCTAAATCTTTGGCTTTTTGTAGACATCTTTTATAGTATTTTTCTGGTTTTCTTTCAACTAGACATCTAGTCTTGCATAATAATTCACACAGTTTCACCTTGTCGTTTGAAAATCTATTTTTTAGAGAGTCAACCGAGTCATTCATTAAAATAGATTGTTCACGTAATGACTGATTATATTCTTCTTCAGTTATTTCATTAGGTGAAGATGACCTGATATTTCTAAATTTTTTATCAAAATTGTCTAAAATTAGCTCATCTGTATAACCTTTACATTCTTCGTTGCATTCTTTATTTATTTTATTTCCCATCTTTATTTCTATAATTTTTATTTTAGTTTAGTCTTCTTTTCACATCTTGTTAATAAAATAGATATGACTAACAGAGAGTCAATATTTATTTTACAGGTATTATTTTTTGTATATATTTTCTGAAACAACAATGTCCAAGCATCCTGGTTCATTATTTGTCATGTTTAATTTTTCAATCCATCTTTCTAACTGGTCTATTGTATATTCTGGTGGCAATACTATAACTATATCATTTAAAGTTGACTTTTTATCAATTTTTCTTATAACGTGTTCACCAGGTAATTCTAAATACTTTTGTGATACAAAGGTGCGTGTTCTTGCTTTTCTTAATGGAACATTCATTAATGTTCTCATTTGATTATTCCATTCCAGTAAACTTTCTTGATCTTGAAACAATAAATATTTTCTTTTACTAATTTTAGTTTCAAGCTTTTTTCGAGCATCTATATTTTTCATATAATAAACCGCTTTTTCAATCAAATCATTTGCTGAAACACATATTGGCTCTGTTATCTTCATTTTTTTATAAAAACCTGTTGTAAATCGTCCATTTAATTTTTTACTAGGCAATGTCAATACAATTTTATTGAAATGAAATGCATCCAAACTTGTATTACATCCACCAAATGGATATGAATCAATCAATATATCCATACAATTCATTAGATTATTAAAGCTTCTTGTATCCAACTGTTCAATCATTTTTATTCGAGATACATTTTCCCCGATTGTCTTTTCGGCATAATCCATAAACTCTTCCCAACAAGAACGCTCAATACACACTACAAAAAAAGCTTTTTGATTTTTTTCTAAAATGCCCCGAATCATCTTCATTAATGTAGGATGATATTTAAAAGTGTTCTGAAATACGCCATACAATTGAAAAGAAGGAAAAAGTTGGTACTGTAGTTTAATTAAATTAATGTCTAATTCTTCTTTATTGAAAAATTTATCCAAATTATAATAATATGTCGATAAACTTTTCATCTGTATTAATTTTTCAGAATAATTTTCTTGAGCATCTTTATTTTCTTCAAAATATTCTGACGAAATGTAATAATCAATCGTATTTATTCCCGATGTTTCAGAATGCCCCCATGTATTGATTTGAATTGGTGCAAATCTTTTATGTGCTATAAAATAAATATCTGAATCCATTCCAATCTCTGGAAAGACAAGAATATCTAACGAAAGATCTAATAGTGTACTGTCATTTTCTACAAATATTTCTGTATAGGGTGTGTCTTCCATAATTACTTGATGCAATCTTTCCTTGCTATTATCTTTACAATGGATTAAAAACACGTTAAATAATAAATCATTACATAAATATTTTATAACACCTAATCGATCTCTACATACGCTATGATTTTTGAAAATCATATTTGAGAAAAACCCAATTCGAATGCGATCACGATCTTGACGTATCGGTGGAGTGTATAGTGTTGTTAACTCTGGTACATTTTTTCTCAAAAATTTCGAATATAAACTGTTTAATGAACGCATATTATGACCAAAATATGTATAAGAATATATACTAAAATTCTGCATAAAAGTCTTGTAAATTGAAACTTTTTGCAATTTTACTAAATTTGTGAAAATTCGTTGATATGATTCATCAATTTCTTCGACTGTTGTATAAAAAAGTTTTCTGCTAATAAGATATAATATACAAACAAATTGTTCACTTTCATCTGTAGACTGTATACATCTTTCAATAATCTTATCATCATTTTTAATTATATCATCTATATCTAATGATTTTGCAAGTAATTTCCTCGCATATAATGAGTTATATTTGTATATTTTATTAAAAATAGATATAATATTGTAAAAAGAAAGTGGTGCAAACTTTTCAAAAAGTTGAAGACATGAAGAAGGTAAATTAGATTTTAAATTGATATAGTATTCAATATATTCACTTGAATATGGTTTTGATGTTAATACATGGTGGTTTAGTATTTTTTCTTTTTCGTCCTTATAGTCATTTCCAAGATTGTTTAAAATTTTTAGATGATTAATAACATTATTTTTTGTAGCAAAGTGACTAATACAAACTTTGTTTAAATTGTATGCTTTAACATATTCTTTATTGATACAATATACATTTGAAAGAGCTTGATAAAGAAATTCTAAAATGATGTTTTCACTGATAAGAAGTTCAGCAAGTGGTAAAAACAAATTGTATTTTCCCTCGTCATAATACACTTTAGCACGATTAACACGTTGTTGATTTGTTTCCATTTTAGTTTAATTCTATTTTTTAAAATTGTTTATGATTGCTTTTTGTGAAAAGAGAAATGGGTAATATGACATTGAAATAAAATATTTAAAAATAAATTTAAAATGTCAGGCGATGATGTAAAAAGTTATTTTAGACACATAATTAATTTGCCATCTTTTGTAAAATATACATAAACCCGACATTTGGTTTAACAATCGGTCGTTTGCGTATCACATCTTCCAACACATTCATCGCATTTTTCGAAAACAATCTGGACAAAAAAGCAACTGCAAACGTCGCCGAACGAGACTTGCCCGTATTACAATGAAACAAAATTCGTTTGTCACATTGCTGTAATAAAGAGGGTATAATTTCCCCTATCAATTTTTTGCAACACTCGGCCTGATCTGGTTGGTCGATAAGACCAATGTGAATAATTTGAATTGGATTTATTGTGCCAACACGGTTAACATCCTCGATATAAATCTCGCCAATATCTGCCTTTGAATTGTTTGATAAATTTACGATAACATCAAACTCGTTATAAGGCGAATAAATATCACCGATGGCAACCGTGGGCGTGATAAGAGTGTAATGAATGGATTGCGAGGACATTTTGTCTTTATTTAACATTTTGGATGTTAAATAAGATTTATATTGTATCATAGTCATCATACTTATCATAAATAAATTTAAACCCCGTCGCGCGGAAATGGGATCCAGCTCCGCTTAAAATTGAATTTTTAATTTAATCAGGTAACAAAAATAAAAAACAGCAAATGCCAAAGAAAGCATCTCAAAAATCCCTCTCCGAATCCTCCGTTTTGGAAAGTGAAAAAACCGAGTACTCAGCACTCGAGCCACACGAGCATGTCTTAAAAAGACCTTCGATGTATATCGGAGGCATTGTGCCTGTCAAAATGGATTTTTATTCTGCCAGCAATGTAGACGAAGGCATTAAAATCGTGAAAAAAGAAGGAATGATCAACCAAGGCTTGCATCGTATTTTTGTAGAAATTCTCTCAAACGCGATTGACAACGTCTGGCGAAGTAGTAAATCGTCGACGCCATGCACCGCCATTAAAGTTGATATTAATCGAGAAACAGGTGAAATTTCTGTGCGGAACAACGGAAAAACGATACCAGTAGAAATTAATCCAGAAACAGGTCTATATAATCCAGAAATGCTTTTTGGCCGTTTGCTTTCTGGAAGTAATTTTAATGACAATAAAGAGAGAATGTCCTCTGGTAGTAACGGTTTGGGTTCAGTCGTGGCCAATATCTTTTCAACCGCTTTTGAAGTCGACATTTTTGATAATCATACATTGAAAAAATACGTGCAAACATGGACTGAAAATATGAAAAACGTGGGCAAGCCAAAAATCACAACCCCAAAGACAAAAGCCGGATATGTTAAGGTAATATTCTCGCCTGATTTTGAAAAATTTGGGTGCACCGGTTTAAGCGACGACATGTACTCGCTGTTTTACAAAAACGTGGTGGATACAGCGATGCTTACAGGCGTAAACGTGTTTTTCAATGGCTCAAAGATCCCGATGAAAACGCTAAAGGACTACGCCAGCCTTTATATGTTACCGATTGTGCAGCCTGAAGCGGTTGAAGAAAAAGACAAAAAAGACGAGGAGGACGATGAAAAAGGTGACGACGACACTGTTTCAGTTGTATCGACCGCGTCTAAAACGGGCAAAGGCCGTAAAAAACAATTGGATCAAATCCATATCGTCACCGACGACAGCGAATGCGTCTTGCAACCCAATCCAAACAGTGTTGACGGCTTTCAATTTATAGCCTTCGTCAACGGCATTGAAACACGGGACGGGGGTGTACATGTCGACACTTATGCCGAAGCCATCTTTCGCCCCTTGTTGGAAGCGCTCAACAAGGGCGTCAAAAAGGGATCAACGCCACTGGGTCTCAAAGAGATCAAGCCGTATTTTCAGATGTTTTTAAAATCCACGCTCGACAAGCCCGCTTTTAATAGCCAAGAAAAAAGCAAGCTGGTGTCGCCAGCACCGGCCGTGCCTGAAGTCACCACCAAGCACATCAATGCCATCCTGAAATGGGGATGTGTTGACAAAATCAAAAACTTGCTGAAAGGCAAAGAGCTTGTGGCGCTCAAAAAAACCGAAAAAAAGCGCGGGTTTGTAAAAATCGACGGCTATGATCCCGCAAATTTGGCAGGTGGCAAAAACTCAAAAGAGTGCACACTGATTTTGTGTGAAGGTCTTAGTGCAAGAAGTTTTTGTATAAAGGGGCTTTCTGATGGAGTTGTAAATGGTAAAAAATCAAGAGATTATATTGGTTGTTACAGTCTAAAAGGAAAGCCATTAAATGTAAGAAATGCAAATGTAAGTCAGATCTCAAACAATAAAGAAATTTGTGGCATCATTCAAGCGTTAAATCTAAAATATGGCATTGATTACACTAACGAAGAAAATTTTAATACGCTTTCATATGGACACGTCACTCTTGTATGTGATGCAGACCTTGACGCATCACATATTATGGGATTGATTATCTCATTTTTCCATAAATTATTTCCATCATTGTTGGAGCGCAAGGCTTCTTTTATTACATCGATGCGAACACCAGTTGTTCGTTTATACCAAAAAGAGAAGGAATTGCAGTGTTTTTACACACTTGATGATTTTAAAAAATATTGTAGCATTCACGTTCTTCCAAAAGGCGTCGAATCATTTTATTACAAAGGACTTGGTACAAATAAAGACAAAGAAATCAAAAGCTGTTTTGGTAAAAAAATGGTGAATTTTAACAAGGATGAAAAAGCGGACGAAACAATTGACAAGGTATTTTTAACAAAAAATAGCGATAAAAGAAAAACGTGGCTTTCCAATTGGGACCCTACTCAAGAAAATCTTCATATTGGAAGAGATCCCGTTCAAGAATTATCCATCTCTGAATTTCTTGATAAAGAAATGATTTGTTACAGTATCGCAGATTGTCAGCGAAGCTTGCCATGTATGGTTGATTCATTGAAAACATCCCAACGGAAAATTTTATACGCGTTTTTTTTGAAAAATGTTACAAAAGATGTAAAAGTCGCCCAAATTTCCGCATATACAGCACAGGTCTCTGAGTATCATCATGGCGAAGACAATTTAAATCAAACTATTATCAAAATGGCACAACAGTATGTTGGATCCAATAATATCTCATTGCTTTATCCATCAGGACAATTTGGAAGCAGAGTTAGCAACGGTGCTGATGCAGCAAGCGCCCGTTATATTTTTACACGATTAAACCGTTTTACTCGTTTATTATATCCAAAAGAAGATGATGTGCTACTGGACTATCAGATAGAAGACAAAGAAGTAATTGAGCCAAAAATGTATGTACCTATTCTTCCACAAATCTTGGTGAATGGTGCACTCGGTATTGGCACTGCTTTTTCGTCATCTGTGCCAATGTACAATCCTCGAGATATCGTGCGTTGTGTACATATATGGATAGACAATCCAGACACATTTGAATGCCCTGAATTGATTCCTTGGTATGACGGATTTTTAGGAAGCATTGAGAAAGTAGGTGAAAACAAATTTGTATCAAAAGGAATTATTTCACGAAAGGGAGATGTCGTAACAGTGAATGAAATTCCTATTGGAATGAGCATTGACGAATTTAAAGATAAATTGGATGATTTAATGGAATCCAAAAAAATAAAAAGTTATAAAAATTATAGTACAGATGTAATTGTAAAGTTTGATATTAAAGAAAATAAAGAGGATGAAGAGTTGACATTGGAAACACTTAAATTAACAAGCAGTATTAGCACTACAAATATGGTGATGTTTGATGAAACCGGGAAAATCAAAAAGTACAAATCTGTTGGGGAGATTATTGATAGCTTTTGCAAGGTTCGATATAACTTTTATACAATGCGAAAAGCTTATTTAATTAAAACGATTGAAAAGGAGTTGGTTATCCTGTCAAACAAGTATCGATTTTTAGAAGAGGTCATGTCAGATAAGCTTGTTATCAAAGATGTAGATGAGCAACAAATTATTGATACAATGAAAAAAGGAAAATACCATATTGTGGATGGCGATGAGACTTTTGGGTATTTGCTTGGTATGCATATTCGTTCATTTAGCAAACAGAAATTAGAAGATATTAAAAAAAATATTGAAAAATTCAATACAGAGTTGGCTCTTTTAAAAAAGAAAACTGAAAAAGAAATGTGGAAAAGTGATTTACAGGAGTTTATGAAAGAGTATGAAAAGAAAATATAAATTAGAAAATTATAATTTAAAAAAGTATGATTTTATAAAAGCCAATTTATAAAATCGTAAATGGCCGATTCTGTAACTAAAACAAAAAAATGTCAAAAGTGCAGAAAATTACTTGATCTATCTTTTTACACTAATGAAAAGGGAGATATATTGGGTAAATGTGCTAACTGTCGGGTAAAACTCATAAAAACAAAAAATATATGTAAGGTATGTGGCATAATAGCTATTTATAATTTTGAAGGCGAAAAAAATGCTATTTGTTGTTATAAACACAAAGAAGTCAATATGATTGATGTTAAAAACAAAACATGTGAGACAAAAGGCTGTAAAAAACGGCCTAATTTTAACTTTGAAGGCGAAACAACTCCTCGTTTTTGTTCAAATCATAAAGAAGTCAATATGATCGATATTAAGAATAAAAAATGTGAGACAAAAGGATGTAAAAAACAACCTGCTTTTAACTTTGAAGGTGAAAAAAATGCTCGTTTTTGTTCAGAACATAAAGAAGTCAATATGATCGATATTAAGCATAAAACATGCGAGACAAAAGGGTGTAAAAAACAACCTGTTTTTAACTTTGAAGGCGAAACAACTCGCCGTTTTTGTTCAGATCATAAAGAAGTCAATATGATTGATATTAAAAACAAAACATGTGAGATAAAAGGATGTAAAAAACAACCTACTTTTAACTTTGAAGGTGAAAAAAATGCTCGTTTTTGTTTAGATCATAAAGAAGTCAATATGATTGATATTAAGCATAAAACATGTGAGACAAAAGGATGTAAAAAACAGCCTGTTTTTAACTTTGAAGGCGAAACAACTCCTCGTTTTTGTTCCGATCATAAAGAAGTTAATATGATTGATATTAAAAACAAAACATGTGAGACAAAAGGCTGTAAAAAACGGCCTAATTTTAACTTTGAAGGTGAAACAACTCCTCGTTTTTGTTCAGATCATAAAGAAGTTAATATGATTGATATTAAAAACAAAACATGTGAGACAAAAGGGTGTAAAAAACAACCTGCTTTTAACTTTGAAGGTGAAAAAAATGCTCGTTTTTGTTTAGATCATAAAGAAGTCAATATGATCAATATTAAAAGCAAAACATGTGAGGCAAAAGACTGTAAAAGAATTCCTACTTTTAATTTTGAAGGTGAAAAAAATGCTCGTTTTTGTTTAGAACATAAAGAAGTCAATATGATAGATATTAAACACAAAACATGTGAGACAAAAGGGTGTAAATTGAGAGCATCTTATGGATTACCAGGAACAAGTGTTACACATTGTTCTAAAGATAAGCTTTTAGGAATGATAATTAAACCAACAAAACGTTGTTCAGAAGAATGTAAAGAACCAGCGACACACGGTCTAAAAGAACCACTTTTTTGTGAACAACATGCAGACAAAAATCATTACAATCTATGTGAACAAAAATGTACAAACACAAAGTGTCCATATCCGGATCGTCTCGATATTCTTAATCGAGAAGGACTTTGTGTCACTTTTTGCAGTCTGATTAAAAAAGATCAAATGATGAAAAAATATATTAAAAAGAAAGAAGAATTTATTGGCAATTTGTTAAAAGAAGATATTAAACAAGAACTGTCCCATCGTGATGAAATAATTGACAGTAGTTGTTCAAAAGTTAGGCCTGATTTTGTATTTGATTGTGGTACACATCTGGTAATTATAGAAGTTGATGAACATCAGCATAAAAGTTATAGTAATTGTGGGAGTACAAAAGAAGAACGGACACGTATGGAAAATAGAAGAATGTTTATGATTTTTCAAAGTTTTGGTGGATCTCGTACTATTTTTATTCGTTACAATCCAGATGTTTTTCGTGTAAATAATAAAATTGTTAATGTATTTGATAAAAAGCGTCATGAGTTACTTTTAAGATGGGTCAAACATTATTTAAAAAATGGAACGGAGTTTCCATTGGAAGTAAAGTATCTTTTTTATGATGAATACGATGAGACGTGTCAAAAAAAGATAACAATTACAGAAAGTGATATTATTTGAGGCAGAGATTTGGGAACACGATTTAGGAGAATTTGAAAAAGAGTTTAAAGCTTACTAAGACCATTTTTAATCATTTACGACCGATTAAAAATAAATTATATTTTGAGGTTATTATAGGTAGTTCGCCAAAATTTGCCAAAGTTCGCCAAACGAAATTTATAAACAATAAAATTTAAAGAGGATAAAGGTAGTTCGCCAAAGTTCGCTAGATGCTATATATTGATACATTTTTAACCTGTAAAGATGGTTACAAAACCTAGTTCTTAAAATATTAAAAAATATTTGTGTGTGTAGAAAACTTTTTAGTCCAATAAATTCTGGCCAGATTTCAAAAATTTTAATTGTTTCTAAAATCTAAAAGTGCCATATTTTCGTAAAATATCTAAATTTATATATTTCAAGACATCCCGATGTGTACATTCTAAATCAATTAATGGTGCTACACCATGTTTATATGCTTCAATCCATCTCAAAACACACAAACACCATTTGTTGCCAGGCTTTAATCCTGGGAATCCATGTCTGGGCGTTATTAAATCGTTGCCCTTGTTATAAGTAAAATTTAGGAAATCTTGCGTGACAATTGCACAGACAATATGTGTACCTTTGTCGTTATTATCTAAATTACAGTATCCGTCTCGATGATACCCTGTTAATGGATCAAAACTACAGGGTTTTATTTTTTTATCAAAGACATTCATTTATTCTTATTTTTTTTATTTTTAATCGCCTCTTGACGTATTAATTAAAATTGATTATTTTTTGTAAAAATAGAAATACGTTAAAGCATGTCGGACGCATTTGATTTTACCCCTTCGGCTCGTGGGACTCTTGACAATATGAAACACGGTGGGATTAACGTGCCTCAAATTTGTCAAGAACTTGTTGACAATACAATTGATTCCGTTTTGCGTCGTGGCAACGCATCGAGTGGTACTGCCAACATTTATTTATTTGATGGGGAAGAGAAACCCAGTGAACTCAACAAATTTGTGATTCTTGATGACGCGTGTGGGATGACAAAAGAGGGACTTTTGAATGCGTGTCGTCATGCCCACCGTCATCAACACGATAAGGAAAAAGATATCGGTAAATTCGGAGTAGGTATGCACAATGCTACTATTGGTCTGGGTAACGAAATTTGCATCGTGACAAAAGGACCCGCGATGACCGTTGGGGTCTTTTTTAATATCACCGAGATGAAACGAATAAATACATTTATTCCGACACAATTTGCAGAAGACGGGCTTGTCTTAAGCGGTCATTTTCCAACACACGTTTGGAAAAAGTTTGTGTCACAAAAAAGCGGAACCATCATTTCTGTTTGCGGAATTCATTCGCATCATTCACACAATATCACACAACTTGCCAAAGATATCTTGCAAAAATTAAACTTTATTTACATACAGTCACGCGTGGCTATTTGTATCCATACCATCTATATGGATGAAAATGAAGAACATGAAAATAACACATTTAATGTGGTTGAAACTGACCTGTTTTACAAAAAGTCGCCTGAAAAACTTCAGGCGTTGTGCACAACAGATATTCGTGTTTATGAGGATGGAAGCGTTTACGAGGAGCTTAAAGATAAACGAACACGTGGTTCCAAAACTATTGCTGGAAAACCGAATAAACCGTCTTATTTCAAGTTTAATCCGTTAAAAAAGGGTTCCCATCGAGACTCTGATAAAATTCATGAACCAGTTGAGTGCTTGCCGAAAGGGAAAAATTTTGAGATTTTGGAAATTCGTTTTATCGAGGTGAAGCAGGAGACGTACGAATTGGAATCAGAGTCGGTTGACTGGGAAGGACTCGGTAAGCGTAAAGGATTTTTCTTTAACCGTGGAGGGCATCGATTGGTGGGATCATGTTTATCACTTGGGGAAAAACTTGAAGACGATGGGTATTCAAATCGTATGCGCATGGAAGTTATTTTTCCACCAAGTCTGGATCTTCCATTCGGCGTTAGGACACAAAAACAGATGTCGGATAATCTGGCATCTATTCCCATATCGGATGCACTGCGTACGGTTTGGCACCAATTAGCTCAGCCGATTATCAAAAAGAAAAAGGAAGAAAACAAGGTTAAAAAATCAAAGAAAATCGTGGCAGATGAAACCGATTCGTCAAATCACGAATCGGACAACGAACCCTATTCTAGCGCCTCAGATGACGATATAGATCTACCTATCCCAAAAGTTGCTGCAACCGCCTGTGGCGGGCAAAGACCGGTTGAAAAACCCACTGAAAACCCCGTTGAAAAACCAGAAGAAAAGCCTGTTGAAAAGCCGGTTGATAAACCCACTGAAAACCCCGTTGAAAAACCAGAAGAAAAGTTGGTTGAAAAGCCGGTTGAAAAACCAGAAGAAAAGTCGGTTGAAAAACCCACTGATTACATTTTATTGTTGAATGAGATTGCAAAAAAGATGGATGAAAACCAGCTAGAAGCGTTGTACAATATGGGGCGTTCTTTACTTGGGCGTTCTTTTCCTCAACTTTAATTTATACGATGGTTAACCATCTTATAAAATTGTACATATTTTTAACCAAATAATTATATTTTAAACGTGATGTTTTTGGGACCGCTTTAAGCGGTATAAAATCGATTTTTCTGTGTAAAAATTGGCAAAAATCAGTTAGTCTCCAATATACCCCAAAATGGCTGATAAAATGGACACTGAATTTTTGCAAGTGGGATGGTTTGACAAGGAATGGGTCGATTTTTTTATTGGACGGGTTGCTCCGGCGGAGCTCAAGGAGGAGCCTTTGGCAGCCGCAGCGGAGCCTCCCAAAAAGAAAATTACACATACGGAGTTCTTGTACGACCAGTGCCCCGAGTTGCGCAAAGTGATGGAAAACTTTGCTGATTCGGACGTTGCCTATCACGTGGAAGTGAAAGAAGACGTAGATGGCCCATCTGGACAAAAAGGTCCATCTGGACAAAAAGGCCCATCTGGACAAAAAGGCCCATCTGGACAAAAAGGTCCATCTGGTGGCAAAGGCTCATCTGCGTCTTCGTCTTCCTCGCCACCTAAACCCAAGCGCGTGCTCGTCAACCGCGCTTGGGTCGAATCGCTCAAGGACAAGTACACGGTCATCAAAGGGCACGTCCAAAGTGGCAAGACAAATTTCATGATTTGCGCCAGTGCCCTCTTTGTCTCAATGGGCTACTCGGTCGTCCACTTGCTTCGCGACCGCACCTCGGACCGCGACCAAATCCATGCGCGTCTTTTGAACTTTCAAGAAGACCACAACAAGGCGTTTGGCCAAACGATGCGTGTCATTAAAACTGCCGGCGCGGGCGCAAAGTCCGTCGACTCGCCCCAAATTTACTTGGCTTTGTGCAACAAATCCTCGGTCACCAAAGTCTTGGCGATTGTCAACGCGTCCGAACGTCCCTACATCCTGTTTATCGACGAGGTCGATTTCGTGGACTCGGGCGATGCCACCAAGAAATACGAGGCCATCCAAGATATGAAAAAGGGCGCGTATTGCGTCTTTGGCGTCTCGGCCACCATCATGGACCCGCTTGGCAAGGAAAATATTACTTCCAAAAATATCATTTTGCTTGGCACGGCGTCAAAGCACGGTAACTACAAAGGCCTCGACCGCATCCAGTTGCTGGAAGTCGACCCTAAATGCAAGTACACGGGTCTTGTCGACAGCAATCTCTTTAAGGAAGACGAGGGCCTCAAACCGTTCATTGACGAATTCGTGACGCGCCAGCCGATTCGCTACGCGAAAGGCACCTACCCCAATATCTGCCTTGTCAATATTTGTCGCACCAAAGGACCGTGCTTCAAGGCCCAAGCCGATCTGGGCAAGTCGCACCCCAAACTGGCCACTATTGTTTACAACGGCGATGGCATCTCGTTTCGACAGGGCAAGACCATCGTGAAAGAACGCACTACAATCTCGAAATGCTTGCAAAAGTTAAAGGACAATGGCGGTGTCGCAAAGTACCCCCATATCTTGATCTTTGCAGGCGATTTGGCGGGGCGTTGCATCTCGTTTGTGTCGGAGGATTACAAGTGGCATTTATCGGACCAACGTCTTCTCATCTCGTCGTCGTGCGACGAACCGGAACTGATCCAAAAAATACGCTTGTGTGGCATCTACACCGACGAAATCCCGTTGAAACTTTACACGACCAAAAAGACGATTGCCGAGCTTCGCAAGGCGTATTTGCGCCAAGAAGAAATCATCTGTGCCTTGAAAACACACGAAAGCGACGCCGTTGTTGAAAATACGCGGGCATTGATAGGATCGATGACGTTTAGCAAAGAAAAGCTTGGCCGTCGCAGTACAACCAAAGACGAGAAGGCTGAAGTCAAAATGACAACAGTTGATGTCGACGGGGGGTGGGACGTGGACGCCTACAAGATGACCAAAGAAGGCGACGGGACGTGCGTGCCAAAGGCGTTGCCACCTGCATCGTTCTATGAGGCGTATGGACAGATGGCACCAAGCGAGGCCGTTCGCGAGGCGTACGAGGAGAAGCACGAAGAGGAAGAGGTCGACGAGGATGATGAGAAAGATATTGAACACGTCATTCAGATGTTTAAAAAGTGGGCAAGCGATGGAACCAAAATTGCCCGATTTATGCAAGATCTTGATCCTGACAAAGTGTACACAAAAGATGAAATACAAGAGATTAATCCAGACTTGATGAAAAACAATTACACTCATTTTTTTCAACGATATACGGCAAATGGAAGTAGAGGGTATGGAAAAATTTTGGAAGAAACACGT
>Ga0114971_10001874_pt1 | contig 14373 bp, 14 predicted proteins | sample M_140625_MF_Meta_FD_87320 | JGI IMG/M metagenome (GOLD analysis project Ga0114971, IMG submission 87320) | Freshwater microbial communities from Lake Montjoie, Canada to study carbon cycling - M_140625_MF_MetaG | ecosystem: Environmental > Aquatic > Freshwater > Lake | place: Lake Montjoie... | reverse complement strand
TACGCAAAAAAAGTAGCAAATACGCTAGAAATTTCCGATATTCGCGCCCTCGTTGACGATACTAACGAGAAAGTGGGAAAGAAAATACGTGAAGCGGAGCTTGCAAAAGTGACCTACATGTTGGTGGTTGGTGAGACTGAAATGCTAGCAAACTCAGTATCTGCGCGCAAAAAAGGAGAAGGAGATTTGGGTGTATTTAGTGTTGAAGATTTTGCCTCTATGGTGAACGATGAAGTGGCTAACATGTTGAAAGTAATTTAATAAACAAGGAGGAAATATCATAAAGCGCGAGATGAGAGGCAGACGCATCTTTGAACCAGAGCACAAAATTAACGATCGCATTAGCGCAGCCGAGGTACGCTTGGTAGGTGAGAATGTTGAAGTTGGAGTGTATTCTAGAGAAAAAGCATTAAAACTGGCTCAAGATTTAGAGGCAGATCTCGTGGAGATTTCGCCAAATGCCGTTCCACCGGTTTGTAGAATCATTGACTACCGCAAGTTTCTTTACGATCAGAAGAAGAAGCAGAAGGAAATGAAGGCCAAGCAGGTAAACGTAACTGTAAAAGAGATTCGTTTCGGACCTAACACGGATGATCACGATTTTCAATTTAAGTTGAAGCACGCGCAAGAGTTCTTGAAGGAAGGAAGTAAGGTTAGAGCTTACGTTTTCTTTAAAGGACGTTCCATTGTTTTTAAAGAACGTGGAGAGATATTGTTGTTGAAATTCGTTCAAGAACTTGAAGAGTTAGGAACTCCAGAGTTGTTGCCGAAGTTGGAAGGGAAGAAAATGTTTGTTGTGATAAACCCAAAAAAGAAATAATTCTAACACCTAAATAAAATGCCAAAGGCGAAAACAAAATCCGGCGCTAAGAAGCGTTTCCAGGTAACTGGATCCGGTAAGATTAAGCGTAAGCATGCGTACAAAAGTCATATCTTAACCAAGAAGGGCACTAAGCAAAAGCGCAACTTGACAAAGACTGGTTATGTAAACCCATCTGACGAGAAATCGATTAAGGCGCAGTTGCTTGTAGCCTAATGTTAATTCATTAAAGAAGCAAGGTAAGTTTAACCCGGTAAAAGGTCTCAAGTTCGAAAGAACACCTTAGCCTAAAAACAAAAAGTTATGCCACGCAGTAAAAACGCAGTCGCCAGTAGAGCCAGAAGAAGGAAAGTTCTTAAAATGGCAAAAGGTTATTTCGGTTCACGTAAAAACGTTTGGACAGTAGCCAAAAACTCAGTAGAAAAAGCATTATGCTATGCTTACATCGGACGTAAACTTCGCAAGCGCGATTTCCGTTCTTTGTGGATTGCTCGTATCAACGCCGGTGCTCGTCAGCACGGTATGTCATACAGCGCATTCATGGGTCAAATTCACGCACATGGAGTTGAATTGAACCGTAAGGTTCTTGCAGACTTAGCAATGAATCACCCAGAGGCGTTCAAAGCAGTAGCAGAGCGTGTAAAAAAATAATTTCTTTTATTAGAAATAGGGAAGCCCTCTTCGGAGGGCTTTTTTTTTACAGCGAGGCTGTCATCAATCGTAGATTGTCATCACAACTCGTTGTGTAGTTATTCAATAACTACTTCATCACAAAACAACCAACTCGGTTCGCCAACGGCGTCGTGCCATTCCGGACAAGGGCCGTTGTTTATGCCAATGACTTTGATGTACCGAGCGACATTAACTTGCCCTATCCCGAAGCTCAGTTGATCAACAAGCTCTCCTGACGTTTGCTCTTCAATGTTCGGTTTCATCGTAGCGACTTTGTCCCATATTGTCCCGTCGAAGCTAGAATAAACTTCAACCGCCTTCGGACGGAAAATCCAAGCGTTTGCGTAATGAAACCAACGCGTAGTCACATGCTCGAACGGTTGCACATCTCCCAAGTCAATCACCACTTCCATGTTCTTGCCCGCAATCCCTTGCCAAATGCCGTCTCTGAAATTATCAGTGCCGATTCTTCCATCTACCAAGGCGTTCTCACCTCCGCCTGGATAATACACACTTGGTGTGTACGACAGTGTTACTTTTTTACCTGTCGCGAGGTTTGAAGTGTACACGCGTGATTCATTGAAAAATCCTGTGCTCCAAGGAAAATAATATTCAAAGTTCAGCGTGGTGTAGCGTTCACTTACAATGATAGGTTTGTTGTAGGTCTGGATGGTTTCTTCTTCATTTTTTCTGTAGTTAACAATGACTAAACTGTTCGTGCTAGTTACTGCTCGAACTTCAACCTCACCGGTAGGCAATACCTGTGATCGGAAATTCAGAGGGACATCTGGAAATCCGTACTTAATTTTCAACTGATCCAAGCGTTCGTAGTTCTTACCAACTCGAGCCGCAAAGGCTTCGTAATCGCGTTTCTTCGGTGCGGTCCACAACACTTCACTCAACGCCAACAATCGTGGAAACACTTTGCTGTCCACAAGCTCTTGCGGTGCTCTTTCCGTCCACATATTGCCTTCTGCCCCTCGAATGTATTGCGCTTCTTCCGCGTTCAATTCTGCAGGAAGCGGATTGAAGTTGTAGACCTTTTCCATATTAATGTTATCGAGGCCATAGTCTAAATAACAATGCGAGGTCGGACTCATCACTACCCCGTGCTTCTGCTTCGCTGCAGCAATGCCACCCTCCATGCCTCTCCAACTTTGAATCATGGCGTCGGCAGGAATTCCTCCTTCCAAAATTTCATCCCAACCAATAATCTGTCTTCCTTTTGTATTGAGGTACTTCGCCATTTCTTCAATCAACCATGTTTGCAATTGTGCTTCGTTTTTCAATCCGTGATCATGCATGCGTTTCTGACATTTATCGCAGTGCTCCCAACGAAACTTCGGCGCCTCGTCGCCACCAATGTGAATGTATTTGCTCGGAAACAACGCGGAGACTTCGTCCATTACATCTTTCAAAAATTGAATGGTGCTGTCGTTACCCGCGCAATAAATGTCTTTGAACACGCCCCATTCCGTTTCAACCGGAATGCTTTCTCCAGTACAACTAAGCCACGGATAAGCGCTAATGGCAGCAACCGAATGACCAGGCATTTCTATTTCCGGAATAATGGTCACGTGTCTGGCTTGAGCATAAGCATCAATGTCTTTGATCTGCTCTTGCGTGTAATAACCTTCACTCACGTGATTGCCGAATTTATCCATGCGATAAGATCCCAAGCGCGTAAGTTCTGGATATTTCTTAATCTCAATGCGCCATCCTTGGTCTTCGGTTAAGTGCCAATGCAGGACATTCATTTTGTAAAAAGCCAGTGCGTCTATGTACTTCTTCACGGTAGCGACATCCATGAAATGCCTTCCGCAATCGAGCAGCATGCCTCTGTGCGGAAAGGCAGGCGCATCCGCTATGTCCATGCTCGGAATTTCAAATGCAGCGAAGGTGCAGTTCGTCTTGAAATACTTCGGAAGCAATTGCTTCAAGGTCTGCATTCCGCGTGAAATGCCTTCTTCCGTTGCAGAGGTTAAACGAATTTCATTTTCGCGAACCGATAAAGAATAGGCTTCGGTATTGGAAGGAATGTTTTTTGTAAGTTGAAAAATGACTTTTTTAGGTTGACGTTTTTCCTCGCCTTGGTTGGAAACTTCAATAACCAAATCGGGTTCGTTTTCCTTCAACCAAGCATTAAAAAGTTCAACTTCTTGCTGACACATTCCAAGAGCTTCTGCACGTTGGCCTGCTTCCCACGAAAATTCTTTTCCGTGAACATAGGCAATGCTCGTAGGCATTGGAATAAGGGTTTCAACTTGCGCGAACGTTGAAATGCCTTTCAACATAAAAACAACAAGAAGTATTTTGGAAAGAGGTTTCATGAAAGGAAGTTTATCGCTCGAAATATTCGTGTGCTGCAATCAATGCTTTCAATGCAGCCGTTTCAGTTCTTAATCTATTCGCGCCCAAAGACAGCGCAGGTTGTTGATTCGCAAATGCAATTTCATTTTTCGAAAAGTCTCCTTCCGGTCCAATGAAAAGTGAAAGTTCAGTGTGTTTTTCTTTCCAGGTGGAAAGTTGAATTTTCTCTCCCTCTTCGCAATGCGCCAACAACTTTTTGCCGGGTGCTTGCTTCCACGCTTCGTTAAATTTCATGTCGAAATTTAATTGCGGAAGGGTGAACTGCATGCTTTGTTTCATAGCTGAAACGGCCACGCGCTCTATTCGCTCAGGCTTCATGCGAACTCGTTCGGAATGTTCACACAACAGAAACGTGATGCTTCGAATGCCAATCTCAACGGCCTTTTCCACAAACCATTCAATGCGATCGGCATTCTTGGTAGGGGCTAAAAAAAGATGAATGTTCGGATTGTTGGAAGGAACCGTTTCTCTTTTCAAGGTGGTGAGCACGCAGTGCTTGTCGCTCTTGTCCAACTGCACTTCAACACGTTCGGCCAATCCATTGGTGAAGGTGAGTACTTCTCCTTCGCGAAGACGCAAGACTTTAATGTGACGACTTTCCTCTTCGTTCAATTTCCACGTGCCGTCGGGTATTTCAGGTGAAAAGAATAACATTGGAGCAAGTTAAGAAGGAAGCCGACAGTAATTGACTAATTTTGCCGAGCAAATTTTATTTATATGCCAAACATTTCATCGAAGGCCGTATCCATGCCTTCTTCACCCATTCGTAAGCTGGTTCCATTTTCAGAGGCAGCGAAAGCAGCAGGTAAAACTGTGTATCACTTGAACATTGGTCAGCCCGATATTGAGACTCCCGAAATTGTTCGTGAGAAGATGAAGGCACTTGACATTAAAGTGATCGAGTACAGCAATTCAGATGGAATTGGTTCATACAAAAAAGGACTGACAGGCTATTACGCTTCGAAAGATATTGCCTTAACTCCGCAGCAATTGATGATTACCACAGGTGGTTCAGAGGCGTTGATTTTTACGTTCATGACATGCATGAATCCAGGCGACGAAGTAATTATTCCAGAACCGTTCTATGCAAACTACAACGGCTTCGCAGTAATGGCAGGTGTGAATGTGGTTCCTGTTACTTCATACATTGAAACAGGATTTGCACTTCCTCCGATTTCAGCATTCGAAGAAAAAATTACTCCAAAGACAAAGGCAATCGTGATTTGTAATCCGGGCAATCCAACCGGATATTTATATTCGAAAGAAGAGCTTGAGCAATTGCGTGATTTGGTTATTAAGCACGATTTGTTCTTGATAGCAGATGAGGTGTATCGTGAGTTTATGTATGACGGTGCGGTTCCGCATTCAGTTATGAATTTGGAAGGACTTGACAATCACGCCATCATGATTGACAGCGTGAGCAAGCGTTACAGCATGTGTGGTGCGCGCATTGGTGCGCTCGTTACCCGTAACGCAGAAGTCATGGCTATGGCCATGAAGTTTGCGCAAGCAAGACTTTCACCGCCGACATTCGGACAGATTGCTTCAGAAGCTGCTTTGGATACTCCGCAAGAATACTTCGATGGAGTAGTGGCAGAGTACGTTAAGCGCAGAGATATTTTAGTAAGCGGATTGAACGCCATTGCTGGCGTTATGTGTCCAAATCCAAAGGGTGCATTTTATTGCATTGCTCGTCTTCCAATTGACAATGCCGATAAATTCTGTCAGTGGATGTTGGAAGAGTTTGATCACAACAATCAAACAGTGATGATGGCTCCAGCAACAGGCTTCTACGCCACACCAGGCGCTGGAACCAATGAAGTGCGCTTGGCTTATGTGTTGAATGAAGATGCGCTGCGCAATGCCGTTGAATGTCTTCGTCACGCGTTGGAGGTTTATCCAGGGAGAACGCACTAAAGAACCCTGAATACCGTTCTTCTGTTTTTTGCTTTTCCTTCCGGAGTGGCATTCGATTCGAGCGGTTGCTTTTCGCCGTATCCCTCCGATTCAATACGTGTAGAAGCAATTCCCTTCGATTCCAAATAAGTTTTAACACTCAAAGCTCGAGATTGAGAAAGTTTCAAGTTGGCGGGTTCTTCTCCATCACTGTCTGTATGCCCTTCAATACGAATACGCATGGTTTCATTCTTATCAAGAAGCTCTATCAGCTTGGTTAATTCAATAAAAGATTCAGATTCTAAATTCGAACTGTTGGTTTTGAAGAAAATATTTTCCAACACAATCGTTGCTCCCGAGTCCATTTTTTGCAACGGCGCATCTTTCCGGTAAGGTCTAGATGGTGTGAAATCGCGCAGCGAGAAGTTCGAAGAGTAGAAGAGGTAACTGTTCGCGCTAACATTCAATGCGTAATCGTTTCCTGCTGGAAGACAAACCAAGAAGTATCCGTCTCTGCTTTTGTTGGAATAGGTTTCAGCTACGATTTCTCCGTTGCTCAAATTCAATAATTGCAATTTTCCATCTAACGGAGCATTCGTTTTGCTGTCGAACACAAACCCTTCCACATAACTCACATAGCGCGGTCTTACGTTTTCAGGAAGCTCGAAAGAGTATAGATCCAATCCGCCTTTTCCGCCTTCGCGGTTACTGGCCATAAGCGCAATGTCTCCTTGCGCCGTCACCTGAATAGAGTTCTCATTTGCTGCAGTGTTAATCGGATAACCCAAGTTTGCCGGCTTGCTCCAACTTCCGTCTTGTTGCAAACGACTTACGAAAATGTCTAGCCCGCCCATGCCCGGATGTCCGTCTGAAGAGAAGTACAGCGTTTGTCCATCTGGATGAACGAACACACTCTCTTCTCTTCCCTTTGTATTGATGAATCCTGGAACTTTTGCGGGTTCGCTCCACATGCCAGCCTCGTTAATTTGACTGAAATAAATATTCGGATCTTCAACCAATCCGCCTTTGCCTTTCTTCCCGCGAATGAAATAAAGTGTGGCGCCATCGGCAGTTAAGCTCGGTTGCGTTTCCCAATAACTTGAATTAATTCCTGCTCCGAAATTTTCAGCGGGTGTCCATCCCGTTGCTGTTCGAAGTGAATAGAATAAATCGCAACTGCCAAGACCCGTGCGGGTTTCACCGTATTCGTATCCTGGTAGTTCGCAGGCAGTAAACACGATTGTTTGTCCGTCAGCACTCAGAGTTGGAGCGCCTTCGTTGTACAAGGTGTTAATCGATTTGACAGGAAGTGAAGCGTTCCAACCTTCATTGAAATTTTCTGTTTCGGTTCTTTCCGTTATGAAAAAATCTTCGTGTGTTCCTTGAAACGCACGCTTGTCTTTCAGCAATCGTGTAAAAAGTAGTGTCTTCGTGTCGGCTGTAATGCATGGAAAGTACTCGTCGTTTTCAGTGTTAATGTTATCTCCTAAATTAATGGGGTTGAAGGGAACCGGGTATTTCATGCCTTGCCTGGCGAACACGCAGCTTTCTAAAATAAGCTGAGCGCGGAAATGCACGTTCGGATTGTTCTTCGGAATCTTCGTGTATGTCGTTATCGCTTGCTCAGCTTTCTCATATTCTGCCAAACTGAAATAGCATTCTCCCAGCATGTAATAGCCCATGGGAAAGATGGAAGGGTTAATGGCAAGTCCTTTTTCGAGTGGCGCTATCGCTTTCTGCATTTCATTTTGTTCGGCATAAATCTGTCCAACTAGGAAATAGGCTTCTGCAAATTGATCTTCACTTTGAACTAAATCCTCGAGAATGACAAGCGCTAAGCTTGAATTGTATTGCCCATAGGCTGTAATGGCTTCCTCGTATTTCGCAATGGCTCGCTTGTTTTTAATGCTGTATTCCTTGTGAGGTTGAGCCAAGCAAGAATTCAACATTAATAAAAATGTAAGAGAAAGAAGCGAAGTAATAAGTCTATTCATAGTCGTAAAATGCAATCCTATTCGTTTTTACTAAATTCTTTGAATTAATGGGATAACCGCAGCTTGAACGAATTATTTTTGAACAATGCAAATTGTTTTACTTTCAGACACACACGGATACTTCGACGACCGATTACAAGAACACTGCCGAAATGCCGATGAGATTTGGCATGCGGGAGATATTGGTTCCGAAGAGATTGTAGAGCAGCTCGAGTCTTTGGGAAAGACAACGCGAATTGTCTATGGAAATATCGACGATACGCGTGTCCGATCCATGACGTGTGAAGACTTGATTTTTAATGTGGAAGGGGTAAAGGTCTTTATGACGCACATTGGTGGAAGACCGCCGTCTTACCCTGCGCGTATTTCAAAAATTATTCGAGAGGAAAAAATAGATGTGTTCGTTTGTGGACATTCGCATATCTGTTTAGCTGGAAAAAACCAACGTGAAGGAAATCTGCATTTGAATCCTGGAGCAGCCGGCACACATGGCTTTCACAAAGTGCGAACCCTCATGCGGTTTCAAATTCAAAAAGGAAAAATAACGAATCTTGAAGTGGTGGAACTAGGCCCCCGAGCTGTAAGAATCTCTGAAGAGATTTAATTTTTTATTTTGAAGACATACACGTCTTCGTTCGGCTTCTTCATGAAATATTCTTCACGCGCTAATTTTTCGAGTGCGAAATTTTTTGCGTTAATCGCTTGCAGCTGCTCTTTTGCGCGCTGATTTTCTTTTTCAACCTGAACCGCTTGGTTTCTTAATTTGTGAAGCTCCCAGCGCGAAGAGATGATAAAAGGGATGTCAATGTTATTGATGAAAAGATTATAAAGTACAAACAGCGCTAGGGTAAGCAAGTAGCGGTTTTTGAATATGAGGAATACCTTTTTCATGAGTCTAATTTCGTGAATTTGTTCGAATCATTCGCACTTCATTCATCATGTTTCACACAGGACGGTGTTATTTTAGCGCGTCATGAGATATTTCAACGAACAACTGGTTACCGATCTTGAATTTCAGGAGATTCGGAATGTGCTGTCTTCCTTCGCGAAGCAGCCAACCGCTGCTGCTGCGTTGAACGAACTTTCTCCTTATGGAAATTTCGATTTATGGAAATGGACCATTGAAATTACTCACGAGCTAAAGTCGCTCTTGGAAAACCACATTATCATTCCAGCATTAGATTTCAAAGAGTTTGGGGAAGAGTTGAAGTTGTTGCGTGTAAAAGATGCGGTGTTGGCTGAAGAGAGCTTCGCCAAGATTCTTCAAGGCATTCGAATTATTGGTTTGTTGAAGAATATTCCGGAGGAGGTTCGAACTTCTGTGCCGCGCTTAAATCAGCTGATTCAGAGCTGCGAATACACCGATGAGATTGAGATTGAGATTCTGAAAATTTTCGACTCGAAGTGGCTGGTGCGTGATGCCGCATCTCACGAGCTTTCGGTTATTCGTCACGAAATTGTTTCCACTCGAAGAGAAATTTCAAAGAACTTTTTGAGAGTCATGAAAGACTGTCAAGGAAAGGGATTCCTTGGAGATACCGGAGAAGCTTATTTGTTAGATCGAAGAGTGCTGAGCGTGTTAAGTGTATACAAGCGAAAGGTGCCCGGGAATGTCTTGGGGACAAGCAAGACGGGAGTTTTAACCTACATAGAACCGGGAGTGAATACACTTTTGAATTCACAAATGGAAATGCTTTTCGGCGATGAACGCGCGGAGATTAGGAAGATACTTCAGCGACTCACACGCTATTTATCTGGACACGCAGTTATGTTGAAGTCGGTTTTAGACACCCTCCTTCAACTCGATAATATTCAGGCGCGTGTGCGCTTGGCTATTCTTATGGATGCGCAAAAGGTGCAGTTCGTTTCAGAGCCTACGGTGAAGTTGAATAAGGCTTTTCATCCTCTGCTTTTATTGAAGAATGCTGAGCGAGGAAAAAAGACAATTCCACAATCGTTGGAGTTAAACAGTCAACAGCGAATGATGGTTATCTCCGGTCCGAATGCGGGTGGAAAAAGTATCACCTTAAAAACGGTCGGACTTATTCAGCTCATGTGGGAATGCGCGCTCCTCGTGCCTGCGGACGAGTCGAGTGTGTTAAGTCGCTTCGATTGCATACTCACCGACATTGGCGACAATCAGAGTATCGAGAATCAGCTTTCAACCTATTCTTATCGGTTAAAGCGAATGAAGTTTTTCTTGGATTCAGCGAATCGAAGATCATTGATATTGTTAGATGAATTTGGAACAGGATCTGATCCAGAATTGGGAGGCGCTTTGGCTGAAGTTATCTTCGAAGAGTTGTATGCTCGGAAATCATTCGGAGTCATAACCACTCACTTTTCACCCATAAAAATTAAGGCTTCGCAATTGCGCAATGCGGTGAATGGATGTATGCTGTTCAATACAGAAACGCTCGAGCCAACATACATTCTAAGTGTTGGAGAACCGGGCTCTTCGTTCACCTTCGAGGTGGCGAAGATGAATGGCATTCCAGAGGATTTATTGGATCGCGCCAAGAAGAAATTGAGCAAACAGAAAATTGAAATGGACGGTTTGCTCTCCGATTTGCAAAGACAGAAGTCGGAATTGGAGCAGGGCATAGCCGAGGCAACCAAGCGAGAGATAAGTGCAAGAAAAGAAGAACAGTCTTTTCAATCTAAATTGGAAAAGCTTCAAGATAAATTAGACAAACAGCAGGTGACTTCCGAAAGAAATAACAAGTACATTATTTTAGGGAAGAAGGCTGATCAGTTGGTGGAGAAATTCAATCTTCGTGCGAAGAACAAAGACGTTTTAGAAGAATTGAAAAAGTTCGTTGCGGTGGAAAAAACCACGCGCGACGAAGCGCGGAAAAAGAAAAAGGTTCAGACAGAATCGAAGGTGAAAACGGAGAGGAAAGAAAAAGTTATTCAAGACCGAAAGAAGATGATTCCTGGGGCAACAGTTCGTTTGGAAAAAACACAACAAATTGGTGAAATTCTCGAAATCATAGGTGAAAACGCTACGGTAGCTTTTGGGGTGTTTAAAACGAAAGTTGAATTAGGAAAACTCTTATTAATTCCTTAGATCTTCGGCGTTAAGTTCAGCGCCTTTCCGAGTTCAAGCATGTGTGCAAAAGCCTCTTCGTAATTGTTCTGGATCTTTCCGTCGAGAATAGCATCTTTAATAGCATTTTTTATTTCACCGACTTCTTTACATGGCTGCAAATTAAAGGTTTCCATAACTAGCTCACCGCTGACAGGTGGTTGGAAATTTCGAACACGGTCCTTCTCTTCCAGCTCGATCAATTTCAACTTCACTTTTTCGTAATTCGCTAAATAGCGTTTCACTTTCGATTCGTTTTTGGAAGTGATGTCGGCTTGACACAACAGCATTAAATCGTCAATGTCGTCACCTGCTTCAAAAAGTAATCTTCGAACCGCTGAATCTGAAATTTCATCTTTAGTCAATGCGATAGGGCGCAGGTGAAGAGCCACTAGTTTCTGCACAAATTTCATTTGATGATCTAGCGGTAGTTTTAGACGCTGAAAAATTTTCGGCACCCAACGCGCTCCAATATCTTCGTGCCCGTGGAAGGTCCAGCCAATGCCGTCTTCAAATCTTTTCGTATGTGGCTTCGCAATATCGTGCAGCAAAGCTCCCCAGAGTAACCAAAGGTTATTTGTATTCGCACGCAAATTGTCGACCACTTCTAGTGTGTGAAAGAAATTATCTTTGTGCGCGTAGTTGTTTTTCTTTTCAACGCCATGAAGCTTCACCATTTCCGGAAAGAATTGTTGAAGCAAGTCTGTTTCGAAAAGAAGTTTTAATCCAACCGAAGGTTTTTTGGAAAGAAGAATCTTGTTGAATTCAACCATTGTCCTTTCCACGCTCACGATTTCTAAGCGCGCTGCATTTTCTTTTATGGCCTGTAGACTTTTGTATTCAATGGTGAAGTTGAGTTGCGCCGCGAAGCGAATGGCACGCATCATACGCAACGGATCGTCGCTATAGGTTATGGCGGGTTCAAGAGGTGTGCGGAGAATTTTGTTTTCTAAATCCAATAGTCCGTTAAACGGATCCACAAGCTCTCCGAAAGTTTCGTCTTGAAGTGAGAGAGCCATGGCGTTAACAGTGAAGTCTCTGCGCATCTGATCATCTTCTAAACTTCCTTTTTCCACATCGGGTTTTCGGCTTGTTAGGCGATAAGATTCTTTTCTTGCGGAAACGAATTCGACTTCACTTCCCTTATAAACGAAATGAGCGGTGCCGAAATTCGCGAAGATTGAAACGCGCTTAACGTTCAGTAATTCAGCAGTTCTATTGGCTAGTGCGGGTCCATCACCGCTTGTCACAATGTCAATGTCCTTGTTTAGGCGCTTCAACATAAGATCACGCACATAACCGCCAATAACGTATGCTTCAGCATGCTGTTCTTTGGCCGCTTGTTGAACGGCTCGAAAGACGGTTTTTTTTAGATGACGACTAAAGTTCATTTGCGCCGCAAAGGTACTTTTCAAAACATGGAAATAGAAATATTTGTTTTAGGATTAAAAAATGATAGCGAGGACAACTTTATGAAGGGCTTTTCGGTCTTATATTGCGTAAGCTAAAATTGATTGAAATGAAAAAACTCTTCGCCTTTTTAATGTTCGTTATGATTTGCGGTGCTCAGGCATTCGCACAAAACGCACAAGTTACATTTAGTTCAACCACGAGCTTCACTGCTGTTGAAGAAGGATTCCATCCGGTGAAGTTTCATTTAACCGAAGGTTCAAATGCAAACGTCGACGGACTTTTAGAATATGTGCAGAATAACCCCAAGTATTTTCAAGTTCAAGTGAACGGAAATGAATTGACTTTGAATTTTGTTGAAGGCGTGCATTGGGGCGTTTGGATGAAAGTTTTTGGCGCGATGGGTGTTGGTCAAATTGAAATTCGCACAACAGATCAAAATAGTGTAGTGGATCCAATGGGTTTTCTCAACTATTTCCACTTGATTAATTAATAATTTTTAACTTGCTGAAGCGCGTTTCAACTTATCGTTAATCGCCCGTCCTAAATTTTCATCTGGAAGAAATTCCGCAAGAATGACATCGATATTCATTTGATCGAGCTCGCGCAGGTAGGCGAATAGATTCGAGGCAGCTTCTGTGAAACTTCCTTTTTTACTGAGAATGCGTTGTGATTCAATCTGAAAATCTTCCTTGAAACTTAGCACTCCGATTTTCTGTAATGAAAAGGAATGCATCAGTTCACGAATGTTTCCAACGTAAATAGGTTTTCTCGGAGCGTAATGACTGGTGAGCATTCCGGGAGCCGCCGGAGAACTTGTTGAATGTTCGTGAATGCGAATGTTCGGAGTGAAGCGTTGAAGCGATTCAATAGAAATCCCACCTAAGCGAAGCACTTCTATTTCGTTGTGTTGAACACGCAAAACAGTGGACTCAATTCCTACAGAACAGTTTCCCCCATTGAGGATGTACGGAATCTTCTCGCCCAATTGATCCTCTACATGTTGCGCGCTTGTCGGACTAATGTATCCAAAAGGATTCGCACTGGGCGCCGCAAGCGGAAAGGGAAGACTTCTTAAAAGCTCTAAAGACATGGGGTGATTAGGAATACGAATGCCCACTTCATTCAATCCCGATGTTGTTAGATCAGGAATGCAAGATTTTTTCGGAAGTAAAACGGTTAATGCGCCTGGCCAAAGATGTTCCATCAGGTTGAAAGCCAATTCAGGAATTTCTTCCACATATTTTGAAACTTCTGAAATCGAAGAAACGTGAACAATGAGCGGGTCGAAATGCGGACGATTCTTCGCTTCAAAAATCTTGGAAACCGCTACTGCACTTAAGGCATTGCCAGCCAAACCGTAAACTGTTTCAGTAGGAATAGCAACCACTTCGTTTTGAAGAAGAAGTTCTCGCGCTTTTTCTATTTCCGTTCCAATCATGCTTTGCAAAAGTAGGTAATTCAATTTTCTCCTATATTTGCACTCGATGGCAAAAAAAATCACCTTGATCAATGGCGGACTGCTGAATATGATCATTCAAAGGTTGTGTCGTCAATTAATCGAAAATCACAAAGACTTTTCTTCGACCATTCTCATCGGACTTCAACCTCGTGGCGTGTTTTTCATGGAACGCATTGTAGAAGAATTTGCTAAATCGGGACATGTTGTCAAGTGGGGAATTGTTGATCCAACGTTTTATCGCGACGATTTTAGAATTCACGACAAGCCGCTTCTGGCCAAGTCTACAGATATGAAGCACAGTGTGGAAGGAATGAATGTGGTCTTAATTGACGACGTCTTGTACACGGGAAGAACCATACGTGCGGGCATGGAAGGTCTAATGGAATATGGAAGGCCGAAGTCTGTTGAATTGCTGGTGCTCATAGATAGAAAGAAGGGAAGGGAAGTGCCTATTGAAGCGACATATGTAGGAAAGGAAGTAGAGAGTTTCGACAATCAACGTGTCAGAGTTATGTGGAAGAGTGAAGGGGAAAAGGAAGATCATGTAATTTTTTTGAACGACTAACATGAAGCTAAGTACCAAACACCTCATTGCCATTGAGCCGCTGAAAAAAGCGGACATTGACTTGATTTTTTCGCAAGCCGACGAGTTCAAAGAAGT
>Ga0114971_10001872_pt1 | contig 14375 bp, 7 predicted proteins | sample M_140625_MF_Meta_FD_87320 | JGI IMG/M metagenome (GOLD analysis project Ga0114971, IMG submission 87320) | Freshwater microbial communities from Lake Montjoie, Canada to study carbon cycling - M_140625_MF_MetaG | ecosystem: Environmental > Aquatic > Freshwater > Lake | place: Lake Montjoie... | reverse complement strand
GTAAACGAACCGGTTGTGTCTGTATTTCACCAGGCTTCCAATAATAATCGGAATTAAAGTCATTTGCGTCTATCCTTCTTCTACCTGGATAGCTTTCAGATGAATCCTCTTCACCACTATTTAGTTCCACCGCATGAGATTCTACCAAAGGAGCAGCATGAACCATTAATGAAGGGTCTCTATATTACTCAAAAGAGCCAGTTTCCACTCATTCGCTATCACGAGGACCCAGTTGCTAGAGTAATAGGTGCTATTCCCGGTGATATTATTAAGATTACAAGACCCAGTCCTCCAGCTGGTGAATATATTGTTTATAGAGTATGTACTCCATAAGTTAGAAGGCGATGCCTGATGCAAGTTTTTTAGACGCACAATTGGCATATGAAAATCTTGGAGCAATTGACATAGATTCAGCTATAGGCAAATTAGAAACTGCTTTACATAAATTTAATGATAAATCGGGTTATACTGGCGAATACAATACTGATTATGGTGGAAATGATATATGGTGCAGACCATATATGACTTATGAGCAGCTTAAACAAGCTTGTGACGCAGATTCATCATGTGTTGGTTTTAATACAGTGCAGAGAATATGGGGGGTAGGGCGAGACGGTGGCTGTATAAAATTTGCATTAAGTACACCTAATAATAATAGTGGAGGGACAATAAGTTTTTATAAAAAAACAAACAATAACGGTGGCTATAATCCCGAAATGCGTCATGACTATGCTGGAAATGACATCTGGTGTAACTGGTGGACTACAGAGGATCATCTTAGAAAAACATGTAATAGTGATCCTAATTGCCTTGGGTATAATAGGGCTTTATGGAATACAGGTGGATGTGTAAAGAATAAAAATGCAAAGAGTGGACATTATTATCCTACCAACGATTTTAATTTTTACACAAAGACTGCCCATGATTCAGGTGGAGTTAAAACTGCCTTTGAACCTATCGCAGATTATTATTCAAAATTAGTTGCCTTAAATACAAGTTTACAAAAATATATCAGTAAGTCTGCCAAGCATATAGCAGACGCAGAACCTAGGTTGCTAAGTGAAGAAAGATATGAGAATCGTGTTCACCCTGAAGATTTTGTAATGGGAAGAGAATCAACTGGTAATTTTTTCAAACACGATTTGAAAACAAGTATGCTTCCATATTTAATCGCAACTAGTGTCTTTATGGCATCTATATCTATCTTTTTAATATTCCAGATGAATGGTTTCGGTGGTCAGATTAACCTACCTCCTTATCTAAGCCAATATGTTCAATATTTAATAGCCCCGGCACATGCTCCAACTTCATCATATATACCTGGTTTTATTGTCTTAATGGTAGTAATTAGTTTAGCGATCTTCGGAATATTATATATGAAACGCGATAATACAAATAGTTACTAGAGTTAGAATGGGCGATTTTTGTTCAGAAAACACAGATATAATTAATATTAATAACTATTCTGAACCGTTTGATTCATCGAAGACATGTTTGCCTAACGGGGGCGCGGGTTTTGCAGCAGGCTCTATGTCTCAAGATGGAATTGTTAATGCATCTGAACTATCAACGTATACTGCCTCATTGATTGCAAGAATGGATGCAGCTGCCCCATTTTCAATTAAGGCGAATGACTTGAATCCTGGACAGCATTATACGAAACAAGCAGCCCTTCTAAGAGCTAACATTAAGAAAGAATATTGCTTTTATTACAAGCGTTATATGTATGCATTAGAACATGTTCTATTTCTTGCTGCTACAAAGAAGGCAGATGGTAAATATAATACGATGAAGGCAAACACAGAGGCTCTTAATTCCAAATTAAATCAGATTCTACAAATATTACAAGGACTCATAAACTCTCGTACTGAATCATTGAAGTCATACTACGGTACAGATACAGGTGTTAACAAGTTAAACGTTGAGTTAGATAGTAATCGTGCTCAATTAGTAAAACATTCTAAGTTAATTCGTGATATAAACATGGAGAGGGCTGCTAAGGTTGCTATGGTGAATTATACTGTAGAGAAAAATAATTCTTCCCGGAATTTACTAGCTATTTATGGATTTATGAATATTGTCGCAGTAGGACTTCTTTATTACTTATATCGTAACACTAAACATGAGTAGGTATTTATTAAAGATAATTTAGTCAAGAATTTATTATTTCTGACTAAATTATGGATTGTAAATTATAATGGTTAGATTAGATGAAAGAGCCATTTGTAAATATCGATACACTTATCGATCAAACTAAATTACTAACTGACATGGAATTACAAGCGTATATTTCTGATGTAGACCCTTCTCAAAAGGCTGAGTTTATTCAGGATAATATTGGCAAGGCAATAAAAGAAGTAGATGCTAGCAAGAAAGCCAAGTTTAACGATCTATTTGACCAGACAACTGGCTCAGATAATAGTGTAACCTCCGCTGCCTATTATCTAGCTAGGACATTTGATTTGAATAATCTAACAAAAGATATTGATTTAGTCGCAGTAAAACAACTTGAAAGCATTGAGATAAATACAAGGCTAGCAGGAAGACAGAATGAAATAAATGATTGGGCTAATTTTAATAAATTAGACATGCTTTATTTTATGCAAATCTTGTTTCTTAGCTTATCCCTTGCTGGAATTATGGCATACTTGTTATCTGTAAATGCCATTGGTCATTCATTATTTGTCTTTATATGTATTGTAATTACATCTGTTGCGGCACTTGTCCTATTGTTAAGATGGCGTTATACTAATGTGAAACGTAATAATCGTTACTGGCACAAGGCTATATTTCCAAGGCAGAACAATAATTTCAGGGTTGAGAGCAATGTCTGTAATACAAATCCCGGCTAATATAGAAATGAGCCAACACTCAGAAAACCTTTCTCCATTTGTTGAAGGGTTTCAAAGTGATACAATGCAAACCTTGTTTAGTGAAATATTAAAAGTAGATTCTAACTACGATATAGCATCCAAGTCAAGTTTACGTACAAAGAGGCCAGTTGTGTCTAAAGATGGAAGCTGTCCAGCCCCCGTGCCTAAGTCTAAACTAGGTGGATCTCCTGCGGCGCTTTCATCTATTAAATCATCAGGTGATAAAATAGCATTTATAAAATCAGTTATCAAGGAGCAGAAGAAATCAGTAGATTCCTTAATGTCTTCTGCTAAAAAAATGAACCCTGTTACTCAAAAGATTAAATCAATGGATACCGCGTATGAGGCCGCCTTTGAGACAGATTTAACTGCCCCCTTACCAAATGCCTCTGGTACATTACAAGGATTCACTATATTTTTCTTTGTCTTATCTTATTTCGCAATGGCTATTGTTGTTAGTATAATGGTAAGTCAAAATGTAAATACCGTATATGCCTTACGGGTATTTGGAGGGTTTATTCTTGTTTTTATTTTATTAGTGGCACTTATACCGCGTATAGTATAGCTTAAGCGACTTCGTATAGCTTAAGCGACTTCGTATAGCTTAAGCGACTTCGTATAGCTTAAGCATCTTCCTCAACAGCTGCTGCTTGTCCACCATTCCTTTCCTCATCGTATGCTACAACGTCCTCTTCTGTGTTAAACACAAAGAGGCCATTGTAAATCTTCCCACCCTGTCTAGGTGTACCCTGGTAGTACTCCTCATTGAATCTCTTTATGAATTCTGCTTGTGCTAACTTCTTATTACCCCCACCCACTGCTTCGTGCCAATAACGATAGGCCTTCCACAGGTCAGATACGTTAGTAACCTCGTCACTTGTCGCATCAATACGACATCTCTCCTGGCAGAACTTATTTAGGGAATCAAATGTGTCCCTGTACTTCCTTGACTCACTAGTAACAATCTCAGGAGCAGGCTCTAGAGTACCATTGTCAGTCACAGCATACTGAGTCAAGTAGATGTGGACTAGCTTGCTGAAGAAAGGAATGCGCCACTTCTTCAGCTTGGAGTTCAAGTTCATGTCTTTAGGAAATACGTTGGGCTTACCAAGCTCCTTATCTCCAGGATTTACGAACTTGCTCTCGAAAGGGATCAGGCGAATACGACGCCACGTACCACGATCCATGGAGTTGATGGTAGGAAGTGTATTACACATCATGAAGAGTTTACCAGAAATCTTGAAACGCTCCTGGTCCTGAAATAAGCCACGTGCCTCTACTGCGTCCTCACCACTGAACTGCTTCATTCTGCTGGTATTCAAAGGCTCGCGGTCATCAGGCTCCTGCATATAGATGAATCGCTTATTCTTTATACTCATGATATCAGGATTGGCAGCGCCAGACTCAGGTCTCTTTCTAGTTAGAGCGGTTGACTGGAGAGATGACTGATAGTCACCAAAAGTCATAATCATCAGCTCTACAAGCTTTGACTTGCCATTACCACCCACTCCCTGGAAGGTGTAGTAGCACTGTTCTCTGTTCATACCCTCGAGACAAGATGCCAATAGCTTTAGAACCCAGGAACGAAGCTCGGGCCTTGGAAACAGCTTTGCAAAGAAGTCGTCTATTTCCTGCTGAATGGGATCTGTAGGATCATATTCAATGTAGGGGATTGGCTCATATTCAGGCATGTCGTTTCCAGCCTGGAAAGTTAGGTAGTCCTCTGGAACACCAGCTTGAAAGAAGTTGTAGGGGTCTCCCTTTTCCTTATCCATGGGCATCATCTCACCAGGGCGATCAGGATTAGGCTTGATTGCATCCAGGTGAAGAACTCCATTCGCACAGCCAATGCGATAACGGTTTGCGTTAAGATTCTGTTCAAACCCCTCCTCATAGAATAGGCCAACACACTCCTTCATTACACTGTCCTTAAATCCGCTATTGTAAAGCTTTGATTCAAGGTCAGTTAGCTCTGCGAACTTTCTATCTCTGACCTCAGAACGACTCATCTCTTGCTTCTGTCGGATAAGGTTAATGTACTCTTCAGTCTTCTTGATTTCACTATCTACATCGCGGACATCATCAATCTTGTTCTGGTCCCTCAGAGTTCGGCGTTGCGCAATGAGTTCCGTTAGGCGTTCAGACAAGGTTTTGATATTCGCGTCATTGTTTACGATAGTCTCTAGTTTTAGATACTCTGCGCTTTTCATGAAGCTTTGCCTTGCGCTGCCGATCAAATCTGCAATTTCCATGGCTCCGCCTCTAGCACTAATTTTATTCTTAAGCTCAATCCCCTGATTTATCTTCTTCCAACGGTGATTTCTTGTGTTGTATTCATACCAGTCGGTAAATCTAGAACTTACCGCAGCTGCATAGTTGTCTTGATACACGCGCTTCATTAGACGAGCAACGTGGTTGTGGGTTGGACAAGTAAAGTGTAAGATGTAGTTGTTGATATCCCTCTCTATAATTTCCCTAAATGCACCTGGATTATCATTCTGCGCCCAGTGTCTCAAACTACGAATTGTTAGACGGCGTCCGTTACCCTCAGATTTCATAGATAGATCCCACTTACGCTTTAGCTTTGTTATGTCAGCTGGATCAAACTTAGATGATTTCGCACTGAATTCCATCCACAGGTTAAACATGTCAGTACTTTGTGAGATACTGTGGAGACAGAGGCCCACCGCTAACCATGATGTGTAGTCATCTGCCCTCTTTACAGAAAGACACGATTTGACAAACTGCTTAACGATGTCTACTTCCTCAAAATTTGGATCAGCGGTTGTCTCTTCAAATGCCTCTTTTACCAATGGGTGGTCTTGAACGATTGCTAGTTGCTCCTCAGTAAGGTTTGCAATAATAGGGGCTTGCGCAGCAGGAGGAGCTGAGCCACCAGAATGGCTGCTTGCTAGATTCTTATAGAGTTCCTGAGACTCTGTTCGCACTTCGTTATCGTCTTGCCTAAGGTCGTAGCGAACACTCAGAAGCTGTAGAAGCTCATGTGTGTCATAGTTGAATGGCTCAATAGTAGCCCAAGCCTTGGATGCAGGTGTATAAGCTAGCACGGTGTTTAAGTCGTACGCAGGAATATCTGGCTTTGATTCGCCATATAAGAACCATCCCTGCTTCCTAGTACAAGATTCATCGTAGACATCGTCAACTGAGTTAGTGAAATGTGTTCCCTCAAATGCCATATTCACAGCATCTTGACCGAGTATCCACTTTCTTAAGACAGCCTGCTTCTCGTATGAAAGCACTATATCTGGGCATTGAACGTGAATACCATCTTTGATCTCACCCTTACTCTTGTATGGCTGGGGCCTCAAAGATACGAAATACCTCAACTCCTCATAGCAATCTAAGTCAAAGAATGTGCCTAGCCCCTCATTTAGCTTCTCAACGAAAGCAGCAATATGGGATTGCTGGAATTGGTGTCTTAGTGCACGGTCGTTTTTGTAACGGAAATCCAAGTCGATAACGAGAGGTTTTGGTCCATTTGGACTAGGTTGTTCAACCAAGTTCATTTGCCGACCCTTATCTGTGAACAAATGTTTATTAACTAGTGTCAAGAACTGAGGGTAATCCTCATCTGAAATGAAATATTTACCCGCCACCTCTCCCATGCCGGTAACTGCTGCCACTCGTCTGTCTCCTGAACCCATGCGCCTTTCATCCAAGAATGACTTAAGTGTAGTTCTAGAGGACATGTTTGGTGAACTTATATGTTTCCCCCCAAGCAATTTTTGAACCACGTTTTTTACGCGCTAAATTCATGAATTTATAATATAAAAAATACTTCTTGACAGAATTACAGTCACGAAATAGTATTTAGATGAAAAGTTTCCAAATCCGAATTAACAAATACACGTGCGGTATTAAAATTGATTTAAAGTATTATACTAGGTAGAGTATAATGAAGTTTTGTCCAACATGCAAATATTACCTTTATCTGAAGCCAGGTTTTGGTACAAATGATTTGACGAGGGCTTGTATGAACTGCGGGTACACTGAGACTGAAACTACAGGTGGCCTAATATCAGAAACACTGGTTCAACAGAAGTCATCCGAGGCTTTTAAGATTATGATTAATGAGTTTACCCGCCAAGATAACACATTACCTCATATTAAAATGATTCCTTGCCCAAAAGAGACTTGTCCGACAAATACTGGATCTACGGAAAGGGATGTTATCTATATGACATATGACGCAGCTGGTAAGAAGAATTTATATATATGTAATGTATGTGGAGAGCAATGGAAATCACGCAATTAATTGCGTGATCAAAGCCTCGTAGAGGCAAATCTAGAAACTAAAGTTTCTAGACCAGACTTCGGCTACGCCGAAGAAATCAAGAAACTAAGAAACAGGTTCAAATCTTACATCTAATTCGGCATCCATGTTTCCTCCAAGCATAACGGGAAAACACATCCACTCTATACCTGGGATGACTGGATCTCCAAATGTACCTGCGTGAAATAGGCGAAATGGCCTTGTCTTTTTTTCCATAAGAATGGCAAAAAATACATTCGTTTCCTTTCCCGCAAACCACCCTCGTAATGCAAATTCCTTTAGCATATTTTTGTATGCCTCCCCAAATTCTAACCACGCATCTGCGTCTCCAACTATACAACCAGAACCAAGAGCTATTTCTGGTAATGGATATTCGGTAGGTTTTGATTCATCCCAGTCATCTATTATCTTTTGCCTTATTTTATCAACTTCTAAAAATGTCATACGACCTGGAACACAAAGACGCTCAACGTCTGATGGGAATGACATGTAAAAATTATGAAGTTTGTAATATCTGTGAATACTTATATCACACCAAGCAAACCATTTACTCTTAAACCTATTTTGATTTATGGCAATACGTACAAATTCTTGCTTTAATGCCCATACAGCATATAGTTCACATGATCCTCCATCTGGATCCAGGAACTCCTGTTGTTCCCAAAATTTTATCATAGATGGACATGTCATTGCAAATGAGTCAAATGGTCTTATTATTACATGCGTCATATCTAAATAATTTCGTCGCCATTGATTAAACTCGAGTGCGTATTCTTCTGTTGTAAATATAATCAAAGAACATTGGATCTTACAAAAGTTCTGAATCCACGCTCTGTAATTCCCAATGGAATGTCTTGTATTTTTTAATGGATAAAATGCAGTTATTACAGTTGTTGTATCTGTTTTCATCTACTATAATTAATTTATAATTTTTAGACTGACTATATTCTAAATCCCCGGATTAAAGAATAAAATATAGACTAAGGGTATAAGCAATGCCAAGTTCCCAGGCTACACTCAAGCCGTTCGTCACGGTTAACCGTTCAGCCGAATTGTATAACTCTGTAAGTTATCCAGTTGGCGGGAATGTTTCTACATCTAGTAGCGCTGTGTTTACAGCCTCTTTTGCAGCTCAAACAAACATTATCTATGTGACCTACGTAACCAGTGGAACAATCTTTCCTGGAATGGGTATTTCAGGAGCTGGTTTAACCACTGGCACGGTTATTGTTGGTCCCTTGAACCAAAACGGTACTGGTACTGGTGGAATTGGTTCTTACACGATTAGCACAAAGACAAATCCTGCTAATGCTTACGGAAACCAGGGTACATTCTTGAGAACTCCTGCCAGGGTTCCCCTTGGAACATCAAATCCTCCTACACAAGAGTATGGCAATTATTCTACTGGTGGCTGTACTGTAACTGGCTTTTCTACTAATATTTCTACACCTACTGGCCCCGGTGGAATTGTTGGACCTGTACCCGGTTTCAACTATGTAAACATCCAGGATCTCCGTGATTACTATAACCTCCCTTACCCCCCTGCCACCCCTCTATCTTCCCCTCCTGTAATCGCAGTTGTATCTTTTGGAGGTGGTATTTATGGTCAACCTGTAACATCTGGTCAATATGCTGGTTTCTGGAAGTGTACCGATATTTCTGGTAACACTGGTGCCCCTATTCAGATCCTAGTTGCTCCTATCAATGGTGCCATTAATGCTCCTAACGCTGACGATGGTGGTGCCACTCTAGAGAATACTGTTGATGTTGCCACGGTGAATGCCTTCTACGGCATGATTGACCCCCGTCGTGACGCCCCCATTTATACTCCCCCGGTAATCATTCTCTATATTGCTCCCAGCAGCGATATCTCTGAGATGTACCGCACATTCTACACGGTCCTAAAGAACCCTGTAGTATGCAATGGTAAGTCTTACCAGCCTACAGTTGTTACTTGCTCATGGGGCGCACCTGAGACTGCCTGGACACAGAAGATGGCGTTCCCTCCTAATCCTTCTATCCCTGTTGATAACAGCCCTAACCCATCTGGTATCGCGGAGATTAATGAGATTAACGATTTATTCGCGGAGGCGACTGAACGTGGTATCAACATTTGCTGTGCCTCTGGTGATATCCCTCTAACCACTGTAAACTCTTCTGTAAACACCTTCAACTATGCTCAGAGCCTACTCCTCCAGGGACTCAATGGCCCTGTTTTCAACAGTACAATCCCTGGTGTCAATGGTCAATTCCCTGTACCTCAGACTACAGTTTTCCCCTTGAATGATTCTGAGCGTTCTTCTTTACCCGCACCCAGGGTAATGTTTCCTTCATCTTCTCCTTATGTCACTTGCGTTGGTGGTTCCGCTGTATATTTCCCTTCTATCAATACTGGTTCTTATGATAATCCAGCTGAGTTTGCATGGGACCGTTCAAATGGTGGTATTTCCTCTGTATTTACGATCCCTGCTTACCAGCAGCAGCTACCTGGTGCCGCGGCTACGTCTGCTGCCCAGTTCCTAGCTTCTTCTCTAAACACGGCAGAGCTAGCAGAGACTTCTCTTGGTCTACCTGTCCCTGTTCTAGACGACATTTCTGGTGCTTACCGCGCTCCTGACACGGCTGTAACACTAGCCACTAAGACCAAAAACGATGCTTACACTTCGACCTTAAACGCCTTTAATGCCGCCCAGGCTGCCCTTCAGGCAGCTGAACTTGCTGCGGGAGACGATGCTCTAACAAACGCCCTTGTAAAGACGTTTAAGGAGGCATCTACTGCACTAGCAACTGCCGAGTCAAACAAGAAGCTTGCTAATGATGCCTTGGAGGCTGCCACTGACCTAGTTGTTAAGACACAGACTGTATCTGACTTAGTTACAAGTGCAGGTGTTGTATTTGGTGCCGCAGCGGGTTCTGCTGCCTCTGCCGCATCAACCCACCAGGCTTCTCTTGATGCTGCGTTTGCTGCGCAGCAGGCTGCATACAATCAGCTCGTCAAGCCAAGCCCTACTAACCAGATGTTGTTACAAAACGCTAATCAGGCCCTCCAGGCGGCACAAGCTGCCGCTCAAGCTGCGGCTCTAGCCGCACAAACACTCCCTGCCGCTGTACCTAGCAGCACGGATCTTGCAAATAAGGCTGTTGCCCAGGCGGCGGCGGCTGTAGTTGCCCCCTCTCTATCTTCTCACCCATACTTGGCAGGCATGCCAATGACATCTCCCTTGGTTCCTGTATCTAACCTTGCTGGAGATGCTGCCAATCTACTATTGTCTAGCATCCCTTACGATCCTAGTGCAAAGGTTGCGTCTCCTTATTTACAGAACGTCTTTGGTATAAATTACAATATCTCAATGGCAGATGGAAGTGGAAACCAGATGGCACCTCTTCGTTCAAGCTTGTACAATGCAGTTACTACAGCCGACAACCTACTTGTTGAGCTAATTAACAAGTCTGAGAACCACGTAACTGGTGACACCTCCGCTGCTTACGGTGTTGGGGGTGCTGGTCAGATAGGTAGTGATGCTGGTTTGGTAAGTGATGTTGGTGCACTCACCGATAAGACAATCGTTTCTGCGCTTGGTCAGCTTGAACAAGTATCAACTGGACCTTATTACAACGCAGCTGAGGCCTGGAAGGTCCGTAGCAATCGCCTTGTGAATCCAGTTGGATTTGCTGAGATGATTCCTGCTGCAGGAACTCTATATCCTCAAACTAATTCTGGTGCCAATCAATTTGCAACTCGTGCCATCGCCCTTGCTAAGAGTGGTGCCGCCATGATTAGCTCTTACCAGTCTGGTGGTGTCAGCTCCGCTAACTCACATGGATTCAGTCTCCCTTGCGGTGTTGCTTCTGCTGCTGCATCTGCTTTATCTGCTGTATACACTGTTACTGCGGAGGAGCATGCCCAAGACGTTGCTGCTGGCTTCCCCTATGGCACTACCGATACCAGTGGGGGTATTGATGCCAGTGGTACTTACAATGGTATTACTACAGGCCTAGTGAACTTGCGTAATATTTACGTAAATACAACCCTTGCTGCTCGTCGTACTACTACAGCTACCAAGGCAGCTCATGAGGCTAAGGATGCGTTCCTTGCCTGGTCCAAGGCAAACGACCTAGTCGTTGAATTACAGGCACAGGCTACAAGCTTGTATAACTTGATCCCCGCTCCTTCTAATACCCTTGTTCGTGATATGGATTCCAAGCTTCTAGCTGCCAAGACTGCTTTGTCTGATGCAACTTACAAGCTTGGTGTAGCAGAGAACTATGCAGTTAAGGCTGCCCGTCTAGCTCACCAGTCTGCTGCCTCTGCCTCCGCCCTCATGGGTAACTATATTGGTACAGGCGCAGGCAATGTTGCTACGTTTGATGAACTTGGTAACTTGAATGGCGTTCCTAATACGGTGAATGGTGACGGTGTACCTGTATCTGTTGCCGCACAAGGTGGAAATAACGCTAACTGCCCTGCCATTGCTCTCATTGCCAGTACTCCTCTAACTGGTGGAAGCTCCACTGGTACGAATGTTGATGGATCTACATGGAAGGCAAGCACCGCACGCAATGCTTTAACCGCAGCTCAAGCTCTAGTGATGGCAGCTTTCAACGACAACTACTTAACTACATCTATTAACACATGGAATACTCATGGTGTAACGGGAGTTGACTCTTCTGGCAATCAGACTGTAAGCTTAACTGGCCTCCGTCTATTAGTTGAGGATGCTCAATACGCCGCCGCAGGAGCTGCTGGTCAAGTCGCAAACGTTGCCTTTGCTGATGCCACTGAATCCATTTCTCGCTTCACTGATTGGCACAATGTAGCTGTTGCTGCCAACAAATCCGTGGAAGCTCAGCTAGCAGTCTACACTGCGCTAACCGATGCTTCCAGTAATACAATGACTCCTGATTCCAGCGGAAACACTCCCTTGATTATAGCCTTGAATTCAATCTCTTCTGTCGTTTCTCTTCTAATTAACGCCACCACACCCTTTAATCAACAGGCTACTACATCTGCTACCCTTGCTACAAATGACGTAGTCGCCCTAGCTGCCAAGCTAGAGAATGCAATCAGTGTTGCCCAGGCTGCTCAGACTGCCATTCAGCTAGCTGCTTCCACATACAGCAAGGATGCATCTGGAAATATTTCAGGAAGGGCCAATGGTCAGGGTGGTTCTATTTTCACGGTAAACATGGCTTACGCCAAGGTTACTGCTGATGCCGCCCAGGCTGCCTGTACCGCTGCTGCCATTCTAGCTCGTCAACAGGCTGTTTTGGCTGCTCGCCGTGCTAACCTTTCCGCCATCGCACTAAGGCAGCTTGTTGGTGAGGGTGTTCTTGGTGAGGCTATTGCTGGATTCTTGGATTCAAATGGAAACCTTGTTACTCAGACTGGTTATGGAAAGGATTCCAGCGGAAACTCTTTCCCTCTACCTTACTCCACTGGATACGCTGGTGTAAATGGTTACAAGCCTCCTTCTGTAGTAGCACCCACTGTCCTTTACCAGGGCCAGGGTGGAATTGACTATGAAAATACTAGCTTATCTCTAGGTGCATTAGAGGAAGAATCTAATCGTCAGCCCAACGTAATTACCAACTTGACTTACACTGTTTCTCAATACAATAACGTGTATGCTGCTGTAGCAGGCCTCACTACCGCTGCCCAGCAAGTACTAACTGCACTTGAGTCTGATTCAAGTGGTAATTCCAATCAGTTAGCTAATCCTTATGCAGACAGTTTAAATTTCCCTAACGTTAACGCAGTTAATTCTCTTGCCTATACTCTTGGACAGAGCGGTGGCAGTGGTCTAGCTGCCGTCCAGGCATGTCTACTAGCTGCATATGAGGCACAACAATGGGTTGTTGCTTCTGCTAACGCAACCTTTGTCACTTTCAGCTCGTCTGCCTCTAACCAGAACTTGGTAACATTCACACCTACTCTCCTTGGTGTTGCGAATAAGCTTGTAAGTGATGCGGATGCTTGCTTACAGACAGTTCTTAATGCAGAGGCTGCCATCATCTATGCACTCAATGTACGCCCTAATCGTGTACCTCTACATGATATTGATTGCGTGAATCTAGCTGCGGCATTTAACGCAAACCAGTCTGCTGCTGATACTTATAGAACATTGACAAAGTTTGCCATTGACAACGAGGTGAATGCCCTACTTGCATTTCACTCTGCTGACTTGGCTAATTCTCTATCCCCTATTTATGCTACAGCTGCTACTGCAGCAGGCCAGGCAGCCGCACTTGGAGCCATGTCATGGTCTCCTGCTGTACTAAGTCCAAACCCCTATGCACTTTCCGCCCTCAATGCGGCAAACTTCCCAAGCTCTGGATGGGGTTCTGCTTCAATGCCCACCTTGAACTCTAACCTTGCTGCTCAGAATGCAAATTCTACCAACCCCAACTATGGGCCTTACAATGGTACGTCCACTGGCGCCCCTCCCTTCCCTGCTCCTAATGCTTCTAATACCTCTCGTATCCAGGCTCCTGCTTCTCATGTACTCGAGGCTTCTGCGCAGGCCATTAACAAGTCCTTCTCTGAATTCTGCCTTACTGCTGCCAAGGCAGTGGCAGATGTCTCCTCCTCTGCCTCTAAATTCAGTGATCTAATGGTTGCAGTTTCAACTGTAACACCTTCTTTAGTTGATGCCGCAACAAACGCCGCAGTTGACACTCTCGCTGCAGCGAAGGCCGCTAACTACGCAACATCATTGAATAACCAGGGTAAGATTAGCCAAAACTTGACAAACTACGTATTTAACCTTGTCCAAAAGGACATGGCTGCTATATTGGCTGCTGCTGACTCTGCTAGGGATAACCTTCAAGCAATTACCCCTGGTGATGCTCGTTATGCATCCAGGTTGAACATGGTAAAGCTATGGAATGCCGCAACGGATGCCGCCAAGGTCGTTGTAGCTGCTGCTGCCAGTGCCCCTACATACTACCCTGAAGGAACCGATCCATCATTGATAGTGCCTGCTACAATTGGTCTACCCAGTATTATGGGTACTACAAATGATGTCATGGCTCTCCCTAACTCCGCCCCCATCTGGACTCCCTCCGTATATGGCAAGGATGCATCTGGCAATTATTCTCTCCCAGCATACACACTACCTTCTCCTCCTCAAGAAACCTCTGAACCTAGCTTTTCTCCTTTATCTCTATTGAACCAGGCGGTCATTGCAGCTTATAACGCAACAACTGGT
>Ga0114971_10001865_pt1 | contig 14397 bp, 13 predicted proteins | sample M_140625_MF_Meta_FD_87320 | JGI IMG/M metagenome (GOLD analysis project Ga0114971, IMG submission 87320) | Freshwater microbial communities from Lake Montjoie, Canada to study carbon cycling - M_140625_MF_MetaG | ecosystem: Environmental > Aquatic > Freshwater > Lake | place: Lake Montjoie... | reverse complement strand
ACGGTGGGAATTGCGGCACTCGCCGAGACGCTCAAAAAGGGGCAGACCAACGCGCTGTTCATCTTGGGCGCTAATCCTGTTTTCAACGCTCCGGCAGATATTCGTTGGTCTGAGGCTCAGGCTGCGGCTAAGAACGTGATTCATCTCGGGATGGAAGCGAACGAGACCGCCGCGAAATCGCATTGGCACGTTCCCGCAACCCATTACCTCGAACAGTGGGATGATGCGAGAGCTTCTGATGGCAGTTACATGGTGGTTCAGCCTGTCATTCTTCCGCTTTACAATGGCGTAAGCATCAACGAGTTGCTGGCGAAAATTGCAGGTATCGAGTCCGATCCCATGGATCTGGTGCGTGAAACTTTCCTCGCCGCCTCCCTCAAAAAGGGCGATATCACTGCGGATTGGGTGGATACCTTAAAATCTGGTTTCAGGAAAGGCTCCGCGCCCAAGCCTGTTACCGCTTCTCTACAGTCAGCTTCCGTTGCGAAGGCGCTTGCCGAGGCTCCTGTTCTCACAGGCGCTGACAAAGATTTTGAGCTCGTTTTCATCACCGATTCCAAGGTGGACGATGGCCGTTACGCTAACAACGGATGGCTCCAGGAACTGCCAGACCCCGTGACGAAGCTCACTTGGGACAACGCTGCACTCATTAGCCCAGCCGCCGCAAAGAAGCTTGGTGCTCACACTGGCGACGTTCTCAAGTTGACCGTGGGCGACAAATCTTTGGAAATCGCCGCGTTAATTCTTCCCGGCCATGCAGACGCGTCGATCTCCGTAGCGGTTGGCTACGGTCGAACGGAGGTGGGCAGTCTCGGCCGCAACGTCGGTGTAGACGTTTTCCCATTGTTGACTTCGACTGAAAGCCGTTTCCGCGTGGGAGTGACCGCCGTCAAGACTGGCCGCAAGTACGCGCTGGCTGTGACTCAGGAACATGGCGCACTCGAGGGGCGTGGCGCTGATCTCACTCGTCAGGCTACCGTTGCCGAATGGACTGAAAAGGCTGACGACAAGACGTTCTTCAAGAAAATGGGCATCGACGCCCACGCCCCAGAAAACTTCTCGCTCTACGCGCATCCCCCATTGGATGACATTCACGCTTGGGGAATGACGGTTGATTTGAATAGCTGTATCGGATGTGCGGCTTGTATGACCGCGTGTCAGGCCGAAAATAATATTCCAATTGTCGGCAAGGAGCAGGTGATTAATGGCCGTGAAATGCATTGGATGCGCACGGATCGTTATTTTGCAAGCGAAGGAGGAGACGTCGATGAGCCAGAAATGGTGAGTCAGCCTCTGATGTGCCAGCAATGCGAGAACGCCCCGTGCGAAACAGTATGTCCTGTCAATGCCACGGTTCACTCAGAAGATGGCCTCAACGTGATGGCGTACAACCGTTGTATCGGAACCCGGTATTGCGCCAACAACTGTCCGTTTAAGGTCCGGCGCTTTAATTTCTTTGATTACAACGAGCGTTCCATCACCAGCCTCTACCGCTGGAACTTGATCACGGAAAAGGGAATGGCTGATTCTCTGCAAATGCAGAAAAACCCGAATGTCACCGTGCGTATGCGTGGCGTGATGGAGAAATGCACTTTCTGCGTGCAGCGCATTCAAGAAGCGAAGATCGCGGCGAAAGTCCACGCCAGCGACTCCAAGGGGCAGACTGCACAGCCCCGCGTCCCAGCGGATGTCTTTACTTCGGCTTGCGCTCAGGTTTGCCCCACCGACGCGATCACTTTTGGAGACATCCGTAATCCAGAAAGTAAGATCTCCAAACTTAAAGACGATCAGCGCGGCTATCGCTTGCTGGAATACCTAAACACTGAAAACCGCGTCTGGTATCTAGCCCGGATTCGTAATCCCAATCCCAAGATGCCCGATGCAGCGCGCGCAGGTTCCGCTTCGAAAGGCGGCCACGGCCACTCGGAGAAGCATGAATCTGCTCAAACGCCAACCGGAGGACACGCGTAATGTCTAAGAACGTTCTTTCACTCGAAACGCCGCCAGACTTGAAGCGCCCGGCGCTGGTGTCGCACGATCGTTCGATCAGTTGGGTGTCGCACAACGTGTGCGACATCGTGGAGGCGCCCACTCCTAAGTGGTGGTGGCTCTCCATTTGCATCACCTCTCCAGTCGCCCTTGTGGGTTTGGTTTGTATCATTTACCAGATCTCCAACGGCGTCGGTGTTTGGGGTGAAAATCATCCCAATGGATGGGCGTGGGATATTACGAACTTCGTGTTTTGGATCGGTATCGGTCACGCTGGCACGCTCATTTCCGCTGTGTTATTCCTCACTCGTCAAAAGTGGCGCACCTCGATTAATCGGGCGGCCGAGGCGATGACGTTGTTTGCGGTGGTGTGCGCTGGGATCTTCCCTGCGATCCACGTGGGACGTGTGTGGTACGCTTGGTTCTTGGCCCCGATTCCCAACACAAACGCAATCTGGCCCAACTTTCGTTCGCCGCTGCTCTGGGACGTTTTTGCTGTTTCCACCTATTTCTCTGTCTCCGTCCTCTTCTGGTTTGTCGGCTTAATCCCCGATTTGGCCACCCTAAGGGATCGCTCGAAGTCCAAACTAGCCCGAACCCTGTATGGGATAGGTGCACTCGGATGGCGCGGGGGCAACCGTCAGTGGCGTCATTATGAGATGGCCTACTTATTGCTGGCTGGATTATCCACCCCTTTGGTGTTGTCCGTGCACTCGATTGTATCGTTTGACTTTGCAACTTCAATCATGCCGGGCTGGCACACCACCATTTTCCCGCCCTACTTTGTCGCAGGCGCAATTTTCGGCGGTTTCGCGATGGTTTTGACCATCATGTTACCTGCGGCGAAAATTTTCCCTCAATTGAACGATATGATTACGAAAAATCATGTCGATAAAATGGCGAAAATCATTTTGTTGACAGGTTCGATCGTAGGCTACGCTTATTTGATGGAGTTATTCGTTGCTTGGTATGGGGCGAATAAGTTCGAAAGCTACACCTTCTTTACTGCAAGAGCCAACGTGAATGGTGAAGGATGGTATCAGTGGGCTTACTGGATTATGATGTTCTGTAACGTCATTTCTCCCCAGATTTTCTGGTTTAAGAAGATGCGGACCAATTACATCGTGGTCTTTATTGTCTGTCAGTTTGTAAACGTGGGGATGTGGTTCGAACGCTTCACGATTATCGTCACTTCCTTGGCGCAGGATTTCCTTCCCAGTTCTTGGGGACATTACGCACCCTCTACGACCGAGATTCTAACCTTTGTGGGTACATTCGGGATATTCCTGACCCTGTTCCTTTTATTCATGCGTTTCCTTCCGATGATAGCCATCTCTGAAGTGAAGGGCGTCCTTCCCGAGGCTGATCCTCATCACCATCACCCCAAACACTAGTCGCTCATGTCGCAGTCACGCAAAGTGTACGGTCTGGGAGCTGAATTTGAGAGCGCAGGGGCGCTTTTAAGTGCAGCCGAAAAAATTCGCGAACAAGGCTTCTCTCATTGGGATGTTCACACTCCATTTCCCATTCATGGGATGGATGCGGCCATGGGATTAGGAAAGTCAAAGTTGAGCGCGGTTGTCTTTGTTGGAGGATTGATAGGTTTGCTCACAGGCATAGCGCTTGTATCTATTCCATCGTTTGTTCTGTATCCTATTATTGTAAACGGTAAACCGTATGATTGGCGAACGGGACCTGCTTTCTTTCCGATCATGTTTGAGTTGACGGTGCTGTTTTCAGCATTCACAGCCGTCGGGACGATGTTTCTGTTCAACAACCTTTTTCGTTTCCATCACCCAGTGTTTAACTGGGATCGGTTCACTCGTTTTACTGACGACGGCTTTATGATGGTTATCGAGGCTCGAGATGGAAAGTTTTCCGAGACTCGCACAAAGGCTCTTTTAGAAGAGATTGGCGGCAAACACGTCACCCTTATTCACGACTAACGTTATGGTGCGTACTTTTCTCTTTCTGTTTTTGACTGTGGCTTTGGCGATTGTCGCGATGGCAGGCTTTCGTGGGCAAAAGTTCGCCAACACTCCGCTTCAGATCACGCCTGACATGAAGCACCAGCCCAAGGTGATCACTCAGCATAGTTCAACCTTCTTTGCCGATGGGCGCGCTGATCATGTGCCTGTGAAGGGAACAATCCCTGTGGGTTACAATCTGACTGGTCGCTATTACCAGACGGGCGCAAACAATCTAGCGAAAGAGTCGGCCTTCACCAGTCGGCCTGATTACCAGGATACAGGTGCGATGGGAGACGTTTATGGAAGCGGAATTCCGTTTACCGTGAACGAAGCCTTCCTGGACCGAGGGCGCCAGCGGTATGAAATCTTCTGCTCCGTATGCCACGATCGTACTGGGAATGGCAACGGGATCGCCAAGGCTTACGGGTTGGTCACCATCGCCACATTAATGGATGATCGAATCAAGGGGCAGCCCGATGGCCAGATATTTTCTACCATTACTAACGGCAAAAATACGATGGGCGCTTACGGTTCTAGCATCGCTGTCGAGGACCGTTGGGCGATCATCGCTCATATCCGCGCACTGCAAGCCAGCCAGTCTGGAAAAGTTCAGTAACTCTTATTACCAAGGCCTGAGTTTATATTTCCGATGAGCCACCCGACGGATTCTTCTACATTAATCGCTGAAAATTTCGAGCCGACCATCGGTAGAAAATGGTCTTCGATTTGCTTCGGTTTGTCTGCGCTCGGAATTTTGGTGAGTGCTATTGGTCTTTTCAACTCTCGCGAGCAGTTTGCCTTTTCGTGGCTTTTCGGTTTTTTTGTGATCTTCGCGATAAGCGTTGGAGCTTTATTTTGGACCATCCTTCATCACGCGACGGATTCTGAGTGGAGCGTGTTAGTTCGGCGCCAAATGGAGAACATCGCGGGTGGGATTCCAATGCTTTCTCTTTTCTTTCTGCCATTACTAGTGTTCTGCGCACCGATATTGTGGAAGTGGTGGAACATGGCGCCAGGGGTTGACCCTTTATTAGATTCAAAGACACCCTTTTTGAACCATACCTTCTTTATCGTTCGCTATGTGATTTATTTCGCAGGCTTGGGAGGTGTGGCGCTTGTGTTGAGAAATCGTTCCATTGCCCAGGATCTAGATGGCGCTAGTTCGCATACGCATGCGATGCGCACTGCGGCAATCGCCGGCCTACCAATTTTAGGCGTGTGCCTCACCTTCGCCGCTGTCGATTGGCTCATGGGACTGGATTACCATTGGTTTTCTACAATGTGGGGTGTTTATATTTTTGCCGGTGCTTTGGGAAGTTCGATGGCGCTTTTGGTACTGGTGATTACCGGGCTTAAAAATGCAGGTTATTTGAAAGCCGTGAATTTAGAACATTACCACATCATGGGTAAGTTCATGTTAACTTTCACCGTTTTCTGGGCCTACATTGGGTACAGTCAATATATGTTGATCTGGTACGCGAACATTCCAGAAGAGACTATTTATTTCAAAGTTAGAAACACGGAAAGCTGGCATTTCCTAAGTACTGTACTGGTAATAGGGCGCTTTTTTATCCCGTTCGCGTTGCTGTTGTTCCAATTTGTTAAGAAGAATCCCCGGATTATTTGTGCAGTGGCCGGATGGATGATCTTAATGGAGATTCTCGATATATACGTGATCGTTCTGCCTTCGCTTCATCAAACTGGGATTTCTCCAAGCATTTATGACTTAGCTTCCCTAGTTGCCGTGGGTGGCGCCGCTGGCGGTCTCTATTTTCGGAGGCTCGCGTCCTCTAACACCTTCCCGATCCGCGATCCTCGCTTGGTTGGGTCCGTGAACCTTCATAATTAACATGTCTCAGTCTCAAGCTCCTACCGGATTTTCTCCAGGTAATCTCCTATGGGCCCTCCTTGCCCTGGGAGCGGTCCTCGTTATTGGTTTTGCTTCAACTGTCAGCGTTCAACCCGAAACTGACGTCGATGCCAAGCGCGGAGCACTTCGAAGTGAGACCCGCAAAAAAATACAGGCCGATGAAAGTTCCAAGTTGGATTCGGTTAAGTTTGGCGAACGCAAGGCGGAATTTGTGACGTTACTAGGAGGCACAAAGCCAGCACCCTCTTCCATCAAGGTGGATCCGGTACTCCCGCTTCCCGCTGGCGATGCGCCGAGCCTCCCGTCTGCGCCTGCCGGTGCCTTGAACGTCACCTTCCCAAAGTTGGTAACCCCCATGCCCCCTGCTCCTGCACCCGAACCTCCCGCTCCAGTGGCGCCGCCTCTTGCCCCAGTCCCCGCACCGACGCCCGGACAGTAGTTTCTTCACTCAATTTTCACGCAACGAGAAGCCATAATACACCATGACTGAAGCCGCCGCCCTAGAGGCAACCCCTTCTCATTCGTCACTCGATTCCGCAGCAGCAAGCGTGCTGGCCCCCACGCGTTCAGCAATCGACGCCTCGGTGCGGCCAGTGGTGATAGGCCTCTTCCTCATGGCCACGGTTTGGTTGCTAGTGTCCACCTTTCTCGGGGCTTTGGCTGCTATTAAATTAAGTCATCCTGACTTCCTGAACTTTTCGTTCCTCACTTACGGACGGGTCGCGCCGGCGGCTGAAAATACGTTTGTTTTTGGCTGGTGCGGTGCCGCTGCTTTGGGAGTGGGCGCGTGGATCATTGCGCGTACATCAGGGCGCGTTTCGCCGGGGCACACATTGGCAGCTTTTGGAGCGGTTCTTTGGAACGGGGGGGTGTTGGTCGGACTTGTGGCAACGCTCGGCGGATGGATGCGTCCCCTGAACGGCTTGGAGTCTCCAATCGCGTCTTATCTATTGCTCTTCGCAGGCTTGGCGCTGTTCTCGACGTGGGTGCTCCTGACATTTCACGATGACGAACATCATTCTTTAGCTGCTATGTTCATTCTCGCGGCTTTTGTGTGGCTGGGATTGAGTTTGCTCACGGGTAATCTTTTGATTGTCACCAACAGCGTCACTGGCGTGGTTCAGCAGATCGTGGCCGCCTGGACCGCCGGGGCTGTTTCCCGTCTCTTTCTTGTGCCATTGGCTCTTGGCGCGGCTTTCTACGTGGTCCCAAAAGTGAGCGGTGCCCCAATTATAGCGGGCTCCTTTGCAAGGGTAATGTTCTGGATGTACTTTCTCTGCGCGGGCCTTTCTTTGGCTGCCAAGGTTCCAGGGGATCTGCTTCCTCTATGGCTGGGTGCGACCGCCGCAAGTGCCTCAATCCTTATTGTCGTTCCAGTGGTGGCATTGGTTTATATTCTGCTCGCCTCTGCGGGCGTGAGTCATCACGGGGTTGGTTCCCCATCACTGCGATTCATAATTTTCGGGTGCGGTGGATTGATTTTGTCATCACTCATCATCGCTCTTTCTTCGTTGCGTTCGGTGGATGCGGTTGTGCGCTTCACTCTCTTTGACGTCGGCGTTCAGAGCCTCCTAATCCATGTGTCAGTCACGATGGTGCTTTTTGGAGCAATCTATTACATGATGCCAAGGCTTTCTGAATGTGAATGGCTCTCGTCTAGCCTAATTAGTTTTCACTTCTTGGGGGCTGCATACGGCTCTTCCATGGCGGTGGGAATGTTACTATTAAGCGGTCTGGCCGCTGGCGAGGTTATATCCGAGGGAACATCTTCTTTTCAACAGGTCATGGAAGTCGGCTCCTCCTACTTCTGGGGAAATTCTATTTCTTTTGTCTTCGTCTTGGCCGCTCACGCCGCCTTTGGACTTCATTTTCTTTTAATGGCTCTCAAAATTGGCCAGCCAGCCGGTGAGCCCACTCTGCTACGCGCTGGAAGCGAACACTGAGGTTAATTCAATTTCTATGAGTCATTCTGGAATCATTTTTCCCGGTATAATTGCCTGCTTCGCTGTCTCTCTTACAGCCACGGTGATTATTCCCAATGCGCAGCTAGGAAGCCTCTCTCCTGAATTCAAGGAAGAGGACGGACGCGTCGTCGACTCGTATCCTGTTGCCGATGTGAGTTTGGCCGCCCGTGGGAAGGAAGTCTACGTCTCTCAAGGCTGTCAATCTTGTCACACCCAGGTTGTCCGTGGAAGCGACACAGCCGACGTCGAGAGAGGCTGGGGTGTTCGAAAAACGGTACCGCGAGATTACCTTTTTGAGAATCCACCCGTGGTCGGGGCGGGACGTCTAGGTCCAGACCTAGCAAATGTCGGGTCCAAGTCTTGGCGTAATGAGCCGGCAGATGATCCGTATAAGCCGGAAAAACGGGATGCTGCATGGCAGATGCTCCACCTTTACTACCCTACGGCGGTGTCGAAGCTCTCAAACATGCCCGCCTATTCGTTTCTTTTTAAGACACATCGTGTTGCCGGTTCTGGTGATAAGGATGCGTTAAAGGGTCTCCCAAAGTCGCTTCTTCCCCAAGAGGGTTTTGAGATTATTCCAAGCGCCGATGCGAAAGCTTTGATTGCGTATCTTCTCTCCCTTGATCGTTCTCATTCGCTAAAGGAAGCTCCTGCGGTCGCCGCCAGTGCGCCGGCCGGCAAGTAGGCATTTGCCTTAGCTAAACAACGTACGCCGATGTCAAACCACTTAGAGCCCAAAAACTCCGGGGACTCCGATGACTCATTGAAGGTCACTGCAGCTACCAAGCGAGAGTTTCCTGATCCCGTTGAGGAAAACCACCCTCTACCCTCCTACGTTTTGATTCTCGTGGGAGCCGTTCTCTCCTTTGGATTAGTGTATTTTCAAATGTACCAAGACGGTGCAAATGCCGGTACGAAGGGAAGCGGTATGGCGTCTGTTGAGCAGGCTCCAGCCGAGCCGACTTTAGCGGAGTTGGGAAAAAGTGTTTATGCGAACTGTCAACCTTGTCACCAAGCGAGTGGCTTGGGCATCGCGGGTCAGTTTCCAACGCTTGTGGGCGCTGAATGGGTTTCAGGATCTGAAAAACGTCTGATTGCCATCTTGTTAAAGGGACTTAGTGGGCCGGTCAAGGTTGCTGGAGTTACTTATAACGGAGCGATGCCTGGGTGGGAGAAAACACTTTCAAACAAAAAAATCGCCGCCGTTTTGACTTATGTCAGATCCAATTGGGGGAACGCTTACCCAGAAATTACCGAAGACAAAATTGCCGCTCTAAAGACAGAATTCGCTGCGAAAGCGGACGCTTGGAATGAGGCTGATTTGCTTGCAATTCCGGAGAATGCTACCATTGCAGCGGCGGCAACTCCAGCTACCCAAGGCGCAGCGCCCACCGTAGCCGTCGATTTAGAGGCGGGAAAAGCTCAATACCAAGCCATTTGCATCGCCTGTCATCAACCGACTGGCCTAGGTCTCTTCCCTGTTTTCCCTCCATTGGTAAACTCTGACTATGTGAAAGGCAGTCCAGAACGATTGATTGCCATTGTTCTAAACGGAGTGATTGGCCCGATTACCGTTGATGGGAAGTCTTATACAAACATGATGCCGGCTCAGGGAGCTGTTCTGACTGATGTTAAAATATCTCAAGTCACCTCCTATGTCAGAAAAGCGTTCGGTGAAGGAGCCTCACCCATCACGCCTGAGCAGGTGGCGGAGGCCCGTAAAAAGTACGGCACGCGTGCCACAAGCTGGTCAGAAGCTGAATTGCTTGCCTTTCCTGTAGCAAACTAAAATACAATGAAAACTCGTCTCTTGCCCTGCGCACTTGTCCTTCTTTCGGCTCTCAGCGTTACGCCTCTACTTGCTGATGAGCAACTGGATCTTGGGAAAACGGTTTATATGACTTTGTGCGTGGCATGCCATCAGCCCACTGGTGCGGGGTTGCCTCCGGTATTTCCTACTTTAGTCCAAACCGAGTACGTGAGTGGTTCTACAGAGCGTTTTGCCGCAATGATTCTCAAAGGTGTCATTGGTCCGATCACTGTTAAGGATATGGTCTTTAACAATATGATGCCGTCTCAGGAAGCTTTGCTAACAGACGAAAAAATCGCGGCGGCCATCACTTATGTGCGCGCGAGCTTTGGTAATACTTATCCCGCTGTGCAACCCGCAGTTGTGACTTCGGCGCGTTCGAAGTTTACAGACCGCAAGACTCCTTGGACGGAGGCGGAACTAAAGGCTTGGCCAGATGCACAGGCCGCGAAATGATTTCCAGAATTTCGCCAGACTTTTTGAGATTCTAATTGTATAATAAAGAGTGGTCGTGGTGCTCAATTCTCATTATTTTTAAGTTCGGCACGTACAAAATTTAGTCGAAAGTCGCAATTAACAACAGGCAAACTATTTATGTCTACTATCGCTATCGCAGATACCGGCCATCACAACGCCGCTAAAGAGCATGGGCACGGCGAGCATCATCATCATTCCGAACTCGGTTTTTTGCAGCGGTGGGTTTTTTCCACAGACCATAAGGTCATCGGTCTGCAGTACGCCGTGACAGGTCTGAGTTTTCTGTTCTTCGGCTTTCTTCTGATGTTAGTCATGCGCTGGCAGTTGGCGAGTCCGGGGCAGCCCGTGCCGGTGGTCGGCGCCTTTTTGCGTTCGGTGTTTGGTCAAACCGTAATGACCGATGCTGGAGCCCTCACCGCTGCGGGTTATAACGTCTTCGGCGCTATGCACGGAACCATCATGGTATTCTTCGGAATTGTTCCGGTAGCCGTTGCCGGCTTCGGTAATTTCGTGGTGCCTCTTCAGATCGGAGCCCCAGATATGGCGTTCCCCAAGTTAAACATGGCGAGCTTCTGGTGCTTCTTCACGAGCTGCGTCATCATGACCGGCAGCTTTTTTGTTCCGGGTAGCGCTGCGAAATCTGGTTGGACTGCATATCCTCCGCTGGCTGGAATTGCGGATCTTGAAGGCGGAAACCTTTGGCTCAACGGGCAGACGATCTGGTTGATAGCGATGGTGTTTAACATTACCGGCTCTCTGCTGGGTTCCATTAACTTCATTACGACAATCATTCAGTTGCGTGCCCCAGGGCTAACATGGATGAGGCTGCCTTTCTTTGTTTGGGCTCAGTTCGTCACTGCGTTCCTCCTCGTGCTCGCCTTTCCACCGCTCGAGGCCGCTGGCTTTATGCAGCTCACGGATCGTGTCCTTGGCACCAGCTTCTTCATGCCCACAGGCCTGATGATAGGCCAAAGTGTCGCTCAGACTTGGTCCGGTGGCGGTAGCCCGATCCTTTGGCAGCATCTGTTCTGGTTTCTGGCGCATCCCGAGGTTTACGTGTTGATTTTACCAGCCATCGGGATTGTCTCCGAGGTCGTCGCAAACAACACGCGCAAGCCATTACATGGATACAAGGCGATGGTTTACTCGTTGTTTGTACTGGGTTTCCTGTCCTTTATCGTTTGGGCTCACCACATGTACATGACTGGAATGGGTGCCAAGGTCGCGGCTTTCTTTCAAGTGACGACTATCATGATCTCGGTCCCATCCGTGATCTTGTTAACGTCCTTGCTGATGTCGCTCTGGGGCGGCTCCATTCGGTTTAACACGCCTATGTTGTTCGCAACTGCCTTTCTGCCGATGTTCGGTCTGGGCGGGTTGACGGGTATTCCTCTAGCGTTCAACGCCGTCGATCTTTTCCTGCACGACACTTATTACGTGATAGGCCATTTTCACTATGTGGTCGCTCCCGGGACCATTTTTGGCCTCTTTGCAGGGGTGTACTTCTGGTACCCGAAAGTGACCGGTCGCAAGATGAGTGAGCTTTTGGGCCGTGTTCATTTTTGGGGGTCGTTGATCACGATCAATGGCGTATTTTTTCCGATGTTCCTGCAGGGCATGGCGGGTGTACATCGGCGCTGGTATGATGGTGGCGTCACGTATGAGCAACTAGCCGGTCCAGTGCTTCACTGGAACAAGGTGATGACTATTTCCGCTGGATTGCTTGCGCTGTTTCAACTTGTCTTTATCTGGAACTTCTTCACCAGCTGGAAGCTTGGTCAGAAAGTGGGACGCAATCCATGGGATGCTACGACTTTAGATTGGGACACACCTACCCCGCCCCCTCATGGAAACTTTGACAAGCCCTTGATGGTGTACCGTGGACCTTACGAGTACAGCGTTCCGGGGCATCCTACAGACTTTATTCCGCAGACGGAAAAGGTGTAGAAAGTTTTAGCCACGGTGTGCAATGCCGAGAGTTTGGAGCTGAGCCCGTTTTAAGAGATTTTATGTCGAATCTGATTTCCAAGTACTTCCCGCTTTTTACAGATACTGAGGTGCCGCACACCGTGCAGGCTCGTCCAGACACTGGATTGTACAGTGCAAAGTTAGGGATATGGTTGTTCCTCGCTTCCGAAGTGATGTTGTTTGGCGGTTTGTTTTCCGCCTACATTTTCCTGCGAATTGGCGCGGAGCCAGGTTATTGGCCTTCAGGTTTGTTGAATGTTCCAGTCGGAACCATGAACACGGCAATATTGATCATATCATCCGTGACCGTGGTATTCGCGTGGGCTGCGCTAAAGATGCGTCAGCTGGGGAAGTATCGTTTGTACATGTTAATAACGATCCTGTGCGGAGCTATCTTTTTGACGGTGAAGCTGAGTTACGAGTGGCCCGCAAAGTTTAATCACTTTGGCGCTTTTATCAGGAAGGAGTCAGCTTCGAAATATGAAGCTTTCCTCGGCAATAAGCATCTTGAGGCAACGGGCCAGAGCCCTCGATGGGAGATAACGGGACATCTTCTCGATGCCCCCAAGGGCTCTTCTTACGCCCATCAGGCGGAACGCAATGCCGAACATTTTGCCCACGAAACGGGTCGGCATGACGCAGTCACCCCAGCCGAAGATGATTACGTGATTCAGGTGGATGCCGTGAATGCCAATCCTTCAGACAAGGACAATGACCGCCCCCACTTCTGGCCTCGTGAAACCAGCTCTACCCTCGCTGTGATTAGTGCGAAAGACGTCGAGTCCGCCAGCGTGTTCGCTCCAAGACATAGCACTTACTTCGCGACGTATTTCCTCATAACCGGTCTCCATGGATTACACGTCCTAGGTGGAATCATCGTGTTTCTTTACCTTTGGCTTCCGCTTCCAGGAGGAACTGGACTGTACAAGACTAACCCAGAACATCTGGCTAATCGCGTTGAAATCGCGGGACTCTTCTGGCATTTCGTCGATCTTGTCTGGATCTTTGTGTTTCCAATCTTCTATCTCCTCTAATAATTCCTCTAGCGATGAGTGCACCACACACCGATCATAGTTCTCAACCCGTTCTGGATTCCTCCTCTATCCATGATGTTCCCGCCAATGCTGCAGAGATTGCTTCGCACGCTGTTGAGTATTTAAAGGTGGGCGCCGCTTTATTGGTGCTCACGGGTGTAACGGTGGGGCTTTCTTATGTGGATTTCGGCTCCCGAAACATGAACATCGTGGTAGGGATGATTGTGGCGACTATCAAAGCCGGACTAGTCGCTGCTATTTTCATGCACTTAAAGGGAGAGAAAATCACGATCTGGCGGTTCCTCGTGATGACTGGTATCTTTGCTGCAGGATTATTTTTCCTGACTTTCTTGGCGCATAGCGATCCTGTTAGTGGAACGTTTCACGCCACGCATTAATGGCGGGGGCAGTTTGGTCTTAGCCGTCTTGAATTAACGTTTGTACCGAATTTTACAGACTGAGTTTATTTGAGTGCCTACTCCGATTTATGTCTCTTAAAGCCTTCCACATCTTTTTTATCTTAGTTTCGATTTTGTTCTGCGGAGCCATGTCTGCGTGGGCCTTTATCACTGGGGCATCTGATGGGTTGGGCTGGGGCTGTGCGGTGGCTTCCCTTTCGATGTTGATTTACGGAATCGGTTTTATTCGCAAAGCAAAGTCTATCATCATATGAAACGTTCCACTCTAAGTCTTGGGATTTCGAGCATTGTGCTTTTGCAATGTTTTGATCAGGTGGCAGCAGCCTGTACTGTGTGTATGGGCGCTAATGGGACGCTCGGAGAAGCAGCGAATGGTGCGATCTTTGTCATGCTCGGAGTCCTTTTTCTGGTGCTCGGATTGATTTCATTAGTCGGCTATTCCTTGGTAAAAAAAGGACAGGCGCCGCTTCCCGCACACGCGGAGTTTGGCAACGAAATCTCCACCCCTAACGTAAGCTAATTATATGTTAAACAAATGGATGGGCATCGTTCCCAACGCCTCTGAACATGGTCGCGCTGTCGAGCATATGCTCGAAGTGTGCCACTGGTTTATGTTGCTGTTGTTTGTGTGTTGGGGGACTTTCTTTCTGATCTCTGTTTACAAATTCCGACAATCTCGGCATCCCAAGGCTGACTACCACGGCGTGCGCGGCAGTGCGTCTTCCCACGCGGAAGTGGCGGTGATCTTGATTGAGGCAACGCTGCTATTAGGTTTTGCGGTCCCACTCTGGAACAAACGCGTTGTCGATGTGCCTGATCAATCAGAGGCGATGCGGATCCGCGCCGTTGGTGAACAGTATGCTTGGAATTTCCATTACGCAGGGCCTGATGGT
>Ga0114971_10001864_pt1 | contig 14398 bp, 6 predicted proteins | sample M_140625_MF_Meta_FD_87320 | JGI IMG/M metagenome (GOLD analysis project Ga0114971, IMG submission 87320) | Freshwater microbial communities from Lake Montjoie, Canada to study carbon cycling - M_140625_MF_MetaG | ecosystem: Environmental > Aquatic > Freshwater > Lake | place: Lake Montjoie... | reverse complement strand
TGGCCGGCCCGGAGCATGCGGCGGAGGAGATCCGCAGCATCCGTCAAAACGCGGCGGAACACGTTGCGGGAGTCGGCGTGAGCGCGCTGTTCAGCCGGAAGATGCGGTGGGTGATGGCGATCGCGCTGCTGATCGCGTTCTTCCAGCAGATCACCGGCATCAACGCGGTGTTCTATTATCTGCCCACGATTTTTTCCCAGGCGGGGGGCGGCACCGATGCGGCCTTCAAGCAGGCCATTCTCGTGGGCTTGGTCAATCTGGGCATGACGTTTGTGGCCATCAAGTGGGTGGACCGGCTGGGGCGCAAGCCGCTGTTGCTGATCGGCACCGCCGGCATGGCCCTCTCGTTGCTGACTTGCGCCGGGGCGTTTCATAATTCGAATTACGAACTGACGGAAAAATCCTTCGCTGTTTTGAGTGCCGGCAAGGTGCCCGCAGACGTGATCGCCGATCTGAAAAAAATGGAGCCGCAGGTTTTCGCTTCGGACAAGGCGTTTCTCATCGCCCTGGAGAGCCAGCTGGGCGCGGAACGGCTGGCGCCCCACCGCGATCGGCTGTTCGCCGCCGGACTGAACATCCACGCCCGGCTCGTGCTGTTCGCCATCCTCGGCTTTGTAGCGTCGTTTGCCATTTCGCTCGGGCCGGTGATGTGGGTGCTGCTCTCGGAAATTTTCCCCAACGCCTACCGGGGCGCGGCGATTTCCGTGGTCGGGTTCTGGAACTCAGTGGTGAGCGCCTCAGTCACCATGATTTTCCCGTGGGAGCTGTCGCACTTTGGGGCGGCGGGAACCTTTCTCGGCTACGGCCTGATGGCGCTGGCGGCGCTCCTGTTTGTGCTCGTGTCCGTTCCGGAAACCAAGGGCAAATCGCTGGAGGAATTGGAACACCTGCTTGTGGGACAGAAGGGGCCCTCCGGAAAAAACACCGGGGATTCCGAACCCGTTTTGATCCGCCGCGACAGTTAGATCAGTGAGTGATATGATCGACAACGAAAAATTCCCGCTGGCTGGACCGCTGTCGCTCTTGGGGGCGGCCCTGATTTCTTTTGGCTGTGTCATGCAGCCCGCTGCCAAAGCCCCGGGCCCCGCCAAAGTCGAGGTCCGCCAGACGGACGGGCGCTGGCAGCTCTATGTGAACCAGCAGCCGTTTTACATCAAGGGAGCCGGGCTGGAATTTGGCGACCAGGAGGCGCTCGTGGCGGCGGGCGGAAATTCCTTCCGCACCTGGCGCACCGAAAATGGCCGGGAATCCGGCCAGCAGGTTTTGGATCGCGCCTGGAAAAACGGATTGTATGTCACGATGGGATTGGATGTCTCCCGCGAGCGGCATGGCTTTGATTATTCCAACGCCGCCGACGTCGCCCGGCAGCTCGCCGAGATCCGGGCGCAGGTCCTGAAATTCAAGGATCATCCCGCGCTGCTCATGTGGGACATCGGCAATGAATTGAACCTGGACTCCAAGAATCCCTGGGTATGGGACGCGGTTAATGAAATCTCCCAAATGATTCACCAGGTGGATCCGAACCATCCCACCACCACCTCGCTGGCGGGCATCAGCAAGGGGTTGGTGGACCAGATCAAACGCCGCGCCCCGGATCTCGACCTGCTGTGCATCCAGTCCTACGCCGACATCGTGAATCTGCCGCGCCGCCTTCATGACACGCGCTGGACCGGGCCCTATGCCGTGACCGAATGGGGCGCCACCGGCCATTGGGAATGCGGCAAAACCGCCTGGGGCGCTCCCATCGAAAACGACAGCACTGTGAAGGCGGAGAACTACCGCCGGCGCTATGAAATCGCCATCGCCCCGGACCAGACGCAATGCCTCGGCTCCTATGTTTTCCTGTGGGGACAAAAACAGGAACGCACGCCCACCTGGTATGGCATGTTTCTCGCCACCGGCGAGCCCACGGAAACCGTGGATGTGTTGCAATATCTATGGACGGGCCGTTGGCCGGAGGTCCGCTGCCCGCAATTGAAGGGTTTTTTACTGGATGGCAAGACCGCCCCGCAGAATATCCACTTGATTGCCGGCCAGAATTACCCGGCCTCGGTGCAGGCGGAAGCGTCCTCGAAGGCGCCCCTGACCTACTCCTTTGAAATCATGGAGGAAAGTGGCGCGCAATCCACCGGCGGCGATTTCGAAGCAACGCCCCAGCGCTTTCCCGGCCTGATCACGCCCGGCGCAGCGGGGGAAGCCTCAATCCAAGCGCCCTCCCGCCCCGGTGCTTACCGCCTATTTGCGTATGTGCTGGACCCCCGCGGCAAGGCGGCCCACGCCAACATCCCCTTCTACGTGGAGGCCAAAACTTCCACGGTCGCCTCGCGGCCCTGATCCCCGCCCCAAGAGGACCCGGATGAAAAAAATGTTCCTCGGAAATAAACGGGTCCCGTCCAACACAGGAAAAGTGGAGGGCGGACACGTTCTTCTGGACGGCGAAGCGTTTTATCGCATCACCCATAGCGACCGGCTGCGGCCGTTTTTCCTGAGCATCGTCAGCAGCGCGGACCACTGGATGTTCATTTCCAGCAACGGCGCGCTCACCGCCGGACGGCGGAATCCCGATCTCGCTCTCTTCCCGTATCATACCGATGACAAGATTCACGACGCGGCGGGGATTACAGGGCCCAAGACTATTTTAATCGCGGAGCGCGGCGGGAGATCTTATCTCTGGGAGCCGTTTTCTCAAAGCGGGCGCGGTGTTTATTCCATCCAGCGCAATCTTTTCAAAAATTTCACCGGCAACAAAATTCTCTTTGAGGAAATCAATGCCGACCTCGGCCTGACTTTCCGCACCGGCTGGGTCAGCAGCGAGCAGTTTGGCTGGGTGCGGAAGTCGTCGCTCGCCTGCTCCGGGGCGGGAACGGTTCGGGTGCGCCTGCTCGATGGGATTCAAAATCTTTTGCCCGCTGGCATTGGCAGCCAGTTTCAGCTGGAGAAGAGCACCCTCATTGACGCCTACAAAAAAAATGAGCTGCTGCCGGAATCGGGTCTGGCTCTTTTTCTCCTGAGCTCCGTTCCGGTGGATCGCCCGGAGCCGGCCGAATCCCTCCGCGCCACCACGGTCTGGTCGGCCGGCCTCCCGCGGCGCAACGTTCTTCTGTCCTCGGTCCAGCTTGAAAATTTCCGCCAGGGCCGGCCGCTGAAAACTGAAACGGATGTCCGCGCCGAACGCGGCGCTTACTTCATCGAATCCAAATTCACCCTGCGCCCCGGCCGGTCCCGCGCGTGGATGCTGGTCGCGGATGTGGATCAGGGACCGGTGCCGGTGGCACGCCTGCGCAAACTCTTGTGCACGCCGGCGGCCTTGCAAAAAAAAGTCGAGGCGGACATCGCCCGCGGCACGGAGGAGCTCTGGCGCATTGTGGCCCGCGCAGACGGCCTGCAAAAATCGGCCCGCCCCCTCGGCGACGCCCGCCACGCCAGCAACGTCCTCTTCAACGTCATGCGCGGCGGCCTCTTTTTCGCCGGCTACCAGATAGGGGCCGCCGATCTGCTCGCTTTTGTCCGTCAGGCCAACCGCCCCGTCGCCGCCCGCCACGGCGCGTTTTTTCGCCGGCTTGGCGAAAAAGCGCTGCGCGAATCGGTGCTGGCGCGCGCGCGCGCGACGGGCGATGCCGACCTGGAGCGGCTCTGCCAGGAATACCTCCCGCTCGCTTTCAGCCGGCGGCATGGCGACCCCAGCCGTCCGTGGAACCGCTTTTCCATTGCTCCCCGCAGCGCGGAGGGACGCCGCGTTTTAAATTACGAGGGCAATTGGCGCGACATTTTTCAGAACTGGGAGGCGCTCGCGGTCTCCTTTCCGGGCTTTGTTTCCGGCATGGTCTGCAAATTTGTGAATGCCTCCACGGCGGACGGCTATAATCCGTATCGCATCACGCGCGACGGCATCGACTGGGAGGTCCACGACCCCCAGGACCCGTGGTCGCACATCGGCTACTGGGGGGATCATCAGATCATTTATCTGCTGAAGCTGCTCGAGATTCTGGAGCGCCACGAGCCGGCGACGCTCCGCGGCCTGCTGAAACGGGAGATTTTTTCCTTTGCCAATGTTCCCTACCGCATCCGGCCTTACGCGCAGCTGCTGGCCAATCCGCACGAGACGGTGGATTTCGATTCTGATTTGGATCAACTGACGCGGGAGCGGGCGGAGAAAGTCGGCTCGGATGGCAAACTGGTTTGGGATGCGCGCGGCCGCGTGGTCCACGTCACTCTCGCGGAGAAATTGCTCATCCCGCTGCTGGCAAAATTCTCCAACTTCATTCCCGGCGCGGGCATCTGGCTCAACACGCAGCGGCCGGAATGGAACGATGCCAACAACGCCCTCGTGGGCAACGGCGTCTCGATGGTGACGGTGTATCAACTGCGCCGGCATCTGGCGTTTTGCCGGCAGCTGTTCCTCTCCTTCGAGGGCGGCGACGTGCGGCTGTCGGTGGAGGTGGCACAATGGCTTGCGGCAACCGCGCGGATTTTGAAGCGTCCGCGGCCCGCGAAAGCGGGCGATGCGGACCGGCGTCCGATGTTGGATGCGCTGGGCCTGGCGGCGGAGCACTACCGGCGGCGGATTTATGCGGAGGGTTTTTCCGGGCGCAAAACCGGGGTGGGGAAAAAAAAGTTGCTGGAATTCTTCGGCGCGGCACTGGTTTTGACGGATGAATCCATCCGCTTCAGTCAGCGGGCCGACGGGCTCTATCACTCCTACAATCTGGCGGAGTTTGGCGACCGTGGCGGCATTCCCTTGCGACGGTTACCCGAAATGCTGGAAGGCCAGGTTGCCGTCTTGGGAGCGGATTTTCTCACCGCGCAGGAATCGTCCGATCTGCTGGCGGCGCTCCGGCGCAGCCCGATTTACCGCGCCAACCAGAGCTCGTATCTGCTCTATCCCGACCGCCGCCTGCCGCGCTTCGTGGAGAAGAACAACCTGCCGGCGGCCTGGGTGGCGCGCTCGCCGCTGCTCCGGAAACTTCTGTCCGACGGCAACCGTCAGTTGGTGGAGCGGGACGTCACGGGCGTCTGCCATTTTCATCCGGGCATCCGCAATGCCGGCGATGTGAAGCGCATCTTGCAGCAATTGGGAGGTACCGGGTACGGGCTGTTGGTAAAGCGTGAATCGGCCGCGCTGCTGGCGCTGTTCGAAAAAATGTTCAATCACCGCTCCTTCACCGGGCGCTCGGGGACCTTTTTCGGCTACGAAGGCCTGGGCTGCATCTATTGGCACATGGTTTCCAAGCTGCTGCTCGCCGCGCAGGAATCGTTTCTCCGCGCGGAGGGATCGCCGCTCGCCGGGCGGCTGGCGCAACAGTATCACGCCATCCGGGCGGGCATCGGCGATCGCAAGACCCCGGAAAATTATGGCGCGTTTCCCATGGACCCGTATTCGCACACGCCCGCGCACACCGGCGCGCGGCAGCCGGGCCTGACCGGCCAGGTGAAGGAGGACATTCTGTGCCGCTTCGGCGAGCTGGGCGTCAGCGTGCGCGCGGGGCAGATTCACCTGGATCCGCGGTTGCTGCGCGCGGAGGAATTCCTGCAAGCCCCGGCCGACTTCACCTATTTCGATGTGACCGGCCGGGTGCGCACGCTGCCGCTGAAAACCGGCGCGCTCGCCTTCACCTATTGCCAGGTGCCGGTGGTGTATCAGCTCGCACCCAAATCCTTTCTGAAGGTCGAATTTTCCGATGGCCGCCGTCGCCGCCAGGAGAGCCGGGTGCTGGATGAGCCCACCAGCCGGGCCCTGTTTGAGCGCTCGGGCGCGGTCAAAACCATCACCGCCGGCCTGCACCGATCCGCTTTCCGGCGGGCGACGGGCGCCATCCTGAAAGGCTCATGACCAACCGGACTCCACCGTTTTTAGTTTCCCTGGGGAACCGCTTCCGGTGGTTTGGACGTGAGCAACGGATTCCCTTCCGGTACGCTCGCGCCCCTATGTGCTTCTTCAATTCCAAGCCCGTGAAAATCAACCGCGCCGTCGCCGCGGGGGGGATCCGGATTCTTCTGCTGCTGGCTCTGGTCTGGAACAGCCCCGCCCTGCTCGCGGCGGCCTCCCCGGGGGAGCGGGCAGAGGCCCTGCTGGCGCAGATGACGCTGGAGGAGAAAATCGGCCAGATGGTGCAGGTGGACTTGCTGGCACTGAAGGACAAGGGCGACATCCGGAAATATTTTTTGGGTTCGATGCTCAGCGGCGGCGGTTCGGATCCCGCCGACAATGCGCCGGCCACCTGGCTGAAGACGGTGCGGGAACTGGAGGCGGTGGCGCTGGAAACGCGCCTGCGTATCCCGCTGCTCTATGGCATCGATGCGGTGCATGGCCATGCCAACATTGATGGCGCTGTGGTGCTACCCCACAACCTTGGACTGGGGGCCACGCACAATCCGCGGCTGGTGGAACAGGCCGCGCGGGTCACCGCCGAGGAAGTCGCCGGCACCGGCATCCACTGGGCGTTTGCGCCCTGCATTGCAGTGGCGCAGGACATTCGCTGGGGCCGGACCTATGAGAGCTTTAGCGACGATCCGGCGCTGGTCTCGGAGCTGGGAGCGGCACAGGTCCGCGGATTGCAGGCGCCGCAGGCCAATGAATTTTCTGTGCTGGCCTGCCCGAAACATTATCTGGCCGACGGCGGAACTCAGGGGGGCATGGACCAGGGCAACGCGGTCGGAAATGAGGACACCCTGCGCCGGATTTATCTGCCGCCCTACCGCGCCGCGGTGGCGGCGGGGGCGAAATCCATCATGGTCTCCTACAGCAGCTGGAATGGCCGGAAGATGTCGGACAACAAATATCTGCTGACGGACGTGCTGAAGCGCGAGCTGGGCTTCCAGGGTTTTCTGGTGTCGGACTGGGCGGCAATCGATCAGATTTCGGCCGACTACAAAAAGGATATCGAGCGTTCCATCAACGCGGGAATGGACATGGTGATGATTCCCTACGGGCCGGGGCATGACAATAATTACGTGGAATTCATCCAGCACCTGAAGCAGCTGGTCGCTGCGGGAAGCGTGCCCCAGTCGCGGATCGACGATGCGGTGCGCCGGATCCTGCGCGCAAAAATAGAGCTGGGACTGTTTGAGCATCCTTACGCCAACCCGCAGGGGCTGGACCGGGTCGGCTCCGTCGAACATCGGGAGGTGGCCCGGGAATGTGTTCGCGCCTCGCTGGTGCTGCTCAAGAATGAGCGCCACGCCCTGCCGCTCGCGAAGGACATCCAGCATCTGGTCGTCGTCGGGAAGGCGGCGGACGATTTGGGCATGCAATGCGGCGGGTGGACGATTTCCTGGCAGGGCAGCAGCGGCCCGGTCACCCAAGGCGGCACCACGCTGCTCGACGCCATCCGGAAAACGGTTTCGACTCATACCGAAGTTGTTTTCTCCCCGGATGGAAAAAATGTGGCGGGAGCCGATGCGGTGATGGTCGTCGTGGGTGAAACCCCCTACGCGGAAATGGTGGGCGATCGGACCAATCTGGACTTGTCGGTGGGCGACCGCGCGCTGGTGGCCCGGGCACGCACTGCGGGGGTGCCGGTGGTGACCGTGCTGTATTCCGGCCGGCCGCTGGTGCTGGGAACCGCTTTGGCCGACAGCGATGCTCTTGTGGCGGCATGGCTGCCGGGCACCGAGGGGAAGGGGATGGCGGACGTGTTGTTCGGCGATTTCAAGCCGGCGGGTAAACTGCCGCGCCCCTGGCCTCGCGACCAGTCACAACTCAGTAGCGCGGATAGTGGAACGCCGGTCGGGGTTCCATTGTTTCCCCGTGGATTTGGACTGACCTATGAAATTGAAGCAAAACATTAAATTGAAGACACCCTTTCTGTTCATCCGCAGCCTCTCCGCCTTGGGTGTGCTCGCATTCTTGTGTGCAGGCCTCCTTCCAGACCAGGCCGCGGCGGCGGATGGTCGGGGCGTTCAATTTCCCTTCACCATTTATGACGAACAAGGGAGCCGTGGGAATCATTATTGCCCTTCCGGCTGGATGGGCAACACCCGGGGCGTCAAATCCGACGAGGGGTGCACCAATAACCCGCACGCGGGCAAAACCTGTCTGCGGGTGGAGTATGCCGAGACTGCCGACTGGGCGGGCATCGTCTGGCAGGATCCGGCGAATGATTGGGGGGATCAAGCCGGCGGCTGGAATCTGACCGGGGCCAAAACCCTCAAGGTGTGGGCGCGCGGCGAAAAAGGCGGGGAAATTGTCAGTTTCAAATTCGGCGTGCTGGGTGCGGACAAGAAGTTTTCAGACAGCGCCGCGGGTGAAAATTCCGACATCCCACTGACTAGGGAATGGCAGGAATACGTCATTGACGTGACTGGCAAGGACATGAGCTGCATCAAGACCGGATTTGTATGGACGGTGGCGGGCCAGGGGGCGCCGATGGTTTTTTATCTCGATGCCGTCCGGTTTGAATGAGCCCCGGGCGGCTGCCCTGGAACGGGGCGGCGGCTTTTTTACCAGCAGGCCCAGACCGCAAACCAAGATCCAGCCCCATGAACAAACTGATTCGCAAATCCGTTGAATTTCTTGCCGGTCTGGCTGTCCTGGTCACGCCGCTCTGGGCGGGCAATGCTCTGGTCAACCCTGGCTTTGAAGCGGATGCGCCGGGCGAGCACCAAAACCTTGTCGGTTGGACCCCTTACGGGCCCAATTATTACAATCAGAGCGGTTCAGGGGTGCGTCACGGCGTCAATGCGCTGAAGGTTTTTTCGGGGTTCACTCGCAGTGTCAATTACAGCGGCGTCTATCAGGACATCCCGGCCGGGCCGGGCTCAACCTGTTCGGCCGAGGGCTGGGTGAAAATCAGTTCCGCCAACCTGCCCTCCGGGCAAAACCGGGCTTGGATTGAAGTGACTTTCCGCGATGCCGCCGACAGCATGCTCGCGCTCCACCGTTCTCGCGTAATCCAGTCCGGCGACATCCGTGCCGGCGTGTTTCCCCAGGAGGTTTGGCTGGAATTGCCGGTCACCAACCAATACGACCCGGGTACTTACACGATCACCGGCTCGGCCAGGATGCTGGTCGCTCCGGCGGGAAGCACCCGGGTGCGGTACCAGGTGGTGTTTGAGGGGGATGCGGCGAACTCCGCCGGGGCGGTTTATTTTGACGACTTGAATTTGAATATGGCCCGCGTCGTGCCCGCGCCCCCGGCGGGTCCGGAGGTTGAGGCCGCTGAGCCGGCCGATGAATCCCCGGGCGAGTGGAGCCTAATCTGGAGCGATGAGTTCAACCAGCCGGATGGCAGTTCGCCGGATGCGAGCAAATGGGGTTACGACCGGGGCGGCAGCGGTTGGGGCAATGAGGAGCTGGAATACTACACGGACCGCACCAACAATGCCCGCATCGAGGACGGCAAGCTGGTGATTGAAGCCCGGCACGAAAATTTCCAGGGCAAGGAATACACTTCCGCGCGGATGCTGACCAAGGACAAATGCGCATGGGCTTATGGCCGCATCGAGGCGCGCATCCAGATTCCGCGGGGCCCGGGAATCTGGCCGGCGTTTTGGATGCTGGGGGCGAACATCGATTCCGTCCCGTGGCCCACCTGCGGCGAAATTGACATCATGGAGAACATCGGCCGGGAACCCGGCACCGTGCATGGCACGGTGCATGGCCCGGGTTATTGCGGTGCCGGTGGCATTGGCGGCCCGGCCGCCCTGCCCGGAGGCGCGGCATTTGCCGATGGCTTCCATGTTTTCGGCGTGGAATGGGAGACCAATCGCATCCGCTGGTATCTGGACGGGAAACCCTACTTCGCCCTCACGCCATCCAAGTTGCCGGCGGGCCGGCGTTGGGTTTATACCCAGCCGCAATTCCTGCTGCTGAATCTGGCAGTGGGGGGGCGCTGGCCCGGCAATCCGGATGCCACCACCACGTTCCCGCAGCGCCTGACGGTGGATTATGTTCGTGTTTACAAGAAATTTTTACCCCCAGACCGCCCGGCGACCTCGAAAATTCCTAATTGAAACTGAAGTGTTCCGCCGGGGAACACGGTTCTTCAAACCCGCAATGAAGCTGCTGGCATGATGAAAAAAATCGCAAGTTTGGCGATGCTCATGATGTTGGGCGTTGCCCACGCAACCGTGACCAACCTGTTCCCCAATGGGGATTTTGATTCCCCAGCCGGCACGGCGAGTCCCTGGGCTGAAGTGTTTGGCGGCGGCACCACGACATACGCCTATTCAACTTCCGGGGGCAATCCCGGTGGGTACGGTGTTATGAACAATGCCAGCGGTTGGGGTATTTGGGTGGGCGGAAATGCGACTCCCCTCTCTCTGGCGTCACTAGGCCTGGTTGCGGGCGGAACCTACACCTTTGTCATGGATATGAAAAATATGGTCGGCACCGGCGTTGGAAAACTCAAGATTGAATCGTGGGGTCCCGGCGGCCTTGTTGGCAGCAGCGGTGAAATCAGTGCGGGCTCCCAATCCGCCTCCTGGGTCACCTACTCTTTCTCGGTCACGCTCGCTGCCAATGCCACTGGCATCAAGGTCGTGCCCATTGCCGCTCCGGCATCCCAGGTCGGCTACGATAATCTTGGAGTGGTTGTGACATCAGCGCCGCTAACCCTGGCGCTCACCTACCCCACGAACTCCGCCGTCGTGAGCCCCGGTTTTTCGATCAGTGCATCCGCCGCGGTCAGTCCCGGCACGGTCACCAATGTGGATTTTTTCGACGGCACCACCCGGCTTGGGAGCGACACGACATCCCCCTTCAGCTTGGCCGTGACAGGCGCCGCATCCGGGGCCCACGCGCTAAAGGCGATTGCCCGCGACAGCAACGGGAATGGCGTCACATCCTCCGTCGTCAACATAGTCGTTAGCAACCTTCCGCCGGTTGCCGGCTGGCAGCTGGTCTGGAGCGACGAGTTTTCCCAAGGGGACGGAACCGCGCCCGACCCCGCCCGATGGGGTTTTGACACTGGCGGGGGCGGCTGGGGTAACGGCGAGCTGGAGAACTACACATCCCGGACGAACAATGCCCGCATCGAGGGCGGGCAATTGGTGATCGAGGCCCAGGCGGAAAATTATGGCGGCAATAGTTATACATCGGCGCGGATGCTCACCAAGGGAAAAGGGTCGTGGACCTATGGCCGCCTCGAAGCGCGCATCCGGCTTCCCCGAGGCCAGGGCATCTGGCCGGCGTTTTGGATGCTGGGTGCAAACATCGATTCGGCCGGGTGGCCCACCTGCGGGGAGATTGACATCATGGAAAATATCGGCAGTGAGCCGGCGTTGGTTCATGGAACCATTCATGGCCCGGGTTATTCCGGCGGGAGCGGAATAGGCGGGTCTGGCGCGCTGTCCAACAGCGCCGCGTTCGCCGCCGACTTTCACCTCTATGCCGTGGAATGGGCGGCGAACCAGATCCGGTGGTTCGTGGACGGCCAGCCCTATTTCACAGTCACCCCGGCGAGCCTTCCCAATGGCGCGCCGTGGGTTTTTAATCAGCCGCAATTCCTGCTGCTCAACCTGGCGGTCGGCGGTCAATGGCCCGGAAATCCCGATGGCACGACGATTTTCCCCCAGCGCATGACGGTGGACTATGTCCGCGTGTATCAATCCATCCCCACCGCGCCGGAGGCGCCGACGGGATTGAGCGCCAGTCCGGGAAATGAAAAAGTCTATTTGAGTTGGGAGGTTCCAACCTCTGGTGCGGCCGGTTACAAGATTAAGCGGGCGACCAGCAGCGGTGGGCCTTATGCCGTCGTCGGCAGTTCCCTCACGAACAGCTTTACGGATACGGGTGCCGCTAATTGCTCAACTTATTATTACGTGGTCACCGCCACCAATGCCTCCGGTGAAAGCCCCGATTCCGGGGAGAGGATGATTGTGCAGGGCGCATTCGCCCGGGCGGTCAACACCGGCGGGAGCGCGGCGGGCCCGTTCGAGGCCGACACGAACGTTTCCGGCGGCACCGTGGCCGCGCCTACGGACTCGGCCATCGACACCGCCGGCGTGATCCGCCCGGCACCCCAAGCGGTCTACCAGACGGAACGCTACGGCACTTTTACCTACACCTTTGGCGGTCTCATTTCGGGGATGAGTTACAAGGTGCGGCTGCATCTGGTCGAGTATTATTGGAATAGTCCCAATGCCCGCACTTTCCATGTCAGCATCAATGGCGCGCAAGTCTTGACGAACTTCGACATCTATGCGGCGGCGGGCGGCAAGAATAAGGCGATTGTCCGTGAGTTTGTCAGCATGCCCAATGGCAGCGGTCAGATTATCATTGCCTACGCTGCCGGAATCGCAGATCAACCCAAGGCCAGCGGCATCGAAATACTCCTTCCCCAGCCGGAAGCACCCACGGCCAGCAACAACAGTCCGATCTCAGCGGGGATGACCTTGAAACTTACGGCCTCCACCGTGGCGGGAGCCACCTACAGTTGGACCGGACCCAACGGATTTGTTTCATCCGTTCAGAACCCGTCCATTTTGAACGCGTCCACCAATGGCTCCGGCCTGTTCAATGTGACTGTCCAGATTGCAGGTTGCACCTCTGCGCCCGGGACGACCCTGGCGACCATCGCGCCGCCCGCCAGGGTGAGTGTCCTGCCTTTGGCGGGAAACGTGATTCTGAGCTGGCCCAGCGGTATCCTCCAATCGTCGTCCAATCTCAATGGTCCGTGGGGCGATGTCAGCGGAGCCACGTCTCCCCGGACCAACCCCGCCGCCCGGGCTCAGGAGTTTTACCGCCTCAAATTGCAGGAATAACATCCAGGGAACGCTGGGCCACCTGGACCGGTTCGGCCTCCCCAAAAAACCATTCTCTATAGCCGGAACGCTGTCGCCGTCTCGCCCGGAGCCCTGTCGTTGAGTGGTAACGCCAGCTGAAACAGGTTGACTGACTCGGGATCAGCCCCCTTGGAGGGTCTGTTCTTGGTTTCTCCCTTCCGAAGTTGCGGCGGGGATGGACATCCCCCCGGAATCCGGCCATTCTCTTCACGAAAGTGTGAACATTTTGGCCGGGCTTCTGTCATATTTTCCCGAATGGAAGGGCTCGATCAAAGCCCCTTGTTGCATGAGAAGGAATGGCTTAATAATCCGGAACGCCCTGGTTTCTTTAGGGATGGCGTTGCTTTTGATCGCCGCTCCGGGGTGGGCGGCGAGCTTTACCGCCACGCTGGATCGCGACGCCCTCGCGCTGGGCGAAACCGCCACGCTGTCGCTGGCCTTTGAGGGGGGCCAGGCCAAGAACCTGCCCACCCCCTCCGTGCCCGGCTTGCGGATTGTTCAGTCGGGAAGTTCCCAGAACGTCAGCATCCTCAACGGCCAGATGAGTTCCACGGTCACGGTTACTTTTTCCATCACGCCCCAGAGGGCTGGCGACTTCACCCTGCCCGCGCTCACGGCGGATGTGAACGGCCAGCGGCTAACCACCGAGCCGCTCACGTTGAGCGTGCACAAGCCCGATGCCCCTTCCGCCGCTTCCGTGAATTCCGGCTCCGAGGTGGCATTTCTCAAGCTCGTTCTGCCGCGCGAAACCCTTTACTCCGGTCAGACCCTCTTGGGCCGGGTGGAACTGTACCTGCGGGATGACGTGCAAAACTTTGGCAACTTCCAATTCACCGGAACCCCCGCTGCCGGGTTCAGCCTTGGCAAAATGGTGGAGGGCCAGCGCACCCGCGCCCAGGTCGGTAACCGGATCTACAATGTCATTCCGCTGATGCTGCCGCTGACCGCGGTGAAATCCGGCCCGCTCACGCTCGGCCCCATTACCGCCGGCGCGGTGGTGGTGTTGCCCTCCCAAAACCAGGGCGGCGACCCGATCTTCCGCCAGTTCTTTAATCAGGGCGAGCAGCGCCAGATCTCTCTTATCTCGGAAGCGGTCACGCTTCAGGCGCTGCCGTTGCCGGCGGAAAATGTCCCGGCGGATTTCAACGGAGCCATCGGGAGTTTTTCGCTGAACGTCACCGCGGGGCCCACCACCGTCACCGTCGGGGACCCTGTTACTGTCCGAGTTCAGATTTCCGGACGCGGCGCGCTGGATGCCGTGACCCTGCCGGCGCAGGCGGCCTGGCAGAATTTTAAAACCTTTCCGCCCACCGCCACCCTCACCAACACCGACGCGTTCGGATTCCAGGGCGTCAAGACGTTCGAGCAGATTGTGTCGCCCCTGAACCCGGATGTGCGGGAGCTGCCGCCGTTCACCTTCTCGTATTTCAATCCCGACGAGGGTGCGTACCACACGCTCACCCAGCCGGCCACGCCCCTCACCGTGCATTCCGCCGGCGCCGTGCCCCTGCCGACCGTCGCTGGAAACCGAAGTCCTGATGAGGAGCAGCCTTCATCCCCGCAGGACCTTTTTCCGATCAAGGAAAATATCGGAACGATCCTGCCACCGGTCGCCCCGCTGATTGTCTCGACGCAATTCCTGGCTGTGCAAGGCCTGCCTGTCATCGCCCTGCTG
>Ga0114971_10001863_pt1 | contig 14402 bp, 6 predicted proteins | sample M_140625_MF_Meta_FD_87320 | JGI IMG/M metagenome (GOLD analysis project Ga0114971, IMG submission 87320) | Freshwater microbial communities from Lake Montjoie, Canada to study carbon cycling - M_140625_MF_MetaG | ecosystem: Environmental > Aquatic > Freshwater > Lake | place: Lake Montjoie... | reverse complement strand
GTAATCGAAGGCAAGACCGTCGTGGTATCATCGCCCGATGTGCCGAAACCGGTGGCGGTCCGCTATGCTTTTTCAAGGAACCCTGAAGGCTGCAACCTTTACAACAACGAGGGTCTGCCGGCGTCTCCGTTCCGCACGGATGAATGGTAGAGGTTTCGCCGTCAGAACAACCATCACTTCACCCATCGTGAAACACACTCTCACACTGCTCGCCACTCTGCTGCATGTCGCATTCACCGCACTGCCCGTGGCTCGTTTGTGCGCTCAGGAGATGACCGTCACGCCAGATGGAAAAGTTATGACCGTGACCGGTGCGCGTTACGCCGCACGTCTGGCACTACCTCAGGGGGCCTTGCTAAGTCTGCGGGATCAGGCCGCAGGCGAGGACATCAGCCTGGGCAATTCCGGTGGCCGTCTGTGGGTGGCCCATTTCATCGGCCGGAGCGATGTGAGTTCTGCCGACTACGCAGCCGCGGATGTGCGCTGGTCCTGGGATGCCGCCAAACAGACCCTGACCATCCTTTATCCTGCCAATGGAGATAAACTGCCCGCGGTCCGAGCCCAGTGGCAATTTTCGGATCAGGCCTGGCTGGATTTGTCATTGACGATAGACAATCAGACCGGCTTCGTGCTGCGCGGGGTCGAGAACAACCTGCTCCTGCCTGCCGCCACTCTGGAATCGGCCATTTTGCCAGTGCTGCCGGGCATCCAGCTCCAGCGTAAATTCTTTGCCGACCGTCGTGAATGGCGTCACGGGAAATATCCGCGGGCGCTGATCTTTGCGGATTACGTGCATTTCCGAGCTGGCCAAGCCACCCTGACCACCTTCCCGGTTCTGAACCGAGACCTCACCCAAGTGGCCGGTCGCGAACTTTTCCCCGATGGCGATGCGTATGTGTGGCGGCATAGTTTTGAATTGGCGGAGCCTTCAGGTACGACTTGGACCAGTCCTCGGCTACGTTTGCGCGTGGGTGACGGCGAGGCCGACGGTGCCCGTGCCTTTCGCGACGATACCGGACTGAGCGTTGTGCCCTCCCTGCGCCAGAAATTGGGAGAGCGTTACGACCGGGTGGTGTCCTCCCTATCCACAAAGGCGGGCGCCGAGTGGATGGTAAGCGATTTCCGCCTGACCTTGGCGGATCAGGCTGGGTATTCGAAAATATGGAAGGGCCTGCCCGGACCGGCCCTGCTGTTCATTACGGGTTGGTCGCGCGGGGGCTTTGACGAGAGCAATCCCGACATCTTTCCCGTGGATCCACGGCTGGGCACCGACGACCAGTGGAAGCAAGTCTTCCAGTCGGCCAGCGCCGCAGGTCACCTGAACATGCCCTACCTGAACCACACCTTTTGGAATGTCGATTCCGAGACTGTTAAATCGATGGATCCCAAAGATTTCGCCTCGTATCGCGCAAACGGCAAGCCCCTGCTTGAAAAATACGGGAATGAAAAGAGATCCCATGCGGGCTATGCGACGTGTCCCTATGCGCCGGCCACCAAGGCGCGCATTGCCCACGTTTTCGAGGAATTGGCGCAGAAGATGCCCGTGGACTTGGTCTGGGAGGATCAGATTGGCGCGCGTTTCAGCCCGGATTACAACCCCCATTCGCCCAATCCGCTGTGGCATGCCCAGGGCTGGCTGGAGCATACACGCTCCTATGCCAAATTGGGTCTGATGACCGAGTTCGGCTACGACCGCATGGTGGAAACCCATGTGGGCTTTCAAGGCAACTACCTCCTAGCCGAGCAGCAGCATTGGGGGGATTTCGGCCCCAAATACTGGGGTGAAGACACGTGGCGCATCTGGCCGGTGACGTCGATAATGGCGCGCGACAAGGTGATGTTTTACAATGCGCCGGATAATCCTTGTGTGTCCAAGCCGGTGCTCACGTGGAGCCTAGCCATGGGCCAGATGCTCAGCTGGGCCCTGACGGGGAACCAATACCGTACACCATGGCATTTCACGGCCGATGCGTTCCAGCGCCATGTGGTCGCCCGCTTCGCAGATGAGCCTCTGCAGGATTTCGCCGTGCTGCCTGACAATATCACCCGTGGCAGTTTCGGCGCCTATACGGTCTGGGCGAATGAATCCACGACGCAGGACTGGCAAGCACCGGACGGTCCCCAGCTTGCCCGGGGCGGCTGCTGGGTCACGGATCGCCAGGGACGGCTGTCCGCAGGCATCTTCACCGCTTTCAATGGCCGGCCTATGACCACTGGGGATCATTATCTCATCGTGGAGACCCGAGCCAATGGCATCACGGTGCGGCATCCCCTAGGCCCGGACACCCCGCTGACCCTCAAGACGGCCAAACCTGTACAGTCGGTGACTGCCCAGTTTGATCAGGGCACTTTCGAAGTTCCCTTCCGCATGGAAAACGGCCAAGTGTATCTGGACATCAACAGCAAACTGCAAGGTCAGGACGTGCGCTCCTACGAATTGTCCTTCGGAGAATAGCGCTGGTCTCATAGCGGCGAAGCACGCGATGGAAGTGACGAAACCGCCAAATGAATAAGATGCCCATCTTCGCCCTCACCGCCCTTTGCCTCGCGCTGCTTTCCCCAGCCGCCGCCCACGCTGCTGCGAACGCCTTCGCTCACCCCTCGGGCGTTGACTTCAATCGCGAAGTCCGCCCCATCCTAGCCCAGTACTGCTTCAAGTGCCACGGCATGGACGAACACGGCCGTAAAGGCGAGCTGCGGCTCGATCTCCGCGAAAACGCGTTTGGAAAGGGAAAGTCCGGCGAGACCGCGATCGTCCCCGGCAAACCTGACGCCAGCGAACTCCTCAAACGCATCCACTCCGAGGACAAGGACGAAGTCATGCCTCCCCCCAACACCAAGTCCGTCCTTCCCGAGGCAGCGAAAGCCACCCTCAAGGCATGGATCGCTCAGGGAGCAAACTACCAGCCCCACTGGGCCTACACCCCGCCGGTCCGGCCCGCCCTCTCTTCCGCCACTCCTCACCCCATCGACGACTTCGTGCGCGACCGGCTCAAAAAAGAGGGCCTCGCCCCCTCGCCTGAAGCGGACAAGCTTACCCTGGTGCGCCGCGTTTATCTGGACCTCATCGGCCTGCCACCCACATCCACAGAGGCGGACGCCTTTCTCGCAAACAACGCCCCGAACGCCTACGAAACCCTGGTCGACTCGCTTCTAGCCTCAAAGCACTACGGAGAGCGCTGGGCCCGGCGCTGGCTGGATCTCGCGCGCTACGCCGACACCAACGGCTACGAAAAAGACCGTCCCCGCTCCATCTGGCCCTACCGCGACTGGGTCGTCGAAGCCCTCAACGCGGACATGCCCTTCGACCAGTTCAGCATCCGCCAGCTCGCGGGCGACCTCCTCCCTAACTCCACCCCCGCCGACAAAATCGCCACCGGTTTTCACAGAAACTCCATGCTCAACGAGGAGGGCGGCATCGACCCGCTGGAATACCGCTTCTACTCGATGGTCGACCGCGTCGGGGTCACGGGCACGACGTGGATGGGGCTCACACTTCACTGCGCGCAGTGCCACACCCACAAATACGACCCCATCCTGCACACGGACTACTACAGCCTAATGGCTCTGCTCAACAATGCGAGCGAGCCCACCTTTTACATCCCCCCCTCCAACTTCGATCAGCTCCAGAAAGCCCACGCGGAAAAGATAGCCAAACTCGAAGCCAGCCTGCCCGGACTCTTCCCAGGCGGAATGAACGCTCTCAACGCCCGCTTTGCAGAATGGACCGCCGCCGAATCCGCCAAAGCCTCCCACTGGGAGACCCTTTCCCCAGCCGAAATAGAGACCAACCTGCCACACCTTGCTCCTCAGCCCGACGGCTATCTGCTTGGTAGCGGGGACAGCACCAAGAGCGACACCTACACGCTGCGCTTCCGCAAGCCGCTCAAAAACGTCCGTGCCATTCGTGTGGAGGTCGCGTCTCATCCCAGTCTCCCGAACAACGGCCCGGGGCTCACCCATTACGAGGGCCCCATCGGAGGCTTCTTTTTAAGCGAACTACAAGCCTTCCAAAACAGCCAACGCCTCGCCTTCTCGAAAGCCTCTGCCAGCAACGACGAGGAGAGCAAGGAACCGGCGAGAAAGAAGAACAACGCGACCTCAGCTATCGACGGCGAAATGTCCTCGGGCTGGCAAGTTCTCGGCGGCGCTGGGGTCTACCAAAGCGCTGTTTTTGAATTCGAACAGCCCGTGGACCTCGCCGCGGGCCTCGAGTTGAAGATGCTTTTTGAAAAGCATTTTGCCTGTTCCCTCGGGCACTTCCGAGTTTCCTTCACCACCTCCGAGCACCCCGCCACCACCGGACATCCGGCGGAGCTGGAAGAAGTGCTGGCAGGCGGCAGCGCGAGGCAGGACAACTCGGGCCTCCTGCTGCGCTTCTTGGAAACCGCGCCCGAGATGAAGGAAGCCGTCGCCCCGCTTTTAAATGCGCGCAAAAACCCGCCCCGTGGCCAGGCCACGCTCGTCATGGAGGAGCGCGCCGCCTCGAATCCCCGCGAAACGCGCCTCCATCACCGGGGCGAATACATGCAACCGCGCGACCCTGTGCTGCCCGCGGTGCCCGCCTTTCTCCCGCAACTGCCAAAGGACGCCCCACAGAATCGCCTCGCTTTCGCGCAGTGGCTCTTTTCGCCGAAAAATCCGCTCACGGCGCGCGTCACCGTGAACCGCCAATGGCAGGCCTTTTTCGGAAGGGGCCTCGTCACCTCACTCGAGGACCTCGGCTACCAGAGCGATCCCCCGACGCACCCCGAACTGCTCGACTGGCTGGCCACGGAACTCGTTCGGGAAGGGTGGTCGATGAAAAAACTCCACCGTCTCATCGTCACCAGCGCCACCTACAAGCAAGGGTCGAAGATCACGCCAGAACACATTCAAAAGGATCCAAAAAACCTCTACCTCGCGAGGGGTTCGCGATTCCGCCTCGACGCTGAAGTCATTCGCGACGGTGCGCTCCGAGCCGCCGGACTGCTCTCCGTCAAAATGGGTGGACCGGGCGTCTATCCTCCGCAACCGGCCAGCATCACCACCGAAGGCACCTACGGAAAAATCGAATGGAAGACGAGCGAAGGCGAAGACCGCTACCGGCGCAGTCTCTACACCTTCATTAAGCGTACAGCCCCGTTCGCGATGGCTACTACTTTTGACGCGCCCACCGGTGAAGCCTGCCTTGCAAGACGCGACGTTTCCAACAGCCCCCTTCAGGCGCTCACCCTGCTGAACGACACCATGTTTCTGGAGGCCGCCCAAGCGCTCTCCAAGCGTGCCCTCACCGAAGCCCAGTCCGACGAGGCACGCCTCCAAGTGGTTTTCCGCCACTGTGTCACCCGACCCGCCACCACGGACGAAATGGCGCTCCTGCGCTCCTTCCTCAACAAACAACGCGCCCTTAACCCGGACGATGCTCAACTCTGGACCGCCGTCGCCCGCGCCGCGCTGAACCTCGACGAAACCATCACCCATCCATGAGCACACCGAACATCACCCGCCGCCACTTTTTTCAGGACTGCGGAATCGGCGTGGGCAAGGTCGCACTGGCCTCGCTCCTCGCCCAGAACCGGCCGTCCGCAGCCGCGGCCGCAGTTACGGAAAAGCCGCTTTCCCGCGGGATGCTTTCCGCCCCCCATCATACACCGAAGGCTAAGGCAGTGATCCACCTGTTTATGGCGGGCGCCCCCTCGCAGCTCGAGCTCTTCGACCACAAACCGATGCTCTCAAAGTACGAGGGCAAGCCCCTGCCGCCCTCGGTCATCGGAGGCCAGCGCTACGCCTTCATTCGGCCGGACGCCGCCGTACTCGGCCCCCGTTTCACCTTCAAAAAATACGGTCAGAGCGGCGCCGAGCTATCCGAGATGCTCCCGAACCTCGCTTCCGTCGCAGACGAACTCGCCATCATCAAGTCGTGCCGAACCACGCAGTTCAACCACGCTCCAGCGCAGATATTCATGAACACCGGCTTCGCGCAACCGGGCCGCCCCTCGATGGGGTCGTGGGTCACCTACGGGCTCGGCGCCGAAACGCAGGATCTTCCGTCCTTCGTCGTCATGAGCACCGGCAGCGGCATCAGCGGGGGCGCCGCCTGCTGGAGCAGTGGCTTCCTACCCAGCGTCCACTCCGGCACGCGTTTCCGCAACACCGGCGACCCCATCCTCAACGTCAGCACGCCCCAGGGGGTCGACCCCCGCACCCAGCAGGACACCATCGGGCTCATCAACTCGATGAACCAGCGCCGCCTCCAACTCGACGGCGATGGTGAAATCGCCACCCGGATCGCCAACTACGAAATGGCCTACCGCCTCCAGTCCTCCGCCCCGGAGCTCATGGATCTTTCCCTAGAAACCCCGGCGACGCTTGAGATGTACGGCTGCAATCCCGCCACGCCCTCCTTCGCCAGGGCCTGCCTGCTCGCCCGACGGATGGTCGAGCGCGGCGTGCGCTTCATCAACATCTACCACGAAGGATGGGATGCTCATAGCGATGTGGCCGGCAACGTCAAACGAAACGCCGAGGCCACCGACCGCGCCTCCGCGGCCCTCATCCGCGACCTCAAACAACGCGGCATGCTCGACAGCACGCTCGTTGTCTGGGGCGGCGAGTTCGGGCGTACCCCGATGGTGGAAGCCAGCGTCTCGCTAGGCAGAAGCCAGGGACGAGACCATCATCCCCAAGCTTTCACCACCTTGATGACCGGCGGCGGAATCCGAAGCGGAATCACCTACGGCGCCACGGACGAGATGGGGTTCAACGTGGTGGAAAACGAAGTCCACGTCGCGGACCTACAGGCGACCATCCTGCACTGCCTCGGCATCGACCACGAACAACTCACCTACCGCTCCGCGGGACTAGACTTCAAACTCACCGGAGTAGAGCCCTGCAAAATCATTCGCGCCCTTCTCGCCTGAGTCGCCATCCATCGCTCCACCACTCTCGACGGCCCAGCGCACGCCAGAATGTCCTTCACCACTCGGGCTGGTCTGATACACGGCTAGCACCGAGTACGCCATGCAGTCTTGCTTGTGACAAAAAAGGAAATTGCTTTTCACCCCCAGCGCGACTTCTTCAGCCTGAACGCAGGAGCGTTAATCTCCTCAGGTTCAGTTGCCAACAACCGCAACTATTTTACCAAAGAGCGAAAGACAACAAACGCATCCTCGTACTCATTCAGGTTACCGACCACCCACATGATCAAATCCAAATTTGCTACCCGCTTTTTCACAACCGTCACCGCGCTCCTACTCGGCTGCGTATCAAGCCATGCCGCCGATTGGTTGAATCTTCCGGCCAAACAAGGCACTGCCAATGGGAAAACAATCGTCCTCGTCTCTGGCGACGAAGAGTACCGCAGCGAAGAATCCTGCCCGATGCTCGCAAAAATCCTCAGCCAAAAATTTGGGTTCAACTGCGTCGTGTTATTCGCAATCAACCCAGATGGAGGATATATCGACCCAAATTTCCGTAAAAATATCCCCGGCTTGTCGCAACTCGATTCGGCAGATCTATTGATCATCGGAACCCGTTTCCGTGAGTTACCCGCCGACCAGCTCGCGCATTTCGCCAATTTTCTCGATGCGGGAAAGCCCGTCATCGGCTTCCGCACCGCGACTCACGCGTTCACTGGCCCTGCGATGACTGGCGATTTCAAATGGTCTGCTTTTGGAATCAACATCCTCGGTGAAAAGTGGGTCAACCATCACGGCAAACACAAATCTGAGGGAACGCGTAGCATCGTCGAAGCCGCAAACGCGACCAACGAGATTTTACAGGGAGTCGGTGAAATTTTCGCCACAACCGATGTGTATGGCATCGCCAACCTCGACCAACATGCTGCGACCATCCTCCTGCGAGGTGCCGTGACCCAATCACTCGATCCCTCATCGAAAAATGTCGAGGGACCTAAGAACAGTCCGATGATGCCGCTAGTATGGCTCCGAGACTACACCGCGCCTAACAAGACAGCAAAAGGCAAAGCCTTCTGCACCACGCTCGGCGCCAGCATGGATTTTGCCGACGAAGATCTCCGCCGCCTCTTCATCAACGCATCGCTCCACCTCACCGGTTTGAAAGTCCCAGCGAAAGCCGACGTCAACGTTGTCGATCCATTCAAGCCAAGCGGATACAGCGCCATCAACGACAAAGATTTCTACAAGAATCGGAATCTAAAGCCTGACGATTACGCGCTCGGAAAAAGTCCAGCCACCCAACCAAAAACCGAGGAGGCCGAAAATATCCATCGCCACGCGCCAAGCATTGACCCAGCTAACGCAATAATGGTTAGACCGCAAACCGTCGCTGCTCCAGCACTTGGTGAGAGACTGGTGCTACTTGGCAATGGCTTGGCGGAACGGGATCTCTATTGCAACCGCCTCGAGGGCGAATTTTACCTTCGCTACCCTAACCAACAACTGATCATCCGCAACATGGGACGTCCTGGGGACACGCCAGGATTCAGGCCCCATCCGAGCCGCAAGTCGCAGTGGGCATTTCCTGGGGCCGAGAAATTCCACCCCGAGTTTAACAAACACGCCGGCGAAGGATTTTTTCCAACCCCAGACCAGTGGCTGACCCACCTGAAAGCAGATACCATCGTTGCCTTCTTTGGCTACAGTGAGTCATTTGATGGCCAATCCGGAGTCGAAAACTACCAAGCAGAGCTGGAGGCATTCGTCCAACACACGCTCAGCAAAGCCTACAATGGTAGCGCCGCACCACGTCTCGTACTCGTTTCTCCCATCGCCTATCAGGATCTCTCAAGCACCAAGCACCTGCCTAACGGAACCGCAGAGAACGCAAACATCGAGCTCTACACCGCCGCCATGGAAAAGGTGGCGAAAAACCATTCGCTTACGTTCATTGATCTCTTCCACCCGACCAAGACGCTGTATTCCACCACCAAAGCCGCACTCACATCGTACGGATTCATTCCAAATGATGCGGGCTATCAGCAACTCGCCAGTATCCTCGCCAACGGGATTTATGGACCACAACCCCACGTCTCCAAAGCAGATCCGAGTATCCTCCGCGATGCCGTCATTCAGAAAAACTGGTTCTGGAGCAACGACTATAATATCCTCAATGGCGTTCACTCCTATGGTCGCCGCTACAACCCATTCGGCCCACAAAACTATCCCGACGAAGTGCTGAAAACCCGCGAAATGACAGCGCTGCGCGACAAACTCATCCACAGCATCGCTGCAGGGAAAACCACGAATCTCTCCGTCGACGATTCGAAAACACACGCCCTCTCGCCGGTGAAATCCAATGTCAATACGAAGCCAAACTATCTCTACGCCCAAGATGCGGAAAAATCCCTCACCGTTCCCGAAGGCTACCAAGTCAAACTTTTTGCATCCGAGCAAGAATTCCCCAATCTCGCCAAACCCATGCAAATGTCATTCGACAACCGCGGCCGTTTATGGGTCGCCACCATGCCAACCTACCCAGCATACCGGCCCGGCGATCCACTACCGAATGACAAAATTCTCATCTATGAAGACACGGATGGCGACGGACGCGCCGACAAAGAGACGGTATTTGCTGACAATCTCCAATTGCCCATCGGATTTGAATTTGCGCCCGAAGGGGTCTATGTCTCGCAAGAGCCTAATTTAATGCTTCTTCGTGACACAGATGGCGATGATCATGCGGATGTTAGAGAAATCGTACTCGGTGGATTTGATACGCATGACACCCACCATGCGATCAGCGCCTATTGCGCAGATCCCTCGGGTGCATTCTTGATGGGTGAGGGAGTTTTCCTCCACTCAAATGTCGAAACCGCATATGGACCTGTTAGAGCGGTGAATGGCGGCTTTTTCCGCTTCAATCCACAACTGAGTCAGCTAGAAAGAACCGCCCAACTCAGCATCCCCAACCCCTGGGGAATTGCCTTCGACGACTGGGGACAGGATTTCTTCCTCCACACCTCGGGACCAAGCGTCAACTGGATGCTTCCAGGTTCATTAAAACCAACCTACGGCAGCCCAAGTCCCTCATCTCCAAGCCTCGTCCCGGAAGGCCAAGCAGTCCGTCCAACTTCTGGACTTGAGTTCGTATCATCCCGCCACTTCCCTGACGCGGTCCAAGGTGACATGCTGCTCTGCAACAACATCGGGTTCCTTGGAATCAAACAACACAAGATCGTCGATGATGGAACTGGCTACAAAACGGAATTCCGCCAAGACCTGCTGAAATCGTCCGATGGAAATTTCCGCCCTGTGGATCTCGAGTTTGCACCCGACGGTTCACTCTATGTCATCGATTGGCACAACACCCTCGTCGGCCACATGCAGCACAGCGCACGTGACCCACTGCGCGATCACGTCCACGGCAGAATCTACCGGATCACCTACCCATCACGCCCACTCGTCGAGCCAGCAAAGATCGCAGGGGCATCCATCAATACATTGTTAGATAATCTAAAGCTTCCCGAATACCGTACACGCTATCGGACCCGCCGTGAGCTTCGCTCGCTCCCTGGGGAGCAAGTGACCGCCGCCATCAAACCATGGGTTACAACCCTCGATCCTCAGGATCCACGCTATGAACACCATCTGCTCGAAGCTCTCTGGACAACTTGGGGGTTAAACCAGGTGAACACCGACCTCATCCATCGTCTGATTGAGTCAGAGGATTACCACATCCGCGCGGCTGCGGTTCGGGTGATTCGCTACAATGCCTCACAAATCCCCGATCATGCAACACTGCTCAAAAGGGCCGCCAGTGATTCTCATGGCCGAGTTCGGCTAGAAGCAATCATCGCTGGATCGTGGCTCAATAACGATGCTGGGAAAGATGTCATCAAAATTGCCTTGACCCAACCGCTTGATGACTGGAACCGTACGGCAGCCTGGACCGCAAGTACCCGCATTAACGGCGGCAAAGAGACTCCTAAAAACGAGAACCCTGCACCACCCGCGCCCGCCCACCTAAACGATGCAGAGAAGAGGCAATTTCTAGCAGGTCACGAGATTTATTTCCGCGATGCGAACTGCGCAACCTGTCACCAACCTGATGGCAAGGGCATCGATCGCGCCTTCCCACCCCTTGCAGAAAGCCCTTGGGTCGCTGGCGATCCGACCCGTGCAATTAAAATCACCCTCCATGGACTCATGGGCCCCCTTGAACTCAATGGAAAACAGTACCCAGGCCAAGTGCCGATGACCCCATTCGGAGGCATCCTCAACGATGTTGAGGTCGCGGCAGTCCTCACCTACGTCCGCAACACCTTCGGCAACACCGGCAGTGCAGTCACCCCGCAAGAGGTGAGCAAAGTCCGCGAAGCATCCAAGTCGCAGCAGCTTTTCTACTCACCCGCAGAACTTCTCAAAGAGCATCCTTTCAACGAATCGCCCAACCAAGCTAACTGAATCCCAATGAGCCACCGTGCTCAGCGGGATTCGGCCACACCGCCCTCCTTAATGGATAAGAATTCGCTTTTCACACCCCGTCACGAATTATTCAGCCTGGACGCGGGAGCGTTAAGGGAGGATTGCTCTCATCCGATTCGACGGGTGGTGTCGAGCGAAATCCTGCCCTTATCCGCGAGTTTGGCTTTGGTTTCCGGCAAAAGACCGGCTTTGGTTCAAAGCTCAACATGTTCAACTTGCGCACCAGCTCAGAGCCTCAGTTTTATCGTCAATTTTGGGCAATGGCGGGGGAACAGGGACAGACACTGTCCTTCCTTCTATCCTTCGCCCTCCACCACTTTCACGGGCAGTGACATGGTCTTTCACCTCCTTTTTGAGAAGGGCAGGATGGGACAGAAGAAAGACACTTTTACCCGCCTTCTCGCCTGAGTCGCCATCTACCGCTCCCCATTTTGTGGGCGTGACCCAGGGTAGCCCCCTGCGCGCAACTCGAGGCTGGATGATTAAACACCTTTGATGTCCTTCCTCGCAGTTGCATTTGGATTGCCAACGCCAAGGGCGTTGAATCTTTCAGCCCAGGGTTGGCCCGACGCAGGAGCGCCTACCCTGGGTCACCCCAACAAGCCCCCAACCCTGAATGGGTTGCCTCAGTCCGACTCCCCTTGTTCTGGCAAGGTTTTCCATTCGTGCGTTGGAAAACAGGGCCGGAAGGGACAGACACTTTTACCCGCTCTTTTACCCGCTTTTACCCGTTTTGAATGGAATTGAGGTTGTCATCGCTTTTAAGATCGCGGGATCTCGCGCAAGTCGACAACCCCATGTCATCTACCCTCTCTTCTCCTTGCTCGCCTTATCCGCTTTGGGCGGCTTCGGCGCCTTATCGAACACCTTAAAATCGGTCGGCGGCAGCATCACCGGTGACTCCAATTTGCCACGGTGGATCTCAATGAGACTAAAGATGTCGTCTACGGCATCCGTGTTCAGGAGGGCGAAGTCAGAACCCTTGGTGCCGCCCTGACGTAACACCGCGTCCTCCACCGTGACGGTTTCATGGTGCCACTGCTTGTCGCCCTTGCCCGTCATTGTCAGCGCCGTCTTCATGGATGGCTTTCCCGCATCGTAATCCAGCTTCCAGGTCGAGCCTGCCTTCGCATCATACCAGACGACAGTCATCGTCATGACCTTCGCGTCGGCGCCTTGTGAGAAGCCGTCGTGCAGCTTGAAATAAAGGGCGTCTTTGCCGGACGCATGCTCAAAGCCGCGGGCGAACCGGGAGTAGATGGGAGACTTATTGGTTATCGGGCCCCCCACGCGCCAGAGCGGAATCGAAGTGGCGTCGGCATCGATCTGATAGAGAAAGCGCCCGTAGTTGTCCGGCCAGATTTCCCAGCCTACATCGTTCAAGCCGGTCTGCGTATCACGTTGCCGCACCTGCCCCAGCGACAATCCGTTCTTGTCGTCCACGGCGGCGCCATACTTGGAATAGTTGGCGACGATCTTCTCCATCCGCTCGATGTTTTTGCGCGAGGCCTTCCCGAATTCGGCCTCCGGATAGGCCTTGGTATCGGCGGCATCCAAACCCTTGTGCAGGGCGCAGAAGGCGTCCGTAGCCGTCCGGGGGTCAATCTGGCCGGCGTAACAATTGAAGAAATAAAAGGAGTAATCGAATCCCATCTCCTTGCTGGACTCAAGGGCCCCGGAGGTGATGTCCCAGACGCTTTGACCGCCCTGCAGGCCGGTCAGGGCGCCCCAGTAGAAGTTGAGCGGCAAATTCTTGGCGAACATGGCGCGCTGCCAGGTCTGGTCCATTTCCGACCTGGCGAACAAAGGCACGGCTTCCGACGCGACCAAGCGGTGTTGCCACGTCTCGATCTTGACGCGCTCACCGCTCAGGTGATGACCGCGCGCACTGCCAGCAAGCTTGATGGCGATGCCACCATGGACGTTTTCCGTCACCCACTTCCACTCTTCGGAAAATCCTTTACCACCCCCCTCTTCGTCGTCCGGTGTCACGTTGTTAAACATGAGCGCGATCCGAGGCTGATTCGGAACACCCTGAAAAGTCTTCGTAAAAAGATCAAACTCCCACAGCCTGAACTCCCGCCACGCGGAGGATTTCACCGGCAAATCGTACTTCTTCTCGATGACGTTACCCTTGTAAGCGCATTCATCGCCCGTGCACCCGGTCTTGACCTGGAGGAACGCGATGCGCGCTTGTTTGTCAGGCGGATAAGTGCGTATGTGTTTTCCGAACTCCGCGATCAACCGTTGCAAGAAAGTCTTATACTCCAGCGAAGGATAATAGGGATAAGCAGGCCAGCTATCGAACGTCTGATCTTTGCACTCCACGCGAGGGACGCCCTTGGCGTAGATCCAATCCGGTGAATCCGGACCCACATTCAAGGAAAGATAGATGAACTGGTTTCGCCTGACCGCCGCATCCATGGCTTCATCCAAAGTGCTCCAATCAAAAACACCCGGCTGCTTTTCCAGCTCCGCCCATCTTTGGTTAAAAGCCAAACCTTTCAAAAAAGGGTGGTCCTTGGGGTCGAACGAGGAACCACGATCCCACACACCGAAGGCGCCGGGTGGCGGGGCGGCTTGCACGGAACCCAGATAGCTGACGCAGATCAAGACGATCAGGCTAGGGATTCGAGCACAAATAGAAGAGGATGTTGGCTTCATACGGTTTTGATAGTTTATCATTCTCACGGTGAAAGGTGCCGATACTCAAGTTAAGATTTGGACCGCACCTTCAGGGGCCGGGGGCCCGAAGGGACAGACACTTTTGCCCCTTTTAGGTTTATGGATGATTCAAAGCCCTCAGTGCCTGGGAGCGCGGAGCCCCAGCTCCGCAATGGCTGTCTGAGCTTTTGGAGCGTCAAAGCGGAGCTGGGGCTCCGCGGTCCCGGGTGAGTGAGAACCGCAGGGACAGACACTTTTTAAAGCTTCCCCCATCTTTTTTAGGTTTATGGATGATTCAAAGCCCTCAGTGCCTGGGAGCGCGGAGCCCCAGCTCCGCAATGGCTGTCTGAG
>Ga0114971_10001860_pt1 | contig 14413 bp, 9 predicted proteins | sample M_140625_MF_Meta_FD_87320 | JGI IMG/M metagenome (GOLD analysis project Ga0114971, IMG submission 87320) | Freshwater microbial communities from Lake Montjoie, Canada to study carbon cycling - M_140625_MF_MetaG | ecosystem: Environmental > Aquatic > Freshwater > Lake | place: Lake Montjoie... | reverse complement strand
TTGATAATAACGATCCTTTAAATTCACATCAATTATTAGATAAAATAAAAAATCATATAGATACATCTATTATTTTTGTTGCGGATATTACACCAGATTATATATTAAATGATATTCCTTTACCTAATCCAAATGTAATGTTAGAATTAGGTTATGCGTTAGATACATTTGGTAATTATAATATTATATTATTATGTAATGATAAAATATCAAAGAAAGTTCCTTCAATGTTATGTGGCTTTGAAATAACTTATTATAATAGCGACGATGGTGATGATTATTTTATGAATATTGTTGATAAAATATTTAATAATTTAATAAATTATAATAAAATATTAGAAAATACTACTGATGAACATATTAATATAAAAGATTGGATTTCATATACTTATGTATTATCTGAAAATTTTATATCTACATTGAGATGTATACTTGATATAAATTTAATTAGTTATAAAATACGAATAAATAAAAAATTATCACAAGGAATTATATTATTTTTTTGTAATAATGGTTATCCAAGAAAAATTAATATTTCTACTAAAAAATTATATTTAAAAAATAAAATAATATGCTTATCTAATTTTAATGATATTTATGATGAACTTAAACATTTAGAACTAATTTTAAAAATACATATGTCAATTCCTAACAAAGTTGGGAATTAATAAAATTATTATTTTAATCAATGAAATCAATATGACTACATAATTTAGTTATAATTGATTTATGATTATTAAGTATCATATTATCAATAATATAATAAATATGCTTGACTTTATTTATTTGTGTTTCTTTTCTCATAAATAATTTATTATTTATTGATTGTATTATAGTATTTAATAAACTATCCGCATATTTATCTCTTTCTAATTCAGTATCAAATATTATTTTATCATCAATATCAACAAACAATTTAATACCATTAGAAAAAGTATTATCTTCATAGAAATTAGATTGTTTATATGTGATAATAGTATAAATATTTTCACAAGTATCAAATATAAAATTCTTTGCACCAGTAGAACAAACATCAAAACTAAATAATTGTTTATCTATTTGATTTTCAGTTGGTTTTTTGTTAAAAGATCTAGTTTTATAATCGTCCATATTAAAAAACTAGATATTTTTTATTTTACAACATTTATATATATAAATGTTTAGATTTCAAAACAATAATATGTTTCGCATTTAGATGTATTATCATTATTTTTTTTAACTAATGTAGATGAAGCCATTTTAACATTCATATCTTTCATAATAGCTTTAATTAAGGATAAATAATTGCGTTTAAATTCTCTATTTTTATTACTGAAATATGTCCATCGTGAACATAAAAAATATTTTTTAATATTAGCTTCTAATGCAATGATATTATTTTGTTTATCATTATTTTCATCAAGTTCTTTTAATGAGAACATTTTATTTTTTTCTGTAATTTCTAGTATATTTAATATTTTTTGTAAAATATCATTTCGTTCATTTGTAAATTTATCAATACTTTTAGGCATATTATATTATCTTATATAAAAATTACAGTTTAAAACTTTATATAATAAATTAATCAAATTTTCTAATGTCCCCATAAATCCCAGAAAGTATTTTTTCTCTATATAAATATGTCGCATTTATGGGGACTTTTTGTCTCATTTTTTTATTCGGTTGGTGTAATTTAGAATTTAGATAATTGATTACTTTTAATTTAATATTATAGGATGTATTATCAGATTGTGCTATAACTAATTCTCCATCATAACCATATAATTTTATAGGATTATCGTAATTTCTATTAAATATTATTGGTGTATGTTCTTCATTTTTATCATATATTTTTATTTGTTTATATAATAAATCTTTTATATCAGTTAATTCGTTTTTTATTAGATTTACTTCTTTTTCTGTATTTTCTAATTGCTCTTTTATTTCTATAAATTCTGAATATTTACATTCCATTTTACTAAGTTGAAATACATTATTATCATCATACATTATTATTATTTGTGTACCACATTTTTCAAACTTAAAAACAGTATTTTCAATTAACTTTTTATTTATATCATTATTTGGTATATCTTTTTTATAATGTGTACCTTCTGCGTCTATTATTTTAATAGAGATTATTTTGTCATTGAATATATAAATTGGTTGCATTTTGTTAGTGGAGTATATAGTTTTAATTAAATAAAATACAATTTTTAATTAAATATGTCATTAGAGATGGAGAAAGTTCTATTTTCACAACACATCTAATAGCGAAGAAGAAAGTAGGACTTTCTCATGCACCATTATAAAATCACAAGAAAAAATTGAAAGAAAAAATATTAAATAAATTATCTATTATATATTATATACTTTTATGTTTCTTACTAATGTTTACGATATGTCTAGTAGTTATAATATGATGTTAAATAAAAATATTATTGATTGTTTTGAAGAAAAACAAGTAGACCAAACAATATTAACTGATATTATTAATAATTATAATATTGAAGACGATAAATATAAAACAAATAATAAATGTAAACCTGACTCTAAAAACAAAATATCGTCAAAGGCGCCTTCTAAAAATAAATAATCTAATAAAATTATACTTAAATTTTATTATGTTGTAAGAAGAAAGTAATACTGTCTCAACATTTAATGTAATAAGATACATTTGTTAAATTATTTTACACATTATCCTATTCAATTTAACAAAAATTGATAAATAATAATTATAATTATTATTTATACATTTAATGAACGTTATTTATTATTTATGTGGTGATGAATTATATTCAAATAAATTAAATAAATATGGTTGTAAAATTGGTTCTACTAAATATATAGTTCCAAGAATGCAAACATATCAAACTGGATATACAGATAAAGTGCCGTTAAAATGCTATTTCAAAATTAATTCTAATTGTTATGAATTTGATAATTTAATACAAAAAAAATTTAATAATTACAGATTAAATATTATGGGTTCAGAAGGAGGTGCTGAAATATATGATGTAGAAAAACTTACCATAGATAAATTAGAAAGTTTTTTAATAGAACATAATACAGAACCTATAAAATATTTACCTACAGATGTTGATTTTGAATTATATAAACAAAAAATAAATAAAAGGGATAAACTTAAATTAATTGATGAAGAAGAAATTATTGATAATATAAATAAAATTCAAACATTGGAAGAATCATCAGAACAAACAAATGATACGATCATATATAATAAATTATATACATGGCAAAAAGAAGCATTTAATGAATGTAAATTATTCTTTGAATCTGATGATAAAACGGGTATAATAATAGCACCAACAGGATCGGGTAAATCATATTTTATGAATTTTATTTCAATTTATTATTGGAGGTGGTGAAAGTCTTACTTTCACTACCTCTAATAGCGAAGAAGAAAGTAAAATAAAATTTTACTTTTTCCTGCGCCATTATATTAGAAATACTCAAAATGATGTAATAATTATGACAAAAAGAAAAGAAATATTAGATAATGATTTTATAATACAAGGTTATGATTTTATAAGAAAGTTAAATTTAGATTGTGAAATTATTAATTTGATAAATAACAAAAATAATAATTATCAAATATTTGAAAATACATCTAGTAGTAATAATATATATATAATTAATATTGATAAATTTACTAGTTCTACTAAATTCTCATCTTATGAAAAATATACTTTTGGAAAAATTAAATTATTATTATTTGACGAGTGTCATTGGTGTGGAGCACCTAATATATTTAAGTTTATTGATTTTATGAAAAATAATATAGTTGATAAAATTATTGGATTTTCTGCTACACCTATAAGACAATATGATATAAATAAAAATAATTCATTTGAAATATTTAAAAATCTAGACAACGAATACAATATTATTTATATTCGTGGTTATTTAGATTCAATTAATGATGGTGATAGAGTAAAAACTAATTGGATTATAATTAAAACAAATAGTGAAAATTTAAAAGAAACTACTTTAGATATTTTAGATGATGAAAAAGAAATTATTAAATATCTAAATAAAAAAGGGTTCAAAGATTATACAAACAAATTAAATAAATTTTTACAAGCTAATCAATCTATATGCGGTAAAGGTATATTATGGTTTCCAAATATAAAAAATCTAATGGATTATTATAATTTTATAGAACGGAAAAAATATAAATATGATAAACTATCTAATACTACATTTTTTCCAACATTCAGTTCTAATAAAGAGTATGAAGATACATCTAATAATTTAGAAAAATTTAAAGAATTAACATATGATGCTATTTTACTTGCAGTATTTCGCGCGACTGAAGGTTATGATGATAAACCTATTGATTTTGGTTTTAATGTGTATATAGTTAAAAAATCAAATCCATTATTAGATCAACAAAAAGAAGGACGAGTTTCTAGAAATTATCCAGGAAAACAATGTGGTTATTTTGGATTTTTAACTTATGAAGATACTGATGATGAAATTGACAATATATCAAAACGTTTAGCTAAATGGATTGAATACATGAAAGAATTTGAAGGTTTTAATAGTAAATCAAAAACAAAAAAACAACAAATAGAAAAAACTTTCCAAGATTATTTAAATATAATAATAGATTGTAAAAACTTTGATAATATTGAAGAATTTGATAAAATTAAAAAGAGAATTTTTAAATATGTTGAAAAAATAGAAAATGATGTTACATCAGCCAGTACAGTTAAAAGAATTATTCAAAAAGAAAATAAAAAAAGATTAGCTAATTTAATTAACAAAGTTAATGAAATTATTGATACTAAAGAAAAATATGATTTATATGCTACTGAATGGGGTATGTCATTATCTAATAGTATTAAAAATGTTGAATATAATAATTTTGTCAAATTACTAAGACCTGATTTTAATGAATTCATTAAACTATTTTATACATGGGAACAATTAAATAAATATTTTAGAGATAATAAAATAAAATCTATTGATGAATGTAAACAAATAAACAATACTAATATACCATCTTATTCGTTAATTCTTTCTGGAATATATAATGAAAATAAAAATGAAAAAGCACTTGTTAACATATTTTATAAAGAAAAACAAATGTTAAAATTTTAAAATTTTTAATTGATAATTTAAAATTTTAAATTGAAATTTTAAAAAAATTGATTTAAAAACTACATAATACATAATGTTAATATATAAATGTCAAAAATATTAGAAACCTTTGAAAATACACTAGACCAAATTCGAACTATCCTTAGAAAAGAAGGAATTACTGGAATGGACTCTATTAAACATTGTTTAGCTTTTACCGTATCTCGTTTTTTAACTAATGAAAATTGTAATAAATTAAATATTGATAATAAATATTCATTTGAATCTTTGATAGATAAAGACGAACAAGAAATGAGAGAATTATTTTTTAATAGTTCATACGAATGTATTGTTGGACAAATTTTTGAAAAAATGCAATTTAAAACTGATTTTAAATTAGAATCACCGAGTAATTTACGAAATATCTTAAATAAAATTAAAGATATTAATATTAATGAATTATCAACTAATTATGATATTGTTGGTATTATATACGAACTTCACTTAAAAACAGGCACTAGTCAAGCAATGCGTGATTTGGGACAATATTTTAGTAATAGAAGCGTTATTAAATATATGGTAAAATTATGTGATCCAAAAATTAAAAAAAATGGAGAAATTGAAACTATACTAGATCCTACTATGGGAACAGCAGGATTTTTAGCAATGAGTATAAAACATCTTAATAATAATAAAAAGAAAGTAGATTGGGTTAAAAATAAAAATAATATATATGGTTTTGATATTGATGAAAATGTTAAAAACATGGCAATTTTAAATTTATTTTTAGAAACAGGGCAAATATTTGATAGAACATTAATTAAACATGATACTCTTCATAAAGATTTTGAATTAGAAGATAAAACATTTATTGATAAAGTAGATGTTATATTAGCTAATGAACCATTTGGTATAAAGGGTTTAAAATATGCCGATTGTTGCGAACGTATTAAAAAATTAAAAATTGATGGCACTAAAGCAGAACCATTATTTTTACAATTAATTATGCAATCCCTTAATGTAAAAGGTCGATGTGCTGTTATTGTTCCAGATGGCGTATTATTTAATGATGCTAAACTTCATAAAGGTACTCGAAAACATTTATGTAATAATTTCAATTTATTAAAAGTAATTTCATTGGAAGATGGATTATTTTTAAATACAGGAGTTAAATCTAGTATATTATTTTTTGTAAATGACGGAAAAACAACTAAAGTTGAATTCTGTAAAATTAAAATGTTAAATAATGATATAGTCGAGGAATCAATTATAAAAGTAAATGTAGATGAAATTGAACAAAATGATTATACATTATTTGTTAATAAATATAATAAAGTTGAGGAAAATAAAATTGATGGATTGGAATATAAAAAATTAGGCGAAATATGTGATTTTTTATCAAAAAGTAAAAGGCAAGCTAGTTTTGGAAAAGATACTGGAAAATATAAATTTTTTACATCAAGTTTAATTACTAAATATTGCGATGAAGCTGATTACAAAGATTTATGTTTAATTGTAGGCACTGGTGGTAATGCAAATATTAAAATTAGTAATAATTTCAGTTGTTCCGCAGATAATTTTATAATAAAAAATAAAAATAATCAAGTATTAAATTATTATTTATATTACTGGTTTATTAACAATATAATAAAATTAGAAAATTGTTTTCATGGTTCAACTATAAAACATTTATCTAAGGGCGATTTAGAAAAGATAGAAATACCTATTCCATCTCTTCAACTACAAGAACAAATAGTAGAATCATTAGATGTAATATATGATACAATTGAAGGAAATAAAAAATTAATTGAAAATTATGAAAAGATTAAAAAAGGAATTATATTTAGTTGTACATTTAATGCAGATAAACAAAAATTAGGCGATGTAGTTGAAATACAAGACGGTTGTGAATTTAAAAATAATGATATATCATATAATATAAACGATATTCCGTTAATACGAGCTACATATATACTAAATAAAAATATAACAGATTATATTAAAGAAAATATTAAATATGAAAAATATAAAATAATATATAATGATATTATTATGTCACAAGTAGGAAATGTTGGTTCAGTTTGTAAATATAAAGAAAAACATTTTGGTTATAATAAAAGAAATGCTTTCAGATTAAGATCAACAAAAGAAAATATTAATTATATATATAATTATTTAAAAACAGATAAATTTATAAAACAAATATCTACTGTAGGATCAATTGTACAATTTATGACTATACCAAATATTAAACAATTAAATATTGATATACCAAACAATGAAGTACAAGAATATATAGTTAAAGAATGCGATTATTATGATAATCTAATAGATATATTAAAGAAAGAAAATGAAAGATTACAAAATAATAAAATAATTGAATTAATGTTAAATTCTGTTCCTTATAATGATGTAGTTGTATAAATTTCATAACATTTTACTTTTTTTATCATACTAAATAAAATTTATAATAAATTATTAAATAATACGTCCTTTAACATTATCAAAACTATACGGTAATATTAAATTTGGTAAATTATAGGATAATATCAAATTACCGTCAACTGTAATATTTTTAAAACTTTTAGGTAATTTTTTAAGTAAATTATAAGATAATAATAAATTACCACCAACTTTAACATTACCAAAACTTTCTGGTAATATTTGTAATAGATTATTAGATAATTCTAAATTACCTCCAACAATAATATTACCAAAATTTTTTGGTAATGTTTTAAGTAAATTATTGGATAATACTAAATTACCATTTATATTAAAATTTATTAAAGTGTCAAGGATATTCGTCCATAATTGATAAATATAATAATCTCGATTTATTAGATGTATTAGTCTCGATTCTATAGTTAAGTTAGTAATAATTATTTTATTAGGATTATTTAATATTGTATTTTTATTTATACTATATGTAATACCAAAATCTTTTTTAAAAATTGCTTTCCAATTTTTTATATTTTTTTGATTTATATTTATTATCGGACTTGTTATCTTATTAAATCTTTTACAAACTTCTTTCATCATTGCATTACACATAAACAGTATAATCAAATCTTCTGGTAAATCTGTTATTTTATTTCCTGTTTTTAATATTTTTTCACTATCTTGATTTAATATTAATGATATATATTTTTTATGTGTAATATTTTTGTATAATTTTATGTATTTATCAAACATATAATATTATTGATATAATAAATTTATATCTTATCTAAAAACGTATTTTTAATAAATTACTTGATTCTTTATCATTAGTCTTTACTAAAAAATTGACAAATAAAATTAATAAATTATTATTATACTGTATTAACAACATGTTTCAGAACCACATGACAATGTTTAAAAATGAATTATGTTATGGAATACCAGATTATTTAGATGACGGCACATTTTTAGTTTTGAGACCAATGCTTTATTCAAATAGTAAATCAAATTCTAGTGACGTATTAGATAAAATGATAAAAGAAGCAACAAAAAATAGAAAAGGAGATATTATAATTATTCAATCAAAATTAGATATTGATTGGGGTAATTATTTTATTCTTATTCCCGAAAATTTAATTGAAAATAACATGTTGAAAGAAACTAATATTGATGAATTAGATAAATATATACAATACGTTGATAATATACATGACATTCCATTACGGTCTCTTGCATACAACAAAGATACTAGTTTTTCAGAAATTTTATCTAAAAATAGTTATTCAATTAAAAATCTATCTTTATGGTTACAAACAATATGTCAAAGAAAACATATATTAATAAGTGATATGCATGGTGAATTAATACATCCTATATTTTTAAAATGCGTAATAAATGCTTTACATAATTCACATTCTGATTTAATTTTTGAACCATTAATTAAAAAAAGTGTGGAAAATCCTATTGAAAGAATAAGTAAATTTTATAATTACAAAAGACCAGAGTTATATATTGATGCATATGAACACGCATTAACACGATGTATAAATATTATACCAGGAGATTTTGCATACGCCCAACCAGAAGTTAATCCAAACTATGAAAATTATGTAAATACAAGATATAAAATAAATGAAGAAATTGCTCATGAAATTAAACAGTCTAAAAATTTAACAATATCTTTTTATGGTTCTGAACATGTTGTTTCACGAAGAAAAATATAACAAATAGAATTTTTCATAACTATTACTTTATCCACATCCGTTTTTTATAAAACACAATACAATAATTGAATATATCGTTGTTAGTAATGATTAAGAAATCCATAAAAAATTGATATAAAGATATTATATTTAATAATAATTAAATATAATATGACCGATAAACAAAGTATTGAATTTCAAATATATGATTGGTTAGAAGATCATTATATAGCACAAGGTGATGATGATAGTGAAAATAATAAAAAAATGGGTGAATTTATCATACATGTTTTTGGTAGAACAATGTGTGGTAAATCTGTATATGCTAAAGTTACTGATTTTACTCCATATTTTTATATTGAACTTCCTCCTACTTGGTCTTGTTTAAATGAAATGAAAATAGACAATAAATTAAAACAATTCAAAGACTTTTTATTGAGTTATAACAATAAAAAGATTTGGACAAAATTTAAATCAACATTACTTGATATACAATATGTCACTGCAAAAAAAGCAGATAGTTTTACAAATGATTCTGAATTTAAATTTGCTAGACTTACTTTTAATAATGCGGATGGAATGAAAAAATTTAGAGTATTCTTTGAAGAAAATGAAATAGATTTTGAATATAAAAAATATACATTCAAAACATATGAAGCTAACTTACCGCCAATGTTTCGTTGTTTTCATATTAGAAAAATTTCAGGATGTGCATGGGTTGAAACATCTGAATATTTACTTGTAAAAAAAGAATCATTAAAAGAAAGTTATTGTGATATTGAACTTAATGTAAATTGGCGAGATTTAAATCCAATACAAAAAGATGTTAATGCACCTTTACGTATAGCTTCTTTTGATATTGAATGTTATTCTCATGATGGTCAATTCCCTCAAGCTAACCGTAAATTAGATGCTGTAATTCAAATTGGAGTGACTTATACTTATTTAGGACAGTCTGAACCATATCGTCAGTATATAGCTTGTTTAGATAAAACAGTTCCATTTGACGATAAAACAGTATTAAAATCATTTGACGATGAAACAGAATTATTATTAGATTTTAAACAAGAAATAATTGAATCTGATTGTGATATTATTACTGGTTATAATATTTTTTATTTTGATGAAAAATATTTATATGATCGTGCAGATCAAATATTAGGTATCAAAAACGAAATGGGGTACATGAGTAAATTAAAGAAACGATATTGTAATTTTAAGGAAATGAAATTAGCATCAAGTGCATTAGGTGAAAATTTACTACGCTTTTGGGATACTCCAGGAAGAGTTCATATCGACTTGATGAAAGACGTCCAAAAGACTTATAATTTGTCATGTTATAAACTAGATTATGTTGCTGCTAACTTTATTCGAGGTGAAGTAATATCATTTAAACAACTTGATAAAGATGATGATAATTTTATATTTGAATTGCAATGTAATTCAGTTGATGATATATGTCTTAAAGATTATATTCATTTGGAAGTAATTAAAGGGTTTATATCAGATGATGTTGGTGAAAAATATATTGTCACAAATATAGATAAATTAAATAAAATATTACATGTTAAAGGAGATGAATATTTATTAGAAAATTTAAATTTAGCAAAAGGAAATAATGAATGTAAAATTTTTTGGTCTCAAGCAAAAGATGATGTTGGACCAAAAGAAATTTTTAAATTTCAAAAAGGTTCTCCTCAAGATCGTTCTATTGTAGCAAAGTATTGTATAAAAGATTGTAAGTTAGTAAATTTGTTAATGAATAAATTAGAAATTATTACTAAGAATATTGAAATGGCTAATGTGTGTAGTGTGCCTTTATCATATCTATTTATACGAGGTCAAGGAATTAAAATTTTTTCACTTTGTTTGAAAGAATTTAAAGAACAAGGTTATATATTTCCCGTTATTAAAATGCAAAAATTTAAACTATGTAAAATATGTAATATTGAAACAAAAGGTTATAATTGCCCTAAATGTAAAAGTAAAAATTTAGAAGATATAGAAACAGATAATTGGTTTGAAGGTGCTATTGTGTTTGACCCTATTCCTACTGTTGATTATGAAGCATATGTAACCAAAGACTATAATTCACTTTATCCGTCATCAATAATTCAAAAAAATATGTCTCATGAAACAATAGTTGAAAATGATGAGTTTGATAATTTAGAAGGTATTGAATATTATAATGCACAATTTGTTGATGCAGATGGTACAATTCAATATCGTAGATATGCTAAAAAAAATAATAAACTTGGTGTTATTCCATTAATTCTTGATAAACTATTGAAAGAACGTAAATCTGTTAAAAAATTAATGGAAGCAGAAGAGAATCCATTTAAAGCAAAAATTTATGATGCTAAACAGTTAGCTTTAAAAGTAACTGCAAATTCATTATATGGACAATTAGGAGCAAGTACGTCTCCAGTATGTAAACGAGATATTGCCGCTTGTACAACATCAACAGGTCGCGAAATGTTAATTCTTGGTAAAAAATATGATGAAGAAATTTTACCTGGTTTAATTAATGGTATGAAAAAAGCACTTGAATCTAATGATGAAAATAAATTTATGCAATTTGTTAATATGGAACTTAAAAATACAACTGGAGAATATGCAGAAAATTTTATTAAAGGATTAAAAAAATATTTATTAGAAGATATTAAACATAATACACTTCAACCAGTTGTTAGATATGGAGATACTGATTCTAATTTTTCATGCTATCGCTTTAGAGAAGATGTTGAAAAGGTAGATAAAAAAGAATCATTAGCTATATGGAAAGAAATAATAGCTTTTTCGAGAGATTTCATTAAACCATTTTTACCTATTGAACATCAAGAAAAATGGTGTTGTCTACATGATAAATATTATGGACCTGATAAAATTACAAAATTATCATTACCCGACCCTCCTATTGTTAAACCAGAACCAAAACACTGGAAAACTATTTTACCAATTGAAGAAAGACTTAAACAATATTTAAAAGAATACATGGAAGAATCTTATCTAAGTTGGTTATGGACTCTTCAAGAAATTGTAATTAAAGATTATCCCAATATGGATTATAAATTAAATCAATGGGCTCGTTATCAATTAAGCAAAATTAGATTAACAACAAACGATTATACAGATGAAACTATTAAAAGTTATAGTGATAGAATAAGAACAATAGATTTAGAATTAAGAAAACTGAATGAAAAAATAAAAAAAGAAAAATTAGATTCAAGTCTATTTACTGAAGAAATAGAAATTAAAACAAAAGAAAAAGTAGAAAAACAAGACATATATACTAATTTAAATAATCACCGTGTTATAATTGAAATGACTTTAAGAACTTTTATATCATCTATTTTAAAAGAATATTGGATTCAACCATGGTGGGATTTAGTTGATGGTAAAAAAGTTTATAATGTTGAATTTTATAAAGGTGGTAAAATAATTAATGACAAACGTTCTCTTGACATGTCAATGGAATTAGGTAAAATATCTGGCGAATTAATTAAAAGTAAATTAGCATTTCCACATAACTTTGCATATGAAAAAACATTTTGGCCTTTTATCATTTTATGTAAAAAGAAATATGTAGGTAATAAATACGAAATGAATCCAAATAAATATAAACAAGATTTTATGGGTATTGTATTAAAAAGACGAGATAATTCTCCTATTGTTAAAGAAATATGTGGTGGTATTATTGATATTTTAATTAATAAACGAGATCCTATTGGTGCTAAAGCATTTTTAAAGAAATGTTTAGATGATATGTTTGAAGGAAAGTATGATATAAAGTATTTCTTACAATCTCGCACTTTAAAATTAAAAGAATCTTATAAAGATTGGACAAAAATAGCACATGTATATTTAGCAGAAAAAATAGCATTACGTGACCCTGGTAATAAACCACAATCAGGTGATAGAATAGAATTTCTTGTTGTTAAAGTTAAAAATGACGATCCTAAAAGAAAACTATTACAAGGTGAAGTAATCGAAACACCAGCATATATTAAACAAAATAATTTGGAAGTAGATTATCTATTTTATATGACAAATCAAATTCAAAATCCTGTTACTCAATTTTTACAACTTGTTGATAATAAAATTGGAGAATTATTTGATGAATATAAACAAAAATATGATACTAAACCAAAAAAAGAAAAAAAGGTTAAAGAAGTCAAAGAACATAAAGAAAAAAAAAATAAAGAAAAAAAAGAAAAAAAACAAAAAAAAAAAAAAAAGGTTAAAGAAGTCAAAGAACCTAAAGAAAAAAAAATTAAAGAACCAAAAGAAAAAAAACCACGTGTTAATAAAAAAATTATTAAATTAGAAGATGTTGTAGTTAAAGAAAAAACAAAAACTAAAAAGAAGTCGTCGAAGGTTTCTGAAGTTATTGAGGACGAACAAATAGTTATTGATAACCTAGATAAAACTAAAAAGAAGTTGTTGAAGGTTTTAAACGTTATTGAGGACGAACAAATAGTTAAAACTAAAAAGAAACCGTCAAATATTTTAGAAGTTATTGAGGACGAACAAATAGTTAAAACTAAAAAGAAACCGTCAAATATTTTAGAAGTTATTGAGGACGAACAAATAGTTATTGATAACCCAGTTAAAACTAAAAAGAAATCGTTAGAGGTTTCAGAAGTTATTGAGGACAAACAAATAGTTATTGATAATCCGGTTAAAACTAAAAAGAAGTCGTCGAAGGTTTCTGAAGTTATTGAGGACGAACAAATAGTTATTGATAATCCTGTTAAAACTAAAAAGAAACCGTCAAATATTTTAGAAGTTATTGAGGACGAACAAATAGTTATTGATAATCCTGTTAAAACTAAAAAGAAACCGTCAAAGATTTCAGAAGTTATTGAGGATGAACAAATAGTTATTGATAACCCAGTTAAAACTAAAAAGAAACCGTCAAATATTTCAGAAGTTATTGAGGATGAACAAATAGTTATTGATAATCCTGTTAAAACTAAAAAGAAACCGTCAAAGATTTCAGAAGTTATTGAGGATGAACAAATAGTTATTGATAATCCTGTTAAAACTAAAAAGAAGTCGTCAAAGATTTCAGAAGTTATTGAGGACGAACAAATAGTTATTGATAATCCTGTTAAAACTAAAAAGAAGTCGTTAGAGGTTTCAGAAGTTATTGATAATCCTGTTAAAACTAAAAAGAAGTCGTC
>Ga0114971_10001857_pt1 | contig 14420 bp, 9 predicted proteins | sample M_140625_MF_Meta_FD_87320 | JGI IMG/M metagenome (GOLD analysis project Ga0114971, IMG submission 87320) | Freshwater microbial communities from Lake Montjoie, Canada to study carbon cycling - M_140625_MF_MetaG | ecosystem: Environmental > Aquatic > Freshwater > Lake | place: Lake Montjoie... | reverse complement strand
TTTATTTTCAAAACTCACCGCAATAATTTGAATTTTTCTTTCAGATGAAGCCGAGGGAGAATAAACCGCATTTCGTTTATCTTTAAAATCATCACTCGCTTTACTCGCTGTTAATTCTCCAACATCTAAATCATCAAAAATAATTTTACCTGCAATTCCATTTTGTATGTATTCTTTAAAAAAACCATTTTTTGTTTCAGAAAAAAAATTTTTCAAACTACTTATTCTTCGTTTAGCTAAATTAATATTATAATCTGTGCTTGCTAAAGGACTACAATAACCTTTTAGAGTAATTTTTACAGTTTCGCCATTTTTTAAAACAGCTTCTAACAAATCAGAAAAACGTTTTAAATCTTCCATACCTGAATCAACACTGTCTTGAAAAAAATTATTAATTAAATTTAAAGCATTTTGTTTAGCCGAGCCATTTAAATTGGTTGAAAATTGATTTAAATAAATGGGCACTAATTCTTTATAATCGTTGTAAGAGGTTTCGTAATTTTTTTTGGTTGATACGTTTACTGTTTTAGAATCTGGCTCATCGTTATGAAAATAAAGTGTTAATGGCACTAATAATTTTAACAGTTCTTTTTTTAATGAAATAGAATCTAATTTTAAAATCGGCTTTATTTGATTATTTAAATTAAACCGATATATATCGTTGCAGCAATTTAATTTATCTTCGAAAAAAGATCCCTCTCTGTTACTTGATAAATAAATAAAATCATTTCCATTATTTGAAAAAGAAGTAGAATAATAAACATCATTAAAACCAGTATTAATTGGGCAACCTGCATTTACAACCTCACTAAATTGATTATTTTTAAACTCAGTTTTAAAAACATCAAAACCTCCTAAACCAGGGTGATAAGTGCTACTAAAAAACAAAACATTTTCTTTAACATTAAACCATGGCGTAATTTCATCTTCGGGTGTATTAATTTTTTTTCCAGCGTTAATTGGTTTTTCAAAAACACCATCATTATTTTGAAAAGAATACCAAATATCCATCCCCCCCTCCCCGCCTATTCTATTACTCGAAAAAAACAAAACTTGTTTTCCATTGAGCATGCCAAAATTTGGCTGACTCGTATTAGAATTTGGAAAATTAATTGGTTCTTCTATTTTGGTAGGTATTTGCCAATGATTGTTTTTAAATTCACTCAAATATAAATCACATAAAAATTCTTCGCTGTTTTTTTCTTTACAACGAGAAATAATCATTTGTTTTGAATCTGAATTAAAACAAATATTCGCATTGTGAAAAACACTTGAATTAAATAAAGTATCCATACTTTTAACTTTCTGCCATTTCGACTTTCTATAATCTGAAGTATAAATTTTACTATAAATTGGATCAACTAAATCGATTTTAAGATTTGGTTTAATTGATGAAAAATAAATAGTACTATCTTTTTCAAATGCTGCAAACTCACTTTGATTTGTATTAATAATAGATTCTAAATGAACTTGGGTTATATCTGATTTGTTTTTTAATAGAATCTGAGACATTTCACAAGCTTCTATCTCTATTTTAGCCTTTACCAAATAGTATTTGATTTCAGATTGTTTTCTTTTGTAATCTTCTAATTTAATTTTCGAGAATTTAATAAACCACTTTTTTGCTTCTTTATAATCGCCTTTAGTTTTAAGAATTTGTCCGATCCAATAATAAGTTAAAGGATATTTTTTTATGTTTACCTGAGTAGTCACTTTTGTGTATAAATTTAAAGCAATGTCTAAATCCAAATTTTTTCTACTCACATCTGCATATAAATAACACAACTTAACATCCAAACTATCTCTTAAATATAATCGATTAAGGCATTGTGAGGCACCATACCAATCTTTTAAAATAATAGCCGTTTGTGCTTGCGATCTGAGGCTAGAATTTGATTGGGCAAGCAAACAAAAATTTGCAAAAACAAAAAAATAAAATAAAAATATTTGTCTTTTATTTAAATTCATCACATAAATACAGGGCAAGTTCGTTTTTTTGGAGTAAAATTGGATTTGAAATTAAAAACATAATTAATAAATAGTTCTAAAGAACCTCTTCTATTCGTGGCCATATTAAAATCGCTTACATTAATATCATAAGAAATGCCGCTTTGCATCGTTTTATAATGATATCCAAACCTAACAATAATGGCGTCGCGCGAGCGCCAGCAAAATCCGGCTAACACAGCTTTGTTATAATTACTAAGCATATGATACTTAATAGATGCATGTGGAACTAATTCATAATTATTTCCTTGAACTGTAATCAAAGCTTCGGCAATTAAATCAGTTTTTATGTTGAGGGGCATTGAAAAACTTAAACAATTCGTTAATTTAAAATTAAGTTGGCTTAAATCGTTCCCTTGGTAAGTAATTTCTGGCTTATTAATGTGATGAACACCTAAACCATAAATTAATTTATTTTTATTTTTAAAAATATATTGAATAACCGAACCAAAATTTACGTCTACAAAATTTGAACTGGTCCAATAAAATTTCTCTCCACTTGATGAGCTATTGTTAAAGGTAAAACCATCAAACTGATTATTAAATGTCATTTTAGTATAATCAAAACCTACCTGACAATACCCCATATTTAAGCCTACGGTTAAAATTAAACTACTATCGGGTTTTGCTAAATAAATATATGTTCCATTTAAATATATCTGATTGCTTCCGTAATAAGCATCTCCTGCTTTATCATTATTAAACATTAAACCAAAACCCAACATGTCTTTATTTAATTTTTTAGGTTTAACCCGTATTTCTCCATTCATATTAAATGTTGAATATGAAACCGGAACCGATTGCCATTGACTTCTATAAATTGCACTTAGGCGATAATCTCCATTAAACATTCCAGTATATCCTGGACTAATATTTAATAAAGAACCCGAAAATTGTGAAAAGTGAATGTCTTGTCCATAAAAATAATTTGCCCCTAGCAATAAACAAACAAACGTTATGTAACGATTAATATCCAAAATTTTGTGCTATAAACAAATATAACAAAATGAAATAACTTAATAAAAATCAATATCAACTAAAGTTTTAAATCTATTATTAATAATTTGATTAAAGAAAAAATTATGCCCTTCATTTAAACTTAATTTAATACTTTTGTAACTATTTATGACAGAAAATTTTGATATAATTATTGTTGGTGGAGGCATAGTTGGACTAGCAACAGCATATAAATTGAACACCTATTATCCAAACAAAAGTGTTTTGGTTTTAGAAAAAGAAAACGAGGTGGCTAAACACCAAACTTCTCATAACAGCGGAGTCATTCACAGTGGCATTTATTATAAGCCAGGATCGTATAAAGCAAAAAATTGTGTTGATGGCAGAAGAGAATTGGTTGAGTTTGCTAAACAATTTAAAATACCTCATGATATTTGTGGTAAATTAATTGTAGCTACCCACCAAAGTGAATTAGCTCATATGAATAAAGTATTTCAAAATGGGATTGATAATGGCGTTGAGGACATGGAAATAATTGATGCAAAACGTATAAAAGAAATTGAACCGTTTTGTGAAGGAATTGCTGGAATTAGAGTGGGTTGTACAGGAATAATTGATTATGATGCAGTGGCAAAAAAATATGCTGAACTAATCAATTCTAAAACTAATGGGAGTAAAGTATTAACTGGGCAACATGTTGTTGATTTTATAAGAGGTGAAAATGAAACAACTGTCATCACTAAAACCTCTCAATTTAAAGCTAAATATATTATTACAACTTCTGGTTTGCAAGCCGATAGAATGGCTAAAAAAGAAGGCCAACCCAGCGATGCTGCTATTATTGGGTTTAGAGGTGATTATTATGATTTAACCGAAAAAGGATTGTCTAAGGTAAACCATTTAATCTATCCTGTTCCTAATCCAAAATTTCCTTTTTTAGGTGTTCATTTTACTCGAATGATAACTGGTGGAACTGAATGTGGACCCAATGCCGTATTTGTTTTTGATAGAGAAGGCTATAGTAAAACAGCTTTTAATTTAAAAGATACAGCCGATGCTTTTTCTTATAAAGGCACTTGGAAATTTTTCGCTAAACATTGGCGTTTTGGCTTAGACGAATACCGTGGGGCATTTAGTAAAACATATTTTTTAAACCGATTAAGAAAATTAATTCCTACTTTACAAATGGAAGACATTGTAGCAAGCAGATGTGGCATTAGAGCTATGGCATTAGGGCCTGAGGGAGAGATGTTAGACGATTTTAAAATAGAAAAGCATGGTAATGCGATGCATGTAATTAATAGTCCTAGCCCTGCAGCTACTGCTAGTTTGGCATACGGAAATGAAATTGCCTTAATGGCAACCGAATATTTTAATTTAAAATAATTAATCAAAAAAAATCCTTCAATAACAATTGAAGGATTTTTTTTTATACTAAAAATTTTATTACTTTTTTGCTGGAGCTTTAGCAGCTGCAGCAGCAGGAGCTTTAGCGGCTGTGGCTGCAGCAGGCGTTGCAGCAGTTGCAACTGCTTCTGAAGTAACAGCACGAGTTACATCAACACTTATTACTGATATATTGCTAGGATGCAACAAGGTTATTCCATCAATTTTAATATCGCCAGCAGAAATGTTTTTACCAATAGCTATTTTTTCGATATTTAATTCGATGTACTCAGGTAATTTAGATATTAAACCTCTTACTTTTAATTTACGTAATTTAATGTTTAATTTTCCTCCAGCTTTAACGCCTTCTGATGTTCCAATTGTTTTAATAGGTAATTGTAAGGTAACTGGTTTTTCGGCATTAACTAATAAAAAATCAGCATGTATTAATTTATCATTTAATTTATGATACTGGGCTTCTTGTAAAATTGTTTGATGTGTATTTCCATCAATTTCAATGTTTACCAAATTAGTTTCAGGTGTAAAAATAATGCTTTTAAAGTGGCGAATATCGGCACTAAAGTGAATTTGTTCTCCTTCTCCATAAATCACACATGGCACACGGCCATTGTTTCTTAATGCAGTTGAATCTGTTTTTCCTACGTTCGCTCTAAGCGAACCGCTCAATGTTACTGATTTCATTTTATTTATTTTTTGTGAGTTATCAAAATTGCCCGTTTCAATTTTTTTAACTCTGATTAAATTTTAAACGGGTTATAATATAAAATTGCTACTTATCGATTCGTAATTATGAACGCTATTAATCACCTTGGCAAACAAATCAGATACTGTTAATACTTTTATTTTAGAACTTTGTTCTTTTAAAGGGATGGTATCTGTTACGATTAACTCTGTTAATTTTGAATTTTGAATATTTTCGTATGCTTTGCCCGATAATACTGGATGTGTACAAATTGCTCTTACACTCAAAGCTCCTCTTTCCATCATCATATCTGCTGCCTTACATAAGGTGCCGCCGGTATCTACCAAATCATCTACCAACACAATATTCCGTCCTTCAATCTCCCCTATGGCGGTCATACTTTCTATCACATTCGCTTTTGCACGTTGTTTATAACAAATTACAATATCTGCTTTTAAATGTTTAGCATAACCATTTGCGCGTTTACTTCCTCCCATATCTGGCGCTGCAATAGTCAAATTTTCTATATTTAATTTTTTTAAATAAGGCAAAAATATGGTTGAGGCATATAAATGATCAACAGGCACATTAAAAAAGCCTTGAATTTGATCTGCGTGCAAATCCATAGTCATAACTCGGGTTGCTCCAGCCACAGCAAGCATATCGGCCACTAATTTTGCGCCAATAGCCACCCTTGGTTGATCTTTTCTATCTTGTCGTGCATATCCAAAATAAGGCAATACTGCAACTATTTGTCTGGCGCTAGCCCGTTTAGCCGCATCAATTAACAGTAGTAATTCCATTAAATTATCAGCAGGTGGCATCGTACTTTGCATAATAAATACACTATGCCCACGAATACTTTCTTCGTAAGAAGCTTGTAATTCTCCATCACTAAAACGATAATGTACCAGTTTCCCTAAGGGTTGGCCATAAGCAGTAGCAATTTTATTCGCTAAGTCTTCAGTTGCAATTCCAGAAAATAATTTTACCTGTGATTTCATTTTGGGAGAGCAAATATAGAAAAATTTCTTGATTTTAATCAAGATTTTTTAATTTGCAGTCAGGAAAGAAAAGAAATATAAATACTATTCTATTTTAAAATCTATTTCAGCTGTTTGAAGCGATTCTTTATCTCCATAATCTAAAACACATAATCCTGAGTAATTGCCTTTGGCTAATTCTTTTGGTAAATCGTATTTAAACTCTTTTTCATATCCTGGTAAAATACCAAATTGATTAACCTTAAATTTATTTTGTTGTCCTGTGGTTAAATTGGTTACTTCTATGTAATATAAACAATAGCCAATGCCATCACCAGTATTTTTAACTTTCATTATTAAACCATTTTCATTTTTATTAGGTACAGCTTTTTTAAAATTAAGTTTAGTAATTTCAACACTATTAATATTAACATTTGGTGGATTTTGATAGGCCATAATTGCAAAACCAATACCAGTAGTAATGCCTAAGGCTATTGTTTTATCATTGGCATTGGGCACTTCTAATTTTGCTCGTTCATAAACTTGATCAACGGCTATTGTTGTCCACATTGAAATGTAACCAAAATCATTTGAAGGTATGCTCGCAGTTATAGTAATTATTTTTGTTTCTTGTGGTTTTAATTCTACATAAGAGGGAGATATGTTCAAATATTTTGATAAAGCGTATTTATAATCCGACTTCATCGCCATTTCTTGTCCATCTTTATCTAAGCCAAAATCTTGATTAAAAATTTGAAAATTCTTTGCACTTTTGGTGTCGTTTATTATTTTAAATGTTTTAACTTGAGTAGTACCAGCCTTTGCATTAAATCTTATTACTGAAGGCGAAATGGCCACCCCCCCATCATGATTATCTGCTGTATTATTTGGCGTTTCCTTAACTTCATTTTTAGTGTTATTTATCCTTTGTAGAAGCTCGTTATGCTCAAGCGTATCTTTATTTTGAGAAAAACTACTTAATGCAAAAAGATTAATTAATACAATTTGAGTGATGATTTTTTTAGCTTTCATAAAAATTATTTATTATTTTTTGTTGTTTCATCGATTGAAATAAGTTCTACATCAAAGTAAACAGTTGCTTTTTTTGGAATACCTGAATTTGGTATTCCATTTTCGCCATAGGCAAGCTTATAAGGCACAATTAATCGTCTCCCCTCTCCTATTCCCATACCCGTAACACCTTCATCAAATCCTTTTATCACTTTCCCCATTCCCAAAGTAAAGTCCAATAATCTATTGTTTTCTCTTGAGGCGTCTAAAATTATTTTATTTTCTTTTTCATCTAATACAAAAGTAGTATAAGAAACAAAAACATGACTGCCACTTATGGCTTTTTTATTAACTGTATTTCTAACATCAATATAATATAATCCTGAGGCTAATTTGATTGTATCTTTACCACTTGTATCAAAAAAAGGATATAAAAATACATCCATTATTTCAATTTGATAATAAACCTGTCCGTATTTTATTTTTATTGGGGTTTGCGAACTATCTATACTTAATATACGTTTAGAAATAACAAGAGCTGTATCGCCTTTTTTTAAATATTTAAATGCATTTTTCAACTCAGGTAACAAGTTTTTGTTACCGAGTCTGTTTACAATTGGTTTAGCTCTTTCGAAAGTATTGTCTAAAATAATTTTATTGCCATTTTTACTAATAAAATAATTTATAGAATTAAAAACAACAACCTTTTCATCACTTATACTATCGCCAGAAAGCGAACTAAGTTTTATAATTTTTAAACCCAATGTATCAAAAATCGTATCTGAAATAATTTTGGTAAAAAATGGATTGGTTTCTTTTATTAACTCAATATCATAAAACAGGGTTGAATTAGCAGGGATAATGCTTTTTTTTTGATTCCCATAAGCTAATTCTGGGTCAACCATAAAATTTGCTTTTTCGCCAATATTCATTGTTTGAATACCTTCATCTAATCCCTTTACAAATCGACCTGCCCCAATTTGAAAAGTAGCAAAACTACTGTTAGTGAGCGAAGATTCAAAAATTCTTTTTTTACCTTCAAAGGTTTTAATATACCCAGTAAATTTTAAAGTAACTAAATTAGATTGGCTTACCTTTTTATTTGTACCTTTTGAAATTAAATATTTTTTCAATCCTTTTTGCAAAACAGCACTATCAATAGCCTTATTAATATTATAATAAGCTTGCTCTTGACCAATTATTTTTACTTCTAAATAAATAAAAGTATTAGCAGCAATTTTGCCTATTTTTTTATTTCCGAAAGCTAAAGATGGCGGTATTATAAAGTGTGCAGAGTCTCCTATATGAAGCAAATTAAGTGCCTCATCCCAAGCTTTTAACCCTTCATTTTCGTTAACGATAAAAGCAAATGGCTTATTTGAAACAGGATTAGTATCAAAAACACTATCGGGTTTTATTCGAGTAATGTAATTTAAAAAGACCCGATGACCTTGAATTATTTTTTGACCTTTACCTTTTATTAAAATTTTATATTCTAAACCACTTTTAGTTTTGATGTATTTATTTTTATTTACCTGCGCAAAACCAATGTCAGTAAGAATAAAAATAAATAGTATTAAAAAAATTTTTATAGAAAAATTTTTATTTGTGAGCATATTTTTATTTGAAAATTATTTTACTTTTTGTGTGCTAATTTGTGCTTTTTTAAAGCCTTTTTTTCTATATTTAAGTGCTTCTTGTTCGGCCTCTAACACAGTTTTATAAGAGCCAGTGGAATACTTTTTAGAACCATCGTTATTTAAGGTGGTGTCAATACTATTTAATCTTATCATTTGTCGTAACAAGCCATTTGGTAATTGATTAATAGGTATTGTTTCTAACTCTACACTAAAGTTTATCCCCAATTCATTTCTTATTTCTTGTGCCAATAATTTTAATTTTTCTGTATTGTTATCATTTCTATTATTATCGCTAATATTCGAATTTAATAAAGTAGTTATGCTATCGAGTTTAGATAATTTTATTGCTCTGTTTTTCAAATCTATTACATTATTTATCGAATCATTTCTTTCTTTAGTAAGTTCAGCTTCGTTTTTTGCATCTATATTATTTGCTTTAGAAGTATTTTCTTTTTTTGTATTTGCAAATCGTTGAAGTAATTCTTGATTGTTATTTGAGCTTATTTCAGTACCTTCTGAACTAAATTTTTTAGCTATTACTTTTCTTCGTTTTTGTAGAATATAAAAAGTATGGTAGTAGCTTTCAATACCATCAGATAAATCTAATTCTATATCATTTTCGGCTAGTTCAAAATCAGAACCTAATACAGCTTCATCAAAAGCTAAGGTATATTTACCTTTTGGTGTATAAAATTTAAAATTACCTTCGTTATCTGTTAAAGTGCTTATATTAGTACCACTACTATCGCGTAAAAATATTTTTAATCTAGATATATCTAATTTATTAACCAAATTTAAGCTAAACTTTTCGCGATCTAGTTCAATATTGCCTAAAACCTGAACGCCTTGTGAAAAAGGTATAAATTGAGTACCCGATATATTTATATCTACACTGTCTTTAATAATTGCAAACCAGGCGCCAATTTCTTCTAAAGGAAAAGCGGATAATTTATATTTACCTAATTGCAGATTTTCATACTTTACCTCACCTAAAGCATTAGTTTGTGTTTCGTCTTTACCCAATTTTACAATTACATTCTCAAGAACTATTTCATTTACATCAAACTTTTTATTTCCGTTTAAGTCTAAAAATGCTTTAAAAACAACATCAACAAAACGTTTTTTGGCAAATCGTTTGGGAATTGGAATACAAAAATCTTTTTTAATACCAAAACTCAAGTTTAAATTATAGCCATTAGTTTTATTCCCTATGTTTTCCGAAAAATATTGTTGGGCGATGTTGGGATCATAAGTCATTTTAATGTTTTGAAAAATAAAATAATTATAACTTAGGTTAACATTAAATCTCCAACCATTATTTGTATAATAAAATAATTGCGAAAATAAACTAAGAGTTTGCCTTTCGTTTATATTTGAATACTTATAATTTAAATTACTCTCTAATAAAAAATGTGTGTTTTTAAATTGATGCTGATTACTAACCAAAAATAAAATGTACTGAGGGTATGTTGTTTGATTTAGAAAATTTAATGCATTATTTTGGCCTTGTGGTCCATAATTATAATTAAAATTAAAATTCCAAACTTTGTATTTTAAATAAATATTTGCCTGGCCAGAAAAAAAGTTAAGTGCTGGTTGGGTATTAAGCACTTTGTAAATACCTGAGCGCAAATTAAGTCCAAACAATTGATTAGACTCGGAACTAGTTTTATAAATATTTAATTGTAAGCCATTATTTATTGTTTTTTGATTAAACATATTTATATAATTACTATAAACACCAGGTGAGAATTTTATTTCGTTATTAGTTTTTTTTCCAACTAAAACGTTATTAAAAATATTTAAATTATTGTTATTTGTTATTGATGAACCAATTGTGCTTTTTACATCGGTATAATTATGCTGGGAATTAATATAATAATTATTTTTAAAATTAAATTGATTAAAAACAGAGGCCATTAAATTTGTAGTATAAAAATTATTAATGGATAAAGAATTTACTATTGGATTTTTGTTGTAAACAAAATTAAAATTAGAACTTGCTTGATTTTTAAAATATCTTATTGTATAGTATGTATTTATATTTTGGCCCCAGGTATTTTGATTAAAAGTTTTATTATTTAAAAAACTAACTTGTAAACTTATATTTTGAGTTTTATTTATTGGGAAAGATAAAGAACTGCCATAAACATATATATTACCAATTTGAGATATATTTTGTTGCGAAAACCCAAAATTAACACGAAGTTTGTTAAAAAGCCCTGAATAGCCTAGCCCATATGAAAATATGTTGTTTTGATTATTTATTGGAAATATAGTTTTGCTAATACTTGCACCCACTTTATGTTTTTCGTTTATTTGGTATGAGCCACCAAGCCCTAAACCATTTCCACCAACAGATCCAAAATTCATACCAGATTGCGCATTTTGACCAAAATTTAAAAGGATTTTTTTGCTAGTATATGAGGCAAGGAAAAAAGTATTTCTTAGTGCATTTATATCAAAAGCGCGATATGTTATGCTGTTTTGTAAAATAAAAGAAAAATTAGAATTTTCATCAATCACATATCTCCCATTAAATATATTAAAGATAACAGGCATACGATTATAAAAATTTATGTTCGAAATAAAAGTAACTGGCATACATGAAGATCCATAGCGATTAACTTTTTTAACACTTATTAATTTAATTATTTCAATATTTTTAGAAATCTGAAACGGTTCTTTTTTTATGGAGTCAGAGGCGCTAAAAACTTTACTAAATAAGGGTTGTGTTGCTTTAATAAATAATTTATAATGTTTTGCTTCTTTATTTTGAAGCGCAGTGTAATCGTAATTATCAACTCTTCTTTGATTTTTTATTTGATCAAATATCGAAACCTTAAAGGGAATTAAGGTATCAATTAATGGTTTTAATTTTAAATCGATATAATTTTTTTTTAAAAACTTACCGCTCGAATCACTCACCATAATATCTTTACCAAATTTGGTTAATGTTAAAAATAAATTTTCGTCTTCGTCACCCTCGTTCGAAATTTCTAAATTAAAACTTGCTGTTTTTTCGTTGTTTAATAAATAAATGTTTTTTTGTGGTGATATTTGCATTTCAATTTTAGATATTTTATCTTTTCCTGCTAAAAAACTAGTGTTAAACACTTGGCCAGTTTCTAGTTTTGTAATAATGGCATTAATACCATATTTAACACCACCTTTTATTTTTTTAGAGTTGGCAATTATCCTTACGGGAATAAAAATAGAATCGAATGGCTCCATGTTAAATGTTTTTTCAGCATTTAAAAGACTTTTCCAGCCAGATGGCAAACTAACTTTTACCTTAATGGTACATGACTCTTTTTTATTATTAATTACTTTTAATACATTACTAATTGAGCTAAATTCGGTATAATCGATATTAGAATAAACAAATGTTGTGATTATAGCTTTATTAATAGTTATGGAAGGTTTTGTAATTTTGTTTGTAGCTAAAGGCAATAAACTATCTATTGGATTAGATTTGTTTTGGGGTATTAGGCTATCTTTTGGGATGGCAACAACTGAAGTCAAAATTGAATCATTTGGTAATGGCGTGATTGTGGGACTTTGCTGTGCAAAATGAGTGCTAAATAAAAACAAGAGTAGTAGTAATAAAATATTTGATATTTTATAAAAAAAATAGCTGTTATTTATTTTTTTATTCAATTTATCTTTCTGATAAGCAATATTCTATTTTTAAAGTATATCTTCCAGGCCTATATGTAAAACCAGCTAATATAATTCTATAATCAACAGTAAAAGTATAGGCGTTGTAATTAGTTAAATAAGAACCAGCTCCATTTATTTGAGTAGTAGGGCAAATTGACAAAGAATTAGTTATAGCGGCATTATTAATAATATCAAGACTCGTACCCTGAGGCGCGAATATTGGCAAGATTGCAAATGTTTGCCAAGCTCCATTATTTAGTGGTGTTCCGCAGCCATTAGTAACCCTCACTTCAATTAAATTTAATGGAGGTATTACACCTGAGCTTGAACCATAATTAGTCAAAGTCTCCCATTCAGCAGCAGCAGCGGCACTTGAAACATTCATTTTTAAAGTCCAATTACATGATCCTGCTACAGCTTCAAAAGTTTTAATTTTTATTATACTTGAACCATATTGAACAATGCCAGCATTGATTTTTGAAAACGAATCAAAATCAAAATTAAGGTTTTGATTTGTTCCAGATACTGATGAAATAGAAATTGAGGAAGTTCCTGCAGTACAATTGACATTTAATGGCCCTATACAAAACTGAGAATGCAGCTTAAAACTGAATAATATTAAAACAAAAAAAATAAAATGATTAAATTTATTAAACATTGATTCGCGAATTAAATAATAAAAAAAGGGGCGGAACCCCTTTTTTTATTATATATGTAACAAAACAACTTAATTTTCTGCTAAAACGTATTTAACGTTCATAGAATAAACACCTGGCCTTGCATAAGAGGGGGCAACTACCGTATGAGCTGCAGGTACTAAACCTCCTATAAAAGCATGTGGAAAAGTTGCAGGTAAACCTGGTAATATTCTATAATCCATTGAGTACATATAACTACTAGTTCCTGGGGCAGCTGCACCAGTTGTTAAATAACTACCACCAGCAACAAAATTAGTTGCTGTAGTTAGATTGCCACCTGCTATATATTTATCAGTTGTTGCTGGTTTAGTATATGGTGCTATACTACAATAAACATTATTATTAGCTACTGCGGCACCTCCGGCAAAAGCATTAGCTACAAAAGGAAGAAAATAATCGGCTCCTTCACCAAGTAATTGACCAGCAGCTACTACACCTCCAGCTCGTTTATCCTGATGTAATTCAAGAATACTACAACTAATACCTGTTAAACCGCCAGTTCCAACGCCATATGTTACTGAATTATCCATAATTAATGTTGCTTGAGATGAGTAAGCAACAGCATATAAGTCCCAATTTACTGATGAACTTACTTTTAATACAGTAGCACCATATTTGGTAATACCACCCAAGTATTCATAAACTTCGTCAAAAACAAAATCGAGGTTAGAGGGGCCTTCCATGTATAATTGTAAAATTGGTTGTAAATCCATTGTGATGGTTACATTTTGTTCATCTATTAATTGGGCATTAATTGAGCCAGCAAATAATAAAGAAACGACTAAAAGTTTAATTTTTTTCATAATAAATTATTTTATTTAATCAAATTTACAACAAAATTTTATATATTCAATTTTTTTTTTACAAATTTAGGTATAAAGCTATTTTTAGGGGGTGAATAGCTTTAATATGCAATAGAATAATGTTAGTTTAACTTAGAAATGAAATTGGGCATATTTACAGATACTTCAGCAATCGCTTTAAAGCCACCCTCAATTTCTTTAAATTGATGAAAACCTCTTAATTTAAAAATACTAGCAGCAATCATACTTCTATAGCCACCGGCACAGTGAATAAATAAAGTTTTATTCGAATTTAGTTTGGTAAAGCAATCATTTATTTGATCTAAAGGCATATTAAAAGCCTCGTTAACATGGTCAAGATTATATTCAGATTCTTTTCTTACATCAATAACTGCATCGGACTTTAAATCAACTTCGGCAGCAAATTGAGATGCTGTAATTCTGTTAACCGTATCTATTTCTTGATTTGAGAACGGCCAAGCCTCAAAACTTCCCTTTAAATAACCCAAGACATGATCAAAACCAACTCGACTTAATCTGGTAATGGTTTCTTCTTCAAGCCCGGGTTG
>Ga0114971_10001854_pt1 | contig 14426 bp, 12 predicted proteins | sample M_140625_MF_Meta_FD_87320 | JGI IMG/M metagenome (GOLD analysis project Ga0114971, IMG submission 87320) | Freshwater microbial communities from Lake Montjoie, Canada to study carbon cycling - M_140625_MF_MetaG | ecosystem: Environmental > Aquatic > Freshwater > Lake | place: Lake Montjoie... | reverse complement strand
CGTCGCCAGGCCGGTTGTCTACGGCGGCATTGCTCCAGCCTATGCTGCGAGGCCAGCGGTTCGGGCTCCCTTGAATCGGGCCTACCGTCGCGTGTGGCGACGAGGCTGGTGAGGACCAGCCATGACACCGTCCCCGTCCCCGGCGTCGGCCCGTGTCCTGCGGGCCAGCCCCTCGAGCGTCGCGACAGACCGCGGCGTCTACTCCGGCTTCGCCTGGAGGAACTGAAACGCCGCGGCAGGCTGGAAGGATCCGGAGGCATCGCCGCTGTAGGCTTCGCCGCCCTTGAGCGGGAGCCGCTTTACCGGGGCGCCGGCCGTGAAATCGACCTTCTCGAGCGGCACCCAGAACACCGTTGGGCTCGTCGCCGAATCGAAGTACAGGACACGATCCTTCTGGTCGTGCACCGTCCGCCAGATCGTGCTGGCCACGTTCGGCTCGCCCGGCGTGGAGATCCCCAACGGCGCCGACGCGTTGCGGATCACGCTGAAGACCGACGCGATCGCCTTGGTGCCGATGACGGTCTTGGGAATGGCATCGATGTAGAAACTCGCCCGCACAAACCGGTCACTCGCCCGGATCGTGCCGGGGAGCATGACGTCGCCACCGATGCCCTTCCAGTAGGCGTTGAGGGCGAGTTGGTCGTCGAAGGGAGGCGAGTTGGTCATCACGGTGTAGTCACGGCCGTGGTGGATCTTCAGGCGACCGCCGATGTATTCGAAGATCGCCGAATCGCCCGACGGGTCAGAGATCGCGAGATGGCCCACGCCCGGTTCCCCGTTGGGCAGCACCGGCGCGACGATCGTGAACGGCTCCTTCTCGAGGGCGGCCACCGCCTCGTCCACGGTGGCGAAGGAGTCGAGGACATACTGCGCCCAGCCGCCGATCGACAGATTCGGCCGAGCCGCCGGTGTGCCATAGTCGCTTTCGGCCAGATACAGCAAGTTCGCCACCAAGCCCTTCTCGTTCATGCCGCAGGCGGTCGCTACACCGTAGAAGCTCACGCCGACGGAGCCGTGCTTGCTCGTCCACTCGAAACTCCGTGGCCCCGCATTGCCCTGCCGGCTCATGCCCCGGGGAAAGACCCAGATCTCGGAGCCCGGATCCTCGACCCAGTCCATCGAGCGGCCCACGATCACAGCGCCGTCGGCAAAGACATGCAGGCAGCGTGTGCAGGCGTGGGCCGGCATCGCGACCGGCAGGAGGGCGGCCGCCGCGGCGACCATCACACGGGAGCAGGAGGTGAACGTGTGCATGCGGTGGACTCTCAATAGGTTCCGGATGAGGTTGCCATAGTGTACCGGCCGCCGGGCTCGAGATGCCGAACGTGGCGGAGGCATCGGCGGCCTGGACTGACGGCGCCGCGGCAGATCGCCCATACGCCGACACTTGCCGAAACGGCGTTGATCCCCCTATCCTCAATCACACCCCCCGAGGATCCACCATGATCAGCCCGAAAATCCAAGATCTGCTCAACGCCCAACTGAATCGTGAGTATTCCTCGAGCTATGCCTACCTGGCCATGGCTGCCTACGCGGAGTCGCTGTCGCTGCTGGGATTCGCGAGCTGGCTCCGTGTCCAGCATCGCGAAGAACTCGAGCACGCGCTGAAGTTCTACGAGTACATTCATGCCCAAAACGGGCGGGTGACGCTCGCCGCGATCGACCAGCCGCGGGCGGAGTATGGGAGCGTCGTCGAGGTGTTCGCGAAGGTGCTCGAGCACGAGAAGTACATCACCCGCTCCATCCACGAACTCTACGGCGCGGCGGAAGCCGAGAAGGATTACGCGACCAAGACCTTCCTCGGCTGGTTCGTCAGCGAGCAGGTCGAGGAGGAAGCCGCGGCCCAGCTCATGGTCGACAGGCTTGCGATGATCGGCGACAGCAAGGGTTCGCTGTTGTGTCTGGATAAAGAGGCGAGGAAGCGAGAGTAGCCCCGCGGACGGTCTGCATTGTCGTCACCGCGGCCCAGAGAGCCGTCGGCGCGTCTGCAGCCAGTTCACGCACGGGTCGGGGAAATCGCTGGACAGGCCGCCCACACGGGCTTTCTCGAAGAGCGCGTCGAGCACGACATCCGTCGACGGCGACCTCCGCCAACCCCAGCTTTCACACCGTCACGATGACCCAAGCGCCGACAATAAAGATCAGCGGGTACAGAAATCGCCAGGCAAAGTCGATCGCGTCGGCGGCCTTGCCGTTGCCGGCCTTCTCCAGTTTGAAGGTCCAGACGGTCTGCGCCATGGCAAGCATAGATAGCAGATACCCCAGGTAGAACATCTTGTCCGAGATGACGACGTAGCCCACGTTCGGCAGTCCCGGTACGACCGTCAACTGGATGGCAACGCAAGCCAATAGCGACGTGACTGTCAGTCCCGATGCCACCTCCAGGTTGTTGGACGGGATGAAGAACACCAGGTAGGGCAAGAGCAGGCAAATCGAGAGGGGAATCATGATCTTGATGAGATACGGCATGAAATCTCGAGCGACCCTCACGGTTAGCGTCAACCGCGAGCAGGCGAACGAATTCGACGGCATCGACAGATCTCCGAAGTCCGTTTCGTAGCGATGCGTCGTGATCGATCGAGTCGCACCCTTCAAGGTGAACTCGGAAAGCGAAAAAGATTCCCCGAGTCCCCACAAGTGCTCCGGTCGCCCGCCTCGGCGATACGACTCGACGTCATCGACGAAAACCAGGGCCGTCGTATCCAGCGTCTCATGCTCGAGGACGAGAGGCATGTCCTGGCAGTCGAACGGGTAGCGTCGAAAGTCCGGAGCAAAATGAAAGACGGCCTTTGTCCTGTAATGCGCATACGTGCATCGGCCATCCGGGGTATCGATCGTCTTCCTCTCGAGTTCCTTCTGGGCGACGCTGCCGGGATCCGCATTCACAAACTCCACGGCCTCGATCATCCGGGCCCGCTCAGGATCAGCGGGGTCGAGATACCTCAGCCACCAATAAACGTCGACTTCGAACGTCCGTTTTTCCCAGTCAACGCCGCGAATGGTGCTCACATAGATGCCGACATGGACCCGGATAGGATCCATGCTCCCGGGCGCGGCGTCATCCGCCCCATGAACTAAACCCGGCAACACAGCGAGCATCATGAGGCCGATCAGGGCCGACACCGCCGTCCTCCGCCGCGGAACCACCGTGACGCGTCCGACAAGATCATGCTCATGACGGCTTGCACCGATCATCGATTCACTTGCTCCAAGTCTCCGCAGCCAAAATCGGATACAGGTGAGATCATCCTCTATTGGAAGTACCTCCTTATAGTGCGTCAGTCTCCACGATCGGGCAACGACGTCAAGTCAGTCCGTCAGTGCCATCGGCTCAGTGCGGCGGCCTCAGCGTTTTCACACACTTGATCGAAAACAGCGGGATCACGGTTTCCGTGGTGCCGGTGAAATCTTGGACAGCAACATACTCCTCACCCACGGCAGTCACTTCGTGGCCGAGCGGTCCGGAAACGCCAGGCATGACGCCGATCTCGAACCGTCCTGCCGCCTCGGTCAGCGTGATCGCCATACCGGGCCGTAGCCCGCCCAACGCGCCGCCTCGTTCAGCCGGCGCCATGCCAGTCACCGCGGCAATCACGATGACGCATCCTGCAGCCGACGTCATTGCGAAGGTCCTGCGATATCCGTTTTTCATAGGTTTTCCCTTTGTTGAGACGACGCGATTACCAGATTTCACCCGCTGGCGCAGTCTTCGTCCGACAGTGAGCTATGCATAAGCGATTTCATGCGCACCCGTTGGCGACTCCCGGGAAGGGAGAGTACCCTATCCGCGGTGGGGGCGCGAGCGTCTCGCTGGACACATTGGAGCCGGTAATCATGCTGGGCAAACTTCTCGATGACATTGCGGACGACAATGAACTCGCAAGCGGCACGGCGCGGCTGCTGTCACTCGTGTTTCTGCTGATAGCGGCCGTGCTTTCGCTGCTGGAATACACGCGGCCCGTGACGGGATGGACGTGGGACTGGGTTCCGTCCTACGTCTGGCCGTGGCCCCACGGCCACAAGATTCAGCACGTCAATTTTCGTCCGGACTTCATCAATGGTCTGATCGCACTGGCGTTGGTGGCTCCGCTCTACATGCGGGGTCTGCTCAAGTGGAAGCGGTCGCTCTATTCGATCATTTCGTTCAGCCTGATCCTGCTCGTTTTTGCGTCGTTTGTGACGATGGCGCTTGGCGGAGGCGGCACGAACAACAGCGTGATCCGGGGGTCACTCCTGAGTGCCGTGGTGCTGTCATGGCTGGGGATTCGCAGCGTGGCTGGACTCAGTTGGCTGCTGGCTTTGGGCACCGGGGTCTATTCGGTCAACGTCAACAGCATCGCAATGGGCTTGCCTGGGTTTGTCTACGTGGCCTCGGCGACACTGGGCTTACTTCTCCATTCGGGCCTGCATCCCGGCGACCTCGTACAGGGGCTCATGGTCGAATACTGGCCAGCCACCCGCCGTGCCATCGAAGCATCGCGGAGCGATGTCGGCGCCCTGGGCGACGGCATGGGTAATCTGGCCCGCACGGCGAGCCGCATCGGCCTGCCGGGACGTTGAATCCGATCGCACATTCAATCGCGCCGAGGTTCGAGAGACCCACGCCTGATCTACCCCTCCCCAACTGACTGGGTTTGTGCGATTGGCCGAGACGCAACTGCCTTGACAACCCCCCATCAACGGGTCTCGCCAATGCGATGCGGCCGAAGTAGTAGACCGACCGCCGCGGCCCTTCCCCCCATAGATTGCCCCGCCCATGGGGGATTATCATCGTGGATCGAACGGTCGCTAGCCCGTTGCCAGGGCTGGTTCGCCGCGATCTCCCATCGCCACCTGCCATGAAATCCATCCCGAAGTCGTTCCGCTTGCGAACGCCCGCGACGCCGTCATTCGGCCGGGTGTTCATCAGCCATTCGTCCAAGAACCAGAAACTCGCCGTCGCCATCGTGGCGGAGCTCGAAGGCAATGGGATTCCGTGTTGGATATCGTCGCGAGACATCCGCCCGGGTGATCCCAACTACGGCCGGGCGATCCTCGAGGGACTCAACGAGTGCAAGGCGATGGTGCTCTTGCTCACAGAGCCTTCCAACCGTTCCCAGCACGTGATGAAGGAGGCGGAGCGGGCGGTCAACAGGAACATCCCAATCCTCGTCGTCCGCTACCAGCCCATCGACGTGAGCAAGGAACTGGAATACTACGTCAGTAGCGCCCAGTTCCTCGACGCCTCGGCCCCGCCTCCGCAGCAGCACTTTCGCACGATCCGCGAACGTCTCCGCGACATGCTCGACTTCGCACACCGGCCACCGGCAGTCGGCGAGGTGGCGATCAAGGTCGCGGCGAAGCAGGCCCGGCGGAGGCCCCGATGGGGGCTGCGATTCGCCGGGATCGGCATGATCAGCGCGGCCGCAATCGCGGGGTGGGCGTTCCTCGCACCACAAGTGCAGTCGGTGGTGTCGAACCTCGCGACCACGATCGCCGTGCAGCCTCCTGCCAACGCGTCGCGAGGCCGTGCCCGCGTCACGACCGCGGAAAGCCCTTCGCCAGATGATCCGCCCTCAGCAGTGCCGGCCGCGGAGCCTGCGGTGCCATCGCCGGTCGCACAGCGCGAAAGTAGTTCGCTCCTAGCGGGCGTGGCGGAGAAGGCGAAGGTCACTGGCTCGCTCGAGGCCCTCGCAAAGTCGCGGCTGGCCAACTTCCACCGCGAGGCCCTCACGATCTCGAAGAGCGGCACGCTCGTGCCCGGCAACGTGACGGCCAACGACGTCGAAGTGCTCGCCTCCTGCCGAATCCAGCCCAACATGAGCGGCTACTCGTCGCTGGCGGGCGAACTGATCCGCCTGCTCGACAAATCTGCACTGCAAAAAGGCACGATTACTTCGGACGGCCTCAAAACGAGTGAGCAATATGGGCACGACGCTAGGCCGCAGATCGAGGAACTGCGCAAGAGGGCACTCGCGGGCAGCGGCTCGCTCCTCGACATCTTTGCCAGCGACGCCCACGAAGAACTCGTTCGCCGACAGGCTGCCGGATCGGCCAGCCGCTACGCGTCGTTTCCGACACTGTTCTTGATCTACGATGAACGCGTGACCGAGTTGGACGCCGCCGGAATCCGCAGCCTGCGGTGGGGCCCCTGGAGCGACTTCGTCAACCAGGAGAACACGGGCGTCGTGATGGTGCTCGAATCAGCAAAGCCCCCGTTTCGACATACGACGTGGCGTTGGTTCCACGTGTCAGCGCCCGACTGGGCCATCATCTCTTCGCACGTTCCGAGGCAGTTCCGCGGCGTGCTCACGCTAACGGATTCGTCGGGTGTCCCAGTAGAGAGTGACAGCTATCCCCTCTGGCAATACGGCGTTGTGATGCTCGAAAACGAGCATGTCATGGCGATCTCGCCGTTTTTCGTTAACGATGAGTTCGAGCACTACATCCCGGACGTTTCGCTCACGAAGTCGATCGTCGTCCTGCCTGACGATGTGAAGCGAGTGGCCGACTTCACCGCAACGATCGAGGAAGTCCGCGAAAAAGCCAACTAGGGGCGAACCCCCACCATGCCCCACGCCTCTCCCTCCGACACACCACGCGGACTGTTCCCTTACTCTCTCAGGAGCACTGGTACAGAATCTGGGGAGGGGTCAGCCGCATGCCGACTTCGTTGATTCCAGTCGTCCGGTGCCGCCGAGAGGCTGCGGATCTCGATCACGGGCGGTTCGCCGGGTGACGGCTGAAAAAATCCCCAAACGCCAAGGAGCACTTCGACCGTGGAAGTCAGACTGCATTCGTGACAACCGGCCATCAGGCCAGACCGAGTTCCTGCATTTTCTGTGCAAAGACGTCGGTAGTTATGATGCCAAGATCCCGCTGCTTCTCGAGCCGGCGGATCTCTTCGAAGCAATCGACTTTGCGGCGTGCTACGGCGATCATCGCGTTATACTCGTCATCAGACACGACACCCATCTTTTTCGCCTTGTCGAGTTTCTCCTTCTCCTTAAGAAACTCCCGCTCCAGCGTCTGCTTATCTTGGAGAACGGCTGCGTCGCCCCACTCCTTCTCGACTCGTGCCAGTTCCGACTCGAGGGTTCGCTTCTTCTCGAGCTTCGGTTCCATGTGTCGCAACACGTCGACAACACCGATGTCCGGCATCGACTCCACGACCGCTGCCGAACCCTCGACGATAAAATCGACGAAACGCCGACCAATCATCTCGTAGGAGGCCTTCAAGTCGTCGTTCAATGACGAGAGTTCAGAGCGAATGCCGACCAACTTGGCATTTTCTTTCGTGCTGTGAATGGTGCTCCCTACAGCCGAGGCAGCAACATCCCTCACCTTATCGAAGATTCCCATCGCATTCGCTCCTTGTGAATTTGCTGGGCTTTAGTCCGCCATGGTTCTTTAAGCCGCTGACTCAACCTGAACACTCCACGCACGCGGGATGCCATCCCCCGCTAGACATGTGGGAGATTAGCACGGGTTCGACCAGCCCGCAAGCAGCGGATTCGCCACCGAGGCGACAGTCGCGAAGCCGATCGTCCGTGGATTTCGTTTTTCACGATCCAGCCGTGAACTGCGGTTTAAAGGCGCAGCGCGGGGCGCTCAAAAAGTGCAGCGCTGGGCCTGGGTGGAAATTGACCTGCCCTCATGGATCAGCATGTTTTGCGTTCATCGATCACCCGCAACTCACGAGCATTCGGGCACACTCCGGATCGTGCCCGAAAAGAAGGTCCGACACCTGACGCCATCACGGGTTGCGACCGCGACGGAAAGCTCCTGGCCGAAGCGTGGCGGCAGCGCGACTTCCTCTCGTCCGCCAACGCTGACCAGCCATCGGGCATCCAGCCGATGAAACATCAGCCGAGTTGGCTCGTTGGCGACGAACGAAGCGGCAGCAAGGCAGTCTGCGACCTGAACGGCCGCATCGACATCGCGGTGAAGCGGGATCCAGACCACGGGCACGCGGCCCTCGCCAGCCACGTCGCCCACATCAGGAACGACCACCACCATCGCATGGCAGCACGGCAGCCCGCAAGATGACACGACCGCCGTTGGCAAATCTTCTGTCGCCATGATTGAGAGCCGACCGTCCACCTGCTGCCACGGCGCTCGCTGACCAATCAGATCGACGAAGTGCCTCATCAGAGCCGCTGCGTCAGCTGCTGCCATGTCAACCACATGGCCGATCGGTACAGTCGCAGCAGGCTCTTCATTACGCTGCGCGACCGCGGCCTCGGCGCCGATGTCCAGGATTGCAGACGCGCCATCGTCTGCTGTCACGCTGATCGCACCGCCTGCTCTCGCAAACGCCACCGGAATCTCTATCCTCGCGGCCCCGCGCGAGAAGTCCCACGAGACGACTCCCTCGGCGAGCTCCGCCCGCACTCGTGCCGCGTCGAGCGCCGCCCCAAGCCTGTAGCGAATGCCGGGCACCTCGATGCGGCATGGCCCAAGGAAACTGCATCCTGCTTGCCGACGCACCACGGCGATCGTGTCGGATCTCGACGGCTCGAGAAGCTCCGCGTTCGGCACGACCTCCTGCCATCGACGCGCGTCGATCAAAGGCCCGACTCCCATGCCAACCACCGTCACGCCCTGGGGCACCTCGATGGCCTTCACGTCGTGGAGGCGGCCATCAGTAAGCACGAGGAGCAGGGTCGAAGCGTAACGCGAAGCGATGTCGTCGATGGCCGCCTGCCTGAAGGCATGCCCCAGAAAGCTACCGGCAACCCTGCCGATCCGCAGAGAATCATCACCGAGCAGGACGCCCTCAATGTCGGCAGCCCCGTCGACGACGTCCCCCACGGTCGAATCGAGCCCAGCGGGTCCCGCATCGCGGCGGCCGAACGGCCGGATGATGGCCGCCCAGTCGCGGGGCACGACCTGGAGCACCTTGCGGAGCCGTCGCACATCCTGCGCGGTGAGAGCCGACGAATCCGATAGGTCGAGCAGGATCACGCAGACCCTGCGCTCGCCCGATATGACTGACACCTCGACGACGACCACTTCCTCGCCTTCCGGAGTCGTCCCGAGCCGCTGCGTCGCAACTGGCCGATCACTCGCCATGTCCGCCTCCATCGCCGGTCGAGACGATCACGCCCCGGGATGCTAGCTCTCGCTCGAGACGCCGCATGAACCCCGGGTCCGGGCATCCGGTCACGCGCAAAGCCCCGTCCTTCACCTCCACCTGCACGTCGCTCCGAGCCACGCTCGTCGCAGTGTCGGACGCCAGGGCACGTCGGCCCTCCGGCGACAGCGGCAGCACTCGCTGATTTGCAGAGCCTCGCCAGGCGCCGGCGCCGCCCACTTCGGCCCGGTACTCCCCGTCGATCAGGATGTCGGTGGCTGCGAGCAGGTCGCGGTGGGCCGGCACACCGCCGTCGCGGAGCACCTCATGGCGATAGCCGGTGTAGACGAGGATCGTGCGGCCCGCCGCCCGCAGGCGTTGGGCGAGCACCGCGAGCGCCGCCGCCTGCTCAAACGGCTCGCCGCCGGAAAAAGTGACTCCGTCCGTGCCCGCCATGCCAAGAAGAATCGCCACGAGCGTCTCGGTCGCCATCGGCCTGCCTGATGCAAAATCGAACCACTCTGGCTTGATGCACCCCGGGCACCGTCGGTGGCAGCCCGCGACCCAGACAACCGATCGCACCCCCGGACCGGCGACCATCGACCGCGGCTGGATGCCGCCAAGTCGAACCGTATCGGCCGCCGGCTGCGGATCGGGGACGAATCCGACCGGCAGAAAGGTTTCGTCGAGTCTCATGCGTCGATCCACTCGTACCGTAGCAGATTTGCATGGAATGGCTTGGTGTCGATGTCCTCGTCCGAGGCCTCGTAATCGACGCGCAGGATCCGTCCCCGGCACTGCTTCGGTTCGAGAAACAAATCCGACGCGAGTCGATTCAGCACATAGCGATTCAGGAGATTCCGCACTCCGCGAGCACCATTGCGGTCGAAGCCGGAGGGGTGCACGGCGAGCAGCCGCTTGAAGGCCGACGTGCAGTGAAGGTCGACAGGTTGCCGCTCCCGAAGCGCTACACGCATGTTCTCGATCAACTGCGCAATGATCTGCGATTTCGCATCGCCACTGTTCAACATCTTGAACACCAGCACATTGTCTTCGCCAATGCGGTTGAGGATCTCCGGACGCCCAAGCACATTCACGAAGTACTCCCGCACGGCTCCACGAAAATGCCTGCAGATCTCCTCGTACGAGAGTTGCCCGAGCCTCCCGTAGGTGTCGTCCGTGGAGCCGCCCTTGGGAGGGGCGGTGCCGATGTTGGACGTGAAGATGATGATCGACTCGCTGAAATACACGGTCTTTCCCATGCCGTCGGTCAAGCGGCCGTCGTCGAGTATCTGGAGAAACTTGTCGAGGATGCGGCCGTGCGCCTTCTCGATCTCGTCGAATAGCACCACGCTGAACGGCTTCTGATGCACGGCGTTGGTGAGCTGGCCCCCCTGATCGAATCCGACGTAGCCAGGAGGCGCGCCGATCAGTCTCGCCTGCTGATGCTCCTCGGAGTATTCGCTCATGTCGAACCGCAGCAGGCTGCGTTCATCACCGAAAATCAACTCCGCGATCGCCTTGCTCAACTCGGTCTTCCCCACGCCGGTCGGTCCGACGAAGAAAAATGCGCCGCGGGGCTTCGAGGAAGCGACGCTCCCCGCGAGGTCGCTCATGCCGAGCTTGGCGCGTATCAGCACCGGCACGACTTCATCGATCACCTCATCCTGGCCCTTGACGCGCTTCTGGAGAGTCTGCTTGGCCGTGCGCAGCCGCTCCGCATCGAGCTTCGCCCAGGCGTTCTCCCGCGTTCCAAACTTGAATCGGGCGATCAGCAACGGGAATTCCTTGGCCGATAGCCCCAGTTGCTCGCGGTGACTCAGCAGCGTCAGGCTGTGAAGATCCTGCATGCGGAGGCCGTCAGAAAGCTGAGCCAGCAGCAGGCGGTGCCCCGCGGCGTTGGCGAGGTCGACCGGCGCCTCAGCACCCGGGTTGAATCGCCCACCGAACTGCTGAAAAAACAGCTCCCGCTCCTCCAGCGTCGGTGGAGGAACAAACACCGAGTGCGCTGCGGGAAAGAGCGTGTTGATCTCCTGCGGCACCTGGGTCTCGAGGTCAAACACGAGAACCATCCGCGACCCGCCCGCTTGCACGTCCGCGGGAACCGCAAGCGCTGCCTTCTGAATGAGGAGCGACAACTCCCGGTCGTTACAGTCTTGTCGATCGGTGTACTGCAGGAACCGATCCATGAAGCGAAACACGACTGCTACTCGAACGTCGGTTCTAGGCATGACGTTGACGAGCAGATTCCTCACGAAGTCTTTTGGCACCTGCTTCTCATCGAGTGCTACGAGCCAGTCAGCACCGGATGCCGGCGACGCAACCGGCGTGGACGCCTCCGCCTTGTTCGCCGGGGTCCGTGCTGCAACCGCACCCGCCGACGCGGGCGGCGCCTGCCCGGCAAGGAGGACCCGCAAGGGGGCGGCCATGGACCGTCGCAGGACGGTAATCCGCGTGATCGGGTCGTAGAGACAGACGATGTCGAAGCCCTGTCGCTCAAGTTCGAGGGCCAGCCACACGTCGAACGTCACGGCCGACTGCCCTCTCAGTTCGGCAGGCATCCGCGACCGCGCCTCTTCGTCCAGCGGAAACACGTCCTTGACGTTCCCATGGACCAGGATCAGTGGATCGAGAAGGACCGCGTCGCCGAAATTGGCCCGCCATGTGGCTGACATGATTACTTCCCCCGAGTCTCGCCACGCGGCAGATCCTTGGAGCCCGCAGCACGCAGGCTTGGCCTGTCGGCCACTTTGTCGCCGGGCGTGACCGTCACCCCCCGCTCGTCCATGGCCGCAACGTATTCCATGAAGGAATCGACGCAGGCCTCCCCCGCGAAGCCCTCCCAGTTTGACCGGACCACGTCTTCGCCAAGCGGCAACGAGATCGTAACCTGCTCGTCAGCTTTTCGGGCCGTAAGGATCACCGGCCCGCCTGGCTCGGTCTCACTGGGCCGAACCGGCTCGTCGGTGAAGTAGCCGACCGCATGGAGTGACTCCATGATCGCCTTGAGCACGAACTCCCGCTTGCGTTGCTGCTCAGCGATCTCGAATGCCCTGGCGACGATACGATCGGCCTCGGCGATGAGTTCCCTTCCCTCGGCGACCGCCTCGGCAGAGGGCGTGAGCGACGCGTGCGCCGCCTTCCGAACTTCCCATGCGGCGATCTCGTTTCGACACTGCTCGCGCACCTGGTCGTCGCCGGCAAAGGAGCGGCTCCGCACCTCGACTTCCTCGACGACCTCCGCAAGTGGCTCGGCGTACCGCTCCGCGCCAGGGATCGGCGGTGGCGTGATGGGCTCCGGCGACGCCTTCTTGGCGGCGGGGCGGGCCACGCTCGTCCGCTGCGTGTCGCTCGCGACACGCGGCGCTGGCCGCTTCTTCCTGACAGCCGGCCTGGCTGCGGCCATCCGCCCGGCCCACGCCGTCTCCTGCATGGCTCGCTGCTCGGCGAGGCCGAGCAGGGCAAGACCTCCCAGCACGAATACCGCATCCAATGGACCGCTCACCGTACCTCCTTCGCCGGCAACTCCGGCTATCGCGCACTGCTGCTCATAGTTCGTCATCGCCATTCAACTGCCGCTCGAGATTGTCGGCCACGCTGGCCACCTCGCCCATCACACGCCAGATTTTCTTGTAGACCTCTTCGTCATACACATCGATGGGGATACAGAGCATGGCGTCGAGAGCCGGGGGGTCGGAGTCGCCCGACAGGATCAGTGACACCCGCTGCTTCCCGGCGTTGAACTCCAGTGCTTTGCGGACCAGTTGGTGCCCCTCCAGGAATCCAGCCCGCGACACCACCCGCGCCGCCGTCACCTCTGCCGTCGCCCCCCGCACACGATGCGCGGTGATCTTCACCGTCTGCCGGCGAGTGCTCGTGACCGGCATGTTGACCAGTACGGCTGTCTTTGTGGCGTTTATCTTGAGATGCCTGTTGTGCGAGAGCACTCGGGCAAGGTCCGTGAAAAAAGACATCGCCGTCAGCCCCCCAAGCCAGCGGCCGCCCTCGGCATGGCGCCTTGGACAAGGTATTGCAGCACGGCCGCGTACATCTCGGACGTCAGGTCCGAATAGAGCCGCGTATCGAACAACTTGAACTCCAACCGTCCTGTCTCGTCGTTCATCACAAGCCCCACGCGGCCAAAAGTCAAAGACGCATTGAACTCCAGACTCGTCACGAACCGATCACGACGAGCTTCCCCGAGCGGCGCGACGAATCCCACGATCAGTTTCTCTTGTTTCGCGTCGTGCGTCAGATCGACCTCGGCGAGCGTCTCACCCTGCTGATCCACGAGGGCATAGCCGTGGTCGGTCACGGTAACCTTCAATCCGAGCGACTCCGCTGCATCAGCCACCACTGCATTGGTGTCGAGCAAATGCACTCTGCCCCCGGTCTCGCCCAGCCGCTTCTTGAATCGCTGCGACGGACCACTCGACTCGAGTATGCCGATTGACTTGAGCAGGCTGTGAAACGGTCGTTGCAGCCAGGCCGTGGAACTCCGGCAGCGATCCCTGATCGCCCCTGGCGCCACGCGATTCCGGAGGCCGCCGATGTAGATGCTGTCGGAGGTGTCACGGCCGTCGAGCGAGTAGCCGACGCGGTGCACGTAGCAGCCGTGGACACGAAACCTTACGGCCGTGGCAGTCGTGCCCTGCGCATCCTCGACGGTTCCACGGGCGACAGCGCCAAGGAGCGCCTCGTGCAACCGCCCCACCATCCTCGGGGCGACCGGCGGCTGGTAGGCCTCGGTGTCTATCGAGGCGATGCCCCCGACCATGTCGGAGGACTCGAGCGGGACGTCCTCCGTCCAGATAGGCTCCATGTCCGCAACGAGTGGATTCCAGTCGAGCGGCCACTGGTCGGCAAAGTGAAACACCTTGTCTGTTGCCGTGCTCACGGTCGATACGAGCACGTGGTACCGGCAAATCCGTGTGAATCCATCGCAGGTGCCGCACGTCACATACCCCTCGCCACCGCATCTACTGCAACGCACGTGGCCGTCGGCATCGCATGCTCTGCAAGTGATGAATCCCGAGGCGAGACAGCCGGCGCAGTTGGCGACCACGCCGTTGGGAAGCAATCGCCGGCCAGAGCCGCCGCAGCCGCCGCAGCGAACACGTTTGTGTCCGCCGCACGTGGAACACGCGATCCGGCCGGTCTGGCCGCACGGCTGGCAGTCGAGGTGACCTGTGGCGCCGCACGTGCCGCAGGGATGCAGCGACTCTCCTCCCGGCAGGCGGTGGTCGGTGGTCATGTCCTTATCGGGAAAGGTCGCATGCTCGAGCGGCACGATCGTCAGCGGGGTGCCGTCTGGCAGTGGCCCATTGTCGCAACTGTTGCGGCTTGCCGGCTCGGACCGCTGCACGACCGT
>Ga0114971_10001848_pt1 | contig 14458 bp, 12 predicted proteins | sample M_140625_MF_Meta_FD_87320 | JGI IMG/M metagenome (GOLD analysis project Ga0114971, IMG submission 87320) | Freshwater microbial communities from Lake Montjoie, Canada to study carbon cycling - M_140625_MF_MetaG | ecosystem: Environmental > Aquatic > Freshwater > Lake | place: Lake Montjoie... | reverse complement strand
GCAAGTCTTGCCGCACCTAGGAAATCCCTCTGTTCCTCTGTCAAGACAGATGCGAACTTTGTGATGCTTGGAATCAGTTCTTCTGCTTCTGGGTACTTCCTTGCTTTCATCAAAGCTTCAAGTTCGTCTAAGCGGACTTCTATTTTCTGTCTGATTGCGGACATGTTTCGCTCCTTCTGCTGGTGATTGGTTCGATGTTTTCGGGTACCCCTTTTCAAGGAAAAAGGATATTTCGCTAACTACTACCCTTGCATCGGAACTTCGAATCTTTCGATTTCCAAACTTACGTCTTGTAACGAATACCAACTCAGGGTAGTAGTTCAAGCCTTTAGGACTCAATAATCCCAAACGATTAAGTTGGTCTGCAATTTGTCTATCGTTTAATCCACTCTCATATAGCGACTGAATGACTTCGTGCCTTTCTTCCCGCCCCTCAGGAAGAATGTTCAGCGAGAGTTGTCTAGTTCGCAGTTCCGCCTTAAAACTAAGTGTGACACTCTCCAATTGAGTTGTTATAGGAAACTCATTCCACTGTGACTGACTTTGCGAGGTTTCTTGGCTTGTCCACATCCGAACCCCTTGCCAAAGCGGTGTGGTAGGCGAGCAACTGCAAGGGGACCACATGCAAGATCGGGGACAACTCGCCATAATGCTCTGGCATTCGAATCACATTCAAACCCGCACTTGACGAAATATGGGTGTCTGCATCGGCCAATACATAAAGGACGCCTCCTCTGGCTCTCACCTCTTGCATATTGCTTTTAAGTTTCTCAAGCAACGCATCATTGGGAGCCACCGTGACGACCGGCATCGCATCTGTCACCAAGGCCAAGGGTCCGTGCTTTAATTCCCCCGCTGGATACGCTTCGGCGTGGATATAGCTGATCTCTTTAAGCTTCAATGCCCCCTCTAGCGCAATTGGGTAATGAAGTCCTCGCCCCAAAAACAAGGCGTTTTCTCTGACTTTGAACTCTTGTGCCCAGGCCATGATTTGTGGCTCCAAAGCCAAAACCGCTTGAAGCGCAGCAGGCAAATGCCTCAAGGCGTGTAAATGACGGGACTCCTCTTTTGCACTCAAATGCCCCTTTGTTTTCGCAATCACCAAGGTCAATAAAAAGAGGGCTGCCAATTGTGTAGTGAAGGCCTTGGTAGATGCCACACCCACTTCCACACCGGCTCTCGTGATGTAAGCAAGTGCGCACTCTCTCACCATGGCCGATGTGGAGACGTTACAAATGCTCAAAGTGTGCGTCATCCCTAAACTTTGAGCATGCTTTAAAGCCGCCAAGGTGTCTGCAGTTTCACCCGACTGAGAAATGCACACCACCAAGGTCTTGGGGTCGGGCACCGATTCTCGGTAACGGTACTCGCTTGCGATTTCAACTTGGGTGGGTATTTTGGCAATGCTTTCCAACCAATACTTGGCCGTGCTCGCGCTGTAATAGCTCGTGCCACAGGCCAACAAGAGGATTCGGTCGATGGTTTGAAAAACCGACTGGGCAAGAGGCCTGGGGCTCTTGGGCTCCATGTCCCCCAAATCAAACAACTCTGGCACGATGCCTTGCACGCCTTCAAGGGTGTCGGAGATGGCTTGGGGCTGCTCAAAAATTTCTTTTTGCATGTAGTGCTGATATGGGCCCAACTGAGCAGCTTGGCCAAACACGGGCAAAGGCCTCAATACGCGTTCAATGCGACCGCCCAGCGCACTCACCACTTGGAAACTCTGCAAGCGAACATCGATGGTGTCGCCTTCTTCTAAAAAAACAAACTCATCCACCACGCCCGCCAAGGCCATGGCATCACTGGCCAAATAATGGCCCTTGGACTCTTTTTTACGGCTCACACCAAAAACTAGCGGTGAACCAGCTCTCGCCCCCACCAGTCGATCTGGCTCCAAGTTGCAAATCACCGCCAAGGCGTAAGCACCCTTTAATTGCCTGAGGGCGTGATGAAACGCTTGGTACAAGTCCCCTTGGTACATGGAATGTATCAAGTGAGCAATCACTTCTGTGTCGGTTTGACTCTCAAACACATAGCCTTTGACTTTGAGATCCTCACGCAAGGCCTCATAGTTTTCAATGATGCCGTTGTGCACCAAACCAATTTGTAGTTTTGCATTGACGCTGAAATGGGGGTGTGCGTTGTCCACATGCGGCGCACCATGCGTGGCCCAGCGCGTGTGTGCAATGCCCAGGAGCCCCTCCAGACCGAGGCCTGGTTGGGTGGGGAACACTTGCTCGGCCAACTCACTCACTCTGGACGTGCTTCTCGCCCTTTGCAATCCAGGCAATTGTTCAAGTTGCGCTTTGTTTGAAAAAACCGCAATGCCACAGGAGTCATACCCTCGGTACTCCAAGCGGGCCAGGCCTTGAACCAGTACAGGCACCACATTTTGTGCCGATACGCCAGCTACGATTCCACACATATCTCAGCTCCTAAAGCGTTCAAAGGCCACCTGGTTTTTTACTTTTCTTCACCGGTCGCGCCCAATTCATGAGGCTCACCGCTTTGGCTCTGACCACGGTCAATGCCCCTTGGGGCGTATCTTTTGTAATCGTCGAGCCCGCTCCAATCGTGCCACCCGCGCCGATCGTGACGGGTGCGACCAAAACGCTGTTGGAGCCCACATGCACATCCGCCTCAATGCGCGTGCGATGCTTGTTGGCCCCATCGTAATTGGCCGTGATGCTGCCTGCGCCGTAATTGACACGCTCACCCAAAGACGCGTCTCCAATGTAGGCCAAATGATTGGCCTTGGCACCCTCGCCCAAACTGGCATTTTTAATTTCCACAAAATTACCCACATGGACCTCACGGCCCAATTTGGCACCTGGCCTGAGCCTTGAATAGGGTCCCACTTGGGCGAGTTCGCCCACCTCAACCAGCAAGCCCTCATCCAAGGCCTCTCCCTGGATGTGGGTGAACGCCTTGACGAGCGCGCCTGACTTGATGCGCGCGTTCGCAATCACACAATTGGGCTCAATGCGAACACCAGACTCCAAAATCACTTTGCCCATAAAAACACAATTGACATCAATTTCAACATCGCTTGCACACACCAGCTCGCCCCGAATATCAATGCGCTGTGGATCTCGCAGACGAACACCACTGAGCATCAACTTGCGCGCCAACTCGCCCTGATAGGCTCGCTCCATTTGTGCCAACTGCACTGGATCGTTCACGCCACTCACCTCAAGCTCATTGCGGGTGATGAAACTTTGAATGGGCTGCGCATCCTCGTGTGCCATTTTGACCAAGTCGGTCAAGTAATACTCGTTTTGGGCGTTGTTCGGTTGAAGCCTAGTGAGCCATGGCTTTAAAAGCCGATTGGGCACCACCATCACGCCGGAATAAATTTCTTGGATCGCACGCTCACTCTCGCTTGCATCCTTTTCCTCCACAATGGCTTGGATCTGACCCAAAGGGTGTTGGGTATCGCTTTGAGCGCGCACAATGCGGCCATAGCCAAAAGGGTCCTCTTTGTATAAATTCAAAAGCGTCAGGTATTGACCCTCAGAGGCGGCCAATAGGCTTTGCAAGGTCTCGCGCTCAATCAAAGGCACATCCCCGGACAAGACCAGGGTCAGGCCATCGTTGGACAAATGGGGGGCTGCAGTTTGAAGCGCATGACCGGTTCCAAGTTGTGGCTCTTGCAAGGCGAAATGAAGGCCCGCTGTATGAGTCAGCGCAGCTTGAACCTCTTGGGCACCGTGGCCGACCACAACCACTTTGCGCCTGGCACCCAAAGACTCGGCCACTTGGATGACGTGTTCAATCAAAGACTGCCCGCCTAGGGTGTGCAAAACCTTGGGCCAACGGCTTTTCATGCGCGTGCCCTTGCCGCCTGCCATAATCACCACATCCAACTGGTTTTGCAGATTCTGCGCCTGACTTAGCTGCATGACTTGTTTTCTTTTTTCATCATCTGTTTGTTCAACCGTCAACGTTTTTAACTTGAACCACTCTCTTATGCCTATTATCGACGCTACGGCACCATCAAAGTCTAAAAAACCAATGAATTATGCCCTCAAAGCGACCTTGGGTTTGATTTGCGCGCTCATGCTCGGTTCGTGCAGCGTTCTAGAGTCTTTGTATGAAAACAGCCCCCAACTCGTGTTTTGGTGGCTTGACAGCTATTTAGACTTCAAAGATGAGCAAACCCCCGTGGTCAAAGAGGAGCTCAAAGCCCTGCAAAGGTGGCATCGCGAGACGCAGCTGCCCCAAGCACTTGAGCTGATCCAAGACTTGCTCCCCCAGGTGCAAAACGATCTTTCGCCAGAAAAGACCTGTGGGATCGAAAAAAAATTTCTCCAAACGATGCCTGAAGTCATTGCACGTTTGACCCCCACCATTGCAAAAATAGCACCCACCTTGAGTGCCGAACAGATCAAGACCCTGCGGTCAAGCTTTGACAAAAAAAACAAAGACTGGAGCAAAGAGTGGCTCAATGGCAGCCCGAGCGAAAGACTCGACCACCAAACCGACAAAGGCCTGGAGCAAGCAAGGGATCTGTATGGGCGCATCTCGAACGCTCAAAAGTCAGAGTTGCGCAATTTGGCCCAAAATTCAGGCTACGAGCCGAGCAAGAACTTGGCCATCAAACTCTATCGTCAAGATGAGATTTTTAAAGCGCTTGAAAAAATTCGCACCCTTAAAAGTAAAGGGACCTTGAGCACCGAGTCCTTGGTCAAGGAAAGTGAGTCCATTGTGAGCGATTGGCTCAACAACGCCCTTCGCATCAAAGACACCGAGCTGTTTGAATACAGCGAACGCCGCCTCAAAGTGAACTGCGAAGCGGTGGCGGCTTTTCACAACAAAACCACCCCAGATCAACGCGCCAAAGCGCGCGTGAAATTAAAGTCCTACGAGGAAGTCGCCATGAAGCTCATGAAACCCAGTTGAGGGGTGTTTTACCAAGCCCACGCGCACGTGACTTGAGCATCAATCTGATCTCGGCGTCAAGGGTGCAATGGGCCACACCACGCCATGCTCGTTGAGCAAGGTATCAAGCGGCAAATCAAATTCGTCGGGCTCAAAATCATCCAAATACCCTTGCGCAAACCCCACCCCCACGGTATCGGGCTTTGGGCTTAGACTGGCCAGCGTGCGGTCATAAAAACCACCCCCATACCCAAGCCGATAGCCCCCAGGGGCGTAGCCCAGACAGGGGACAAACAAAAGGGTTGGAGTGATCTCCTCGGTGTCCTTGGGCTTAGGGATGTTGTAAGCATCCTCTTGCATGGGGCAGCCTGGATACCACACATGAAAACTCAAGGTCTTGGTTTGAGGATCGACCACTGGCAAACCTATTCGCCTCCTCAATGGCTCGTCAAGCAACTCCCCGTCTTCTTTCCATCGATGCAAGGCGGGCAAAGGATCAAACTCCCCCTTGATGGGCCAATACGCTCCAATCACCACATCCTCGCGATCTAAAAGCCAAATGCGCATCGCGCGTTGCAACAACTCGGCCCTTTGCAACCTGTCTGGCATGTCCATTCGAGAGGAAAGCAGCTGCGCGCGCAAATTTTGTTTCATCTGATTGGCCATAAACAACATGATCCTCAAAACACATGGGGTCGATTCCTAGGAGACGCAAGTCAAGCCCGCACACTGCTTGTGCGCTAAGACAGGCCAAGTAGGCCGCTTCTTAAAAAGCGGAGTTATCTTATTATGGCGCCAAACCCACCTTCTATTAGGCCACATTAGGCCACAAGAGGCCCAAGATGTTAATTTGAACGCACGCGCAGGCGCTCTTTCTCTCAACGCCCTTGTGCTTGAGCACAACACACCAGGCGCCAAAGCTTGCAAGGCGTTTGTTCAGAACTTCACTAAAATCCATTCTCCTCGCATACACTCCATGCTTGAACCCATGGATCTAGAGGCCCTCGTCTTACAGCATGGGGCCATCACCCTTTTGCCCTCCAAGCTCGAACTTATGCACTGGTCACTGCCCTCTCGTTTGCTTACATATGCGTGTCTGTCATGGTGCACCTTTCTTTGCGCCACCCCTTTGTCTTTGAGCCCCACGGGTCCTCAAATGCCGTTGCCTGGCAGCTCGAGCGAGACGCACCTGGACCTCATTGGCAACACTTCCATGCGCTTGGAGCTCGATGGTCTGCAATTGGCCATGACCCACGGAGCGAACCCGCCAAGGCCTAAAAAAGACAACTCTTCAACCAGCCCCTCAAGCCAAACGGGAACCAACGCCAACTCCGCTCTACCTTTGAGCGCTCAGGTGACAGCCTCCCAAGCCGATCAAGCCGTCATCGACATGGCCCAAGCTTTCAAACGCATGGACAGGCATAAGTTGACTGCGCTCTTGCCCCTTGCACAGTCAAGCCTCTTGGCCCCTTGGGCCGCTTACTGGGAGCTGCGCGCAAGACTTGACAGCGCCAGCACACAAGAGGTCAAGGACTTTTTCAAAACCTACGCCAACACCTACCAAGAAGATCGCCTTCGAAACGATTGGCTGCTGCTCTTGGGCAGTCGCCGTGACTGGACCACCTTTGCCAGCGAATATCCCGCTTACCGCATGAGAGACGACCGCGAATTGCTTTGCTATGGCTTGCTGATCGAATACTTGAGTCCCTTGGCCAAGCCCTCCAATGAAAGCGATATCAAATCCATCTGGTCCAAACAAAAGGAGGCCGACGATGGTTGCAAATGGGCCATAGATCATTTGTTCGACCATAAAAAAATATCGGCCCTGGAGCTGTGGCAAAAGGCACGCACGGGGGCACAAAACAATCGCCTGAAATTGACCCGCGACTTGGTTCAAATCGCAGATGCCGATGCCCTCTCTTCATTCAACACCGCTTGGAGTCAACCCCATCGCTTTTTAAAGGACCACTTTGCGGCCCCTCAAAAAACCAGGCAAGAATTGATCGTCTTGGCCCTCATTCGAGCCGCCTCAGCCGATCCCGACAAAGCCAGCGAACTGCTCAAAGACAAGTGGGAGCCCTATTTAAGCAGTGAGCAACGCCATTGGCTATGGGGTGTGATCGGCATGCAAGCCGCACTCAAACTCAATCCACAGGCGTTGGGTTTTTTCGAACGCTCCAAAAAAATCAGCGACATGAACGATGAGATGCTGGGCTGGTACGTGAGAACGCTTTTAAAGCAACCCCAAGGCCCTCAATGGGCAAAGATTGAGGAGGCGATCAAAGCCATGAGCGCAGACGGTAAAAAGGAACCCGCCTGGACCTACTGGCTCGCGCGCGCTTTGTTGGCCCAAGCGTTAACATCGCCTTTAAGTGCGCAAGCCAAACTCAAAGCAGAGTCTCTCGCCTTGCTTGAATCCATTGCTTCGCTCAGAGGCTTTTACGAGCAACTCGCCCTTGAAGAGCTGGGTAAAAAAATCACACTTCCCCCCAAACCACCCACACCAAGCCCACAAGAGCTTGCCAGTATCCAAGCCCACGTGGGACTCAAGCGTGCGCTGTATGCCATCGCCTTGGGGCTCAGAAGTGAGGGCGTGCGGGAGTGGAATTACGCCACCAGTTTGGTCAACGCACAAGGCGAGAGCGGTCGCATGAGTGACACAGAGATGATGGCAGCGTCTCAACTTGCCTGCAGCCAAATGGTGTATGACCGCTGCATCTTCACCAGCGAGCGTGCTCGGGAGTTTTGGGAGCCTGGCTACCTTTTCCCCACGCCCCACAAGGACTTGATCCTGTCCTACGCCAAAAGCAACGAGATTGACCCCGCCTTTATTTACGGTTTGATGCGACAAGAAAGTCGCTTTGTGACCGACATCAAATCCCATGTGGGGGCCGCTGGCCTCATGCAAGTCATGCCACAAACCGCCAAATGGACCGCCAAAAAAATTGGTCTCTCGCCCTTCACACCAGACATGATCAAAGACAAGGAGACCAATGTCGCCATCGGCACCGGGTACATGCGCTTGGTTTTGGAGAGCTTTGAGTCCTCATACCCCTTGGCCGCCGCCGCCTACAACGCAGGCCCCTCTCGGTCCAGGCGTTGGCGCGAGGGGCCAGAGCTTGAAGCGGCCATTTGGATTGAGAACATTCCCTTTAATGAAACCCGCGATTATGTGAAAAAAGTCATCAGCAACACCACCGTGTACGCGGCCATTTTCTCCTCTCAGGCCCAGTCCATCAAAGCCAGACTGCCCAAGGTCGGACCGCGCAAGGGCGATCCAGATCGCGCAGAGCCAAATCCAGATTTGCCTTGAGCCCTTTTTGTGCGTGGCTCAAAAAAACCCAAGGCCAGAGATCTATTTGATGGACTTGCAGCGCGGTGAATGGCGCTTTGGGGTTTTCTTCTACGATTGAGTTCAAGCCAGCAGTATCCTGGGCTTAACCAGGCTTTACCAGACTTGGCCGAGCTTGACCTAGCCTAGCCGGGCTCTGCCCCTTGGTCCGCCCCACTTTGCTGCAATGCCCACATCTGTGCGTACTTGCCGTTCATGGACAAAAGCCTTTCGTGGTTGCCGCGCTCAACAATTTCACCGTCTTGCATCACCAAGATCTCGTGTGCCGAGACAATCGTTGACAAGCGGTGCGCAATGACCAAGGTGGTCTTGTTTTGCGCAACCCCCTTGAGCTCAGCTTGAATGGTCCGCTCGTTGGCGCTGTCAAGCGCTGAGGTGGCCTCATCGAAAATCAAAATAGGCGGGTTTTTAAGCAAAGTTCTGGCAATCGCCACACGTTGTTTTTCACCCCCCGACAGCTTCAAGCCTCTCTCACCGACTGGCGTCTCGTAGCCCAAAGCCGTTTGCGAAATGAAGTCATGGATATGGGCACTTTTGGCCACTTGAATGACTTGCTCTGTAGTGGCATTGACCTCTCCGTAAGCGATGTTGTAGCGAATGGTGTCGTTGAACAACACCGTGTCCTGAGGCACGATCCCAATGTGGCGTCGAAGACTGGCTTGCTTGATATCGCGAACATCTTGTCCATTGATTTGAATCTGACCACGCTGTACATCATAAAAACGGTACAGCAGTCTTGCAAGTGTTGACTTGCCTGAGCCCGAGGCACCCACCACCGCAACCGTCAGCCCAGATGGAATCTCAAAGCTCACGCCCTTCAAAATCTCTCGACTGGGCTCGTAGGCAAAATGAACATCCACAAATTGCACGCTTGGTGGCTCTTGCAGCGAGAGTGTGTGAGCACCCTCACGGTCCGAGACCTCTTTTTCGCGCTCCAATAAATTGAACATCTTGTCCAAATCTGTGAGACTTTGCTTGATCTCGCGGTAGATCACCCCCAAAAAATTCAAGGGAATGTACAACTGAATCATGAACGCATTGATCATCACCAAGTCACCCAATGTCATGCGCGCGTCCACCACGCCTTGTGTGGCCCGGTAGAGCACGCAAACCAAGGCAACGGCAATGATCAACTGCTGACCCGTGTTGAGCAAACTCAGTGAGGTCTGAGCTTTTAACCGAGCCAAGCGAAGATGATTCAGACTTTGATCATAGCGCTTGGATTCGAAGGCCTCGTTGTTGAAGTATTTGACGGTCTCGTAATTCAACAAGGAGTCGACCGCTCGGGTATGCGCCATGGAGTCCAACTCGTTGACTTGTTTTCTAAAATGCGTCCTCCATTGTGTAACCTTGACCGTGAACACAATGTACAGCGTCAAAGCCAAGACCGTAATGACCGCAAACCATGCATCGTACTTGTAAGACAAGATCGACAACACCAAGACCACTTCAATCAAGGTGGGCACGATGCTGTACAAGGAGTAAGAGATCAAGGACTCAATGCCTCTCACACCTCTTTCAATGTCTCGGGTCATGCCACCTGTTTGGCGCTCCAAATGAAAACGCAAACTCAAACCATGCAAATGATCAAAGGTTTGCAGTGCAATTTGTCTGGCCGCTCCTTGCGTGGCCTTGGCAAACACCAACTCCCTAAGCTCCGTAAAACCCGATACCGACAAACGCAACAAGCCATACGCCACCAAAAGCGCAAAGGGCACGAGCAAAACGGGCCCAGCAGCGCCAAAGCCTTGTGCAAGTGCAGACGATGGCGTCATGGCGTCGATCAACTCTTTTAAAACCAATGGCACGCCCACATTGGCAAGCTTGGCGCAGACCATGAACGCCAACGCCAAGACCACACGAACTTTATAGGCCCAAAGATAGGGCAGCAAGCGCTTTAAAACATCGATATCCGACTTTTGCGTGAGGCCCTCCTTGACGTGTAAACGAGACTCTGGGGCTTGGTGTGCAGCAAATGAACGCATAGGTGACAATACAGACGAGATCGAGGCAAAAACATGCAATCCATGCATTGTGCCTTTCATTGAGCCCAAATTATGAACTCCCCTGAAATTTCCCCCTCACCAGACCAAGACGCCAAGCCCAATGCCTCCTACATCGTCACACAACTGCCCACCGATCAGGAACTGGTCCTTAAAGTGATCCCCATGCCAGCCGACTGCAATGCCAATGGGGACATTTTTGGTGGCTGGGTGATGGCTCAAGTGGATTTGGCCGGATCGGTGCTGCCTGCTCGAGCGGTGCGTGGGCGCTTTGCAACGGTGGCGGTCAATCAATTTGTCTTCAAGCAGCCCGTGAAAGTGGGAGATTTGCTGAGCTTTTTTTCAAAAGTCACTCGCATCGGCCACACGTCCATGACCGTTCGCGTTGAAGTCTTTGCTGAACGCATCAGAACGTCGTCTGAGGGTTTTTTAAAGGTCACGGAAGCGAGCTTGACTTACGTTGCCATCGACGAGTTTGGCAAGCCTAGGCCCATTCAAAAGCTCGAGCACAGGTCCTAAAGGTACTGCTTCACAGCTGAGCCCTTGCCCATGCGCACAATGGTCTGTAGAGAGTACTTTGAGCTTTGTACTTTGCTCTTTTTACTTTACGTTTGTTTGAATGTTTTATGTTCTTTGCTTTGAAAAGTCTGGCTTTCGATGCTCCAAAAAAGCGCTGAAGGCCTCTTGGGCGGGGGCTTCCTTAAGCATGCGCGCAAAGACCATCGCCTCTTGTTCAATGACGGCCTTGACCGTCAACGCTTGGGGCGACTTCATCAAAGCCTTGGTTTGAATCAACGCCTCCAAGGGCTTGGCAGCCAATTTCAAGGCCCAGGCCTTGGCAACCACATTGGCCTCAGAGGGCACCACGACCTTGTTGACCCAACCCACCTCCAACGCCGCCTCGGCCATGAAGGGCTCGCCCAGCAACAAAGCTTCTGCAGCCCGGTGGTAACCCATCAACTGCGGCAACAACAAGGATGACGCCGCCTCCGGACACAGCCCCAAATTGACAAAGGGCAAAGAAAATGCAGCGTTGTCACCTGCCACCACCAAATCACAGTGCAGCAACATGCTCGATCCAATGCCAACAGCGGGGCCACAGACACTGGCAATGACTGGCTTTTGAAAGCTTGCAAGGGTTTGCAAAAAATCAATGACCGGTGAATCTAGGCCAAAACCCTCTGCGCTTAGAAAGTCCGCAACGTCATTGCCTGCGCTGAAAATCGTTTCATGCGCCTGAATGATCACGACCCGAACCTCGGGCCTGTCTTGGGCATCTCTGAGCGACTGAGCTAGACCAACGTACATCTCTTGTGTGAAGGCATTTTTTTTATGCGCTCGGTTCAAGGTGTGGGTGAGAACAGCGTCTTCGAAATGGATTAAAACATCACTCATGTCAATTCTTCTTGGGGTAAATGGATGCAAAAAAAAGGGCTGGTTTGGCATGGCTCTATTTGGCTTAGATCCATGCGCCACGGCTTTACTGCCGCGTCCAAGTTTGGGTACGCCAAAAGGGGGCCAAATAGCCCCTGACTTGCAAGGTGCGGCCTTGGTCGATCAGCCTGATTTTAAATCGATACTCCTCTCCTTTTTCGGGGTCCAAGATCCGGCCCGCCTCCCAAATCGATTCTTTGTCATTTTTTTGACCGCTCCCCCCTCAAATGATCTCTAGACCTGGGAAGGGTTTGATTTTTCCGGCCTCCTGCGCATTGCGTACACCGCTCATCGGGCGAAGCGTTGGGGTCCAATAGTTTCACTATGCGCCCACTTAAGACGCCATTGTCAAGGCGAATCTTGATGAATCTTGCTGTGCGCGCGTGGCTCTTGGGTGTCGTCGCCGTGTGTCACCCAAAGGCCCACGATGCTGTCTTAAGGGGCTGCTTGGGCAAAGGTCTCTTGGGAGCCCATCCAACTCGAGCACACCAGAAGGTGCGCCAAGACTTGCAAAAAGACTTTTGAATGGACTTGCGACAAGACGACCTTCAAGTCCAAGCGCATAGACTGAGCACCCCTCAAAGCAACACGTCTGCTGCTTCTCACACACCGTCCCCCAACACCGAGTGGGTGTCCATGAGGCTTGCCGAACCACTTTTGATTTGCTCCAAGAGCGCGAGCGTTTCGGGCATGAGCTTGGCAAAATAAAAATGCGCCAACTGAATTTTGCCTTCATAAAAAGTAGCCCGACTTGCACCTGGTTCTTTTGAGTAGGCCACAAGGGCCATTTTCGCCCACAAGTACCCCATCACAAAGTGCCCAAGAAGGCGCAAATAGTCCACCGCGGCGGCACCCACTTCGTTGGCGTTTTGCAACGCCTTAAAGCCCAACTCTCCCGTGACTTGTTCAATGCGTTGAGACAAGGTTTTGAGGGATTTGACAAAAACTTGCATCTCTTGCGCGTGCTCTGAGCTTTGCGCTTGCTCTAAAAAGGACCTGACCTGAGCGTCAAAGAGCTTTAAGCTCTGTGCCTCATTGGCCAAGACTTTTCGACCCAAGAGATCCAAACTCTGAATCGCGTTGGTGCCTTCATAGATCATGTTGATTCGACTGTCTCTGACAAACTGCTCAACTCCCCAGTCCCGGATATAGCCATGTCCACCAAAGACTTGCATGCACGCAGACGTTGAAATCCAAGCGTTGTCCGTTAAGAACGCTTTCACAATGGGAGTGAGGAAAGCCAACTCCCGATGCGCCAGGTCGCGCACACTCTCTTGTGGCGCATTCACGCTCTCATCCATCAGCATGGCGCTGTAAAGTGACAAAGCTCGCCCGCCCTCGGAGTAGGCCTTGGCCGTCAAAAGCAAACGCCTGACATCGGGATGAACCAAAATGGAATCGGCCGCCCGAGTCAAATCTTTGGCGCCAAGCAAACTCCTGGATTGAATCCTCTCTTTGGCATACAGCAAGGCATTTTGATAGGCGACCTCCGTGAGCCCCAAGGACTGCATGCCAACACCAATTCGAGCCGCATTCATCATCACAAACATGGCCGCCAAACCTCTGTTCTCCTCACCAACCAGCGTGCCCGTGGCCGCTTCCAGCGTCATTTGACAAGTGGCACTGCCCTTGATGCCCATTTTGTGCTCAAGGGAGGTGCAAAAAATACCATTTCTTGCCCCAAGCGACCCATTGGCTTGCACCAAAAACTTTGACACAAGAAACAAACTGATGCCCTTGCTGCCTTTGGGCGCATCGGGCAAGCGCGCCAAGACCAAATGCACAATGTTGTCTGCCAAATCATGCTCGCCTGCACTGATGAATATTTTTTGACCCGTCAACGCATAGGTGCCACCCTCTTGGGGGAGCGCCTTGGTGCTGATCAAACCCAGATCAGTTCCACACTGCGGCTCGGTCAAACACATGGTGCCCGTCCACTCTCCACAGGTGAGTTTGGGCAGAAACGTTTTCTTTTGCCACTGCGTGCCATGCGTGTGCAAGCACTCGTAAGCGCCATGGGTCAAGCCCGCATACATGGTCCAGGCTTGGTTGGCCGCATTGAGCATTTCGTAGACACATTGATTCACCACCATTGGCAAACCTTGCCCGCCATAAAGCGGGTCGCAACTGATCGAAGTCCACCCGCCTTCAATGAACGCTTTGTACGCCTGCTTGAAACCTTTGGGTGTTTTGACCTCGTGCGTTTGGTGCTCGAGCTCACAGCCTTGCTCGTCTCCTACTTGGTTCAAGGGCTGTATCACCTCTGAAGCAAAGCGCGCACCTTGATTGAGTATCTCTTGCAAAGTCTCTAAGTCAAACTCTTGGTGAAGGGGCCAACTCTTTAATTTGTCCGACAAATCCAAGACCTCACTGAGCACGAACATCATGTCTTCAATGGGTGCGTTGTAGCTTGGCATAGGACCTACTTTTGTGTCGATGTTCTTGTGGGCGTGCTTGATGCGTCTCTCATTCACATCAAAAAGATCTCCATCCATCAAGGGCAGAGTTCAAATCGTGAACGTCCAACGCTTTTCGCACTGGTTTATTTTGACTCAATTCGCCTTCAAAGCACAAGCATAAAACGCTTAAACACTGCAAAAACATGAGCTTGCATTCTCCTTATGTCTGATTTTACCGAGGAAGAATAAAGAGTCGTCCTTCAGTTAAACTTCAGGTGTTTTTTTGAAACTTCTCTCAAAATGGAATGCCCTTTTCATGAACGCAACTCGAATCATTGCCATCCGACATGGCGAAACCGACTGGAACGTGCAAACACGTATTCAAGGTC
>Ga0114971_10001846_pt1 | contig 14461 bp, 11 predicted proteins | sample M_140625_MF_Meta_FD_87320 | JGI IMG/M metagenome (GOLD analysis project Ga0114971, IMG submission 87320) | Freshwater microbial communities from Lake Montjoie, Canada to study carbon cycling - M_140625_MF_MetaG | ecosystem: Environmental > Aquatic > Freshwater > Lake | place: Lake Montjoie... | reverse complement strand
TCGCCAGCTGTTGCGACGGTGAATTTGCAATTGAATACTGGAACGATTGGTCTCTTTGCAGTCGAAGCGCAAGCCACAAGTTCGTCCGAAGGCGCGCAAAATGCAGCAATTGTAATGCCCGCCGAATGTTCGATCGTCTCACGAGCGAAGCCATCTTGGCAATCGACTTCGATCGTGACTGCCATTACGGTTCCGGTTGCGATTCCAGTTGGGAGTGGCGTTGTGAATGTGGATGTTCCTTTGAATAATGTTGGATGGGGAACTCTGCAAGCAATGCTCGACGCGGATTTTGTTCAGTTGCCAACAGGCTCTTCAGTTTCGGTTGTTGGCTCTTTGCCCCAGTCGATTATGGCAACGCCTGGTGTACTGCATCTGCGTGTGAATCCAGTTGGACTTCCAGTTGGGCTTACAAATGTCAGCGGGACTTTGCTGACGAGCGATGAGAACATTCCCGGCGAAGGTGATGCAACTTTGAGTTTCACAATCGCGATTACGGTTGGATCTGCACCACGAGCAGGCGACATCAATGGCGATGGAATGGTCAATGCAATTGACCTCGCAAGTTTGCTGGCGCAGTGGGGCGGTCCTGGATCAGCCGATATCAATTTGTCTGGCGTTGTCGATGGTCTCGACTTGGCAACCTTGTTGGGAAATTGGGGATAAAATTTGCGTTTTTTATATAGAAGAAACAAAATTATGTCTCACGCCGCAAACTGCTTTTTCCACTCGACACTTTTTCTGCGATTTCATGTGATTGCAACCCTACTCGTTTCGACTGTATTCGCCACCAGCGCAATAGCCGGCGATCTTGCAGTGACAAGCGTTGACTTGACGCAAGGTGCTCAATTCGGCACGACGACATTAGTCGGCGGTCGTTCGACGATGGTCAGAGTCAAGGTTGCGGTGACGGGCCAAACCGTATCGCAATCAAATGTTGATGCTGTTCTGCGCGTCTATGTTGGCGGACAGCAAATGGCGGGTTCTCCATTCTTTTCACGCAACGGTCCGATCACTGCGCCGATCACGCCGAATGTTTTCAATGTCAATGACACAATCAATTTCACGATCGTTGCACCAGTCAGTAACGATGTTGATTTCGAGGTCGTGCTTGATCCGCTGAATAGGGTTGCGGAATCCAATGAAGCAAATAATCTCTTTGTCTTGAGCAACAAAGTGTTCTCTTGTCGCAAGACGCTCGATGTCGCTTATGTTTCAGTGAACTACACACCAGGTGGCGGACAACCAGATGCAGCGACCATCGAGCCAGGCGTTGGCGATGGATTTATGCGCGGCATCTACGCGGTGGCGGAGTTGAATTATCACCGCTCTCCGTTGGGCCCGTTGAATTGGACAACAGACATCAACACCAGCGACACAACACTTCTTTCGTCGCTTCAAACCATTCGCCTGACAACGATTCCAGCTGCGGGTTATGCGCGGCCAGAGTTCATCTTTGGTTGGTTGCCAGGAAATCCTTTCAGTGGCAATGGCGAGGCGAACGGAATACCAGGAGACGCAGCATTTGGTAATACAGAGTCGACGCGTTTTCAGCGCACATTTGCGCACGAAATTGGCCATTGTTGGGGGCGAAGCCACACCAGCAATACGATTGCAAGTGTTGGGTTCGATGTTGAACATCATCTCGCAAGTCCTCTGAATCTTGGTCAGACTCATGCAACAACTCAGTACGACGTGATGGTCGCAGGTCAGTTGACCAATGTCGCGTGGGTTGATTCTGGAACGTATCTCGATTGCCTCACCGATACTCGTTCGCAGTGCACGGCATTTGCTCCGCCAGGTGGTGGAGAAAATCCCGCATCCGATGCGCAGCGCGTTCTACAAATTAGTGGTTCGTATCAACATCAGATTGGTCGCAAGCCAAGTCGAATTGAATTATCCCCTGTCAATCAAATTGATCTCGCTTCGCCCACAGCAGATGATGCGCAAGGCGATGTATTGTTGCAATCATTCGCAGCAGGAGGAGATTTGCTTTCGAGCGTGCGCTGGAAATCCGCAACGACTCGTGAGTCATGCGCAGAATGTGTAAATGGTCGACCCCATCTTCACGACAACTCTGCAGTTTCGATTCTGATTCCTGCGGCAGTTGCGAATCAAGAACCTGCTCGGATCGAGTTGCGTGATTTGAAGAGTGGCAACTTGCTGGCGACTCGAACGCGCACTGGATCTGCGCCGCACATCGCCAGCCTTGGAAGTCGAATGATCGACGGTGTAGGAGTCGCGAGTCACAGTGGCACTGGTCCATTCGTCGAACTTTTCTGGGATGCAACCGATGCGGATGGCGATGCACTTTCTGCGGATATCTTGCTGAGTTGCGATGGCGGTCAATCTTGGTCTGCAATGGGAGTGAATCAGCGGGGAGCGTCGATGAAATTTGCACTCTCCGATATTCCAGTCGCAAAGAACGGGCAGGGGATTGTCAAGGTTCGTGTGACTGATGGATTGAATGTGGTTGATGCGGAAATGCCTACTTCTATAGGTCATTTTGGCCTAGGTGCATCTGGGTCAAAGGTGCTCGATGAAGGATCGATCGCAGGCGATTCGCAGTGGTCGAATTTCTTGATTGACAACGCTCCTGATGTCCATCTGATTGCCCCCAATGCCAGCCAGTCATATCCCTTCGGCGCATCAATCTTGTTGCACGCATCTGGCTGGGATTTGGAAGATCAGTTCTTGCCCGATACTGCTTTTACTTGGACTTCTTCGATCGCAGGTGCAATCGGAATTGGTCGGCAAATTCTGGTTTCAACGCTCAATCCTGGAACGCACGTGATCACTTTGCGTGGAACGGACTCTGGTGGTTCCTTTGTCGAGAAGAGTGTTTCGATCATTGTCACTGCTCGAGTTATTTTCGGCGCTGACATCAATGGCGACAGCCTTGTCAATGGAATTGATCTTTCGGCGATGCTTGCGAATTGGGGTGGGAGTGGCATCGGCGACTTAAATTTCGATGGGTTAGTTGGGGGACCAGATCTTGCAGTATTGCTCGCGGGGTGGACTGGATGAAACGATTCTGTTTTCGGTCGATATGTTTGGCGACCACCTCATTGATGTGCTTTGGGTTGAATGCTCACGCAACAACCATCACGCTCGGCAGCGTAAAAGATGCCACCCTCATTTCAGACAATTCAAGCCAACTTGCACTTGGTGCTGCGTACAACATCTATGCAGGGCGGGTGGGGGATCAAGGCGGCGGATTTTTGCGACGCGGGCTTATCCAATTTGATTTTCAATCTATTCCTGCGGGTTCAGTTATCACGAGTGTGCAGCTGAAACTTTATATGAGCCAATCGCAAGGAGGGACATACACCATCTCTCTCAACAAATCAACGTTGTCTTGGGGCGAAGGAGCATCATTCGCATTCGGCGGTGGTGGCGCGCCCGCACAACCAGGCGACGCAACATGGATCAATCGATTTTATCCCTCGTCGCCTTGGCCCACTCCAGGAGGACAATTCAGTTCGGTCACATCGGCTTCGACCAATGTCACTGGCGTCGCGTGGTATGTCTGGGGATCATCCGCCCGAATGGTGGCGGATGTTCAAGAATGGGTGAATCAGCCAACAACAAACTTTGGATGGGGCCTTCTGGGCAACGAAGTCACGCTTCAGTCGGTCAAGCGCTTTGAATCTCGCCAAGCGAGCGTGAATAATCCGCAATTGATCGTGTCATTCAATCCGCCAGCAGCCAATCCAGCGGATCTGAATAATGACGGCGTTGTCAATGGAGTCGATCTTGCGATTTTGCTTGGCGCTTGGAATTCAAGCAACCCGATAGCGGACATCAATCACAATGGCCTTGTTGATGGCACCGATCTGACGGCTCTTCTTGCATCGTGGTAAAACACTTCTTGTGGAAGATAAAACGGCTTTGATCGAAGCGATCGGGCTTCGTAAAAATTTTGGTTCGCTTGAAGCCGTACGCGGGATTGATCTTTTCGTCGCGCGCGGCGAAGTGCTTGGTTTTCTGGGACCAAATGGCGCTGGCAAATCAACCACAATGCGCATGCTGACTGGCTTTCTCCAAGCTGATGCTGGAATAATCAAGATCGCTGGAATCGATTTGGCTCTCGACCCGCTTGGCGCAAAGCGCAACTTTGGATATTTGCCAGAAGGAGCGCCGGCATACTCTGAAATGCGCGTCGAAGATTTTCTTGCATTCTCCGCGCGTGCTCGGGGATATCGAGGCAAGGAAATTGCGGCGCGTGTGGATCTTGCCATAGAGCGCGTGCATCTCCAGCCTTGTCGTGGTCAGCGCATCGAAACTCTTTCCAAGGGTTACAAGCGACGCACGGGAATCGCGCAGGCGCTCTTGCATGATCCGCCCGTCTTGATCTTGGACGAACCGACCGATGGTCTCGATCCCAATCAGAAATTCGAAGTGCGCCAACTTGTGCGCGACCTCGGCAGAGATCGTGCGATCATTCTTTCGACCCATATCTTGGAAGAAGTGGAAGCGGTTTGTACTCGCGCTGTGATTATCAATCGTGGCATGATGGTCTTTGATGGAACGCCAAAGGAACTTGACAGTCGTGTTCCTGCTGGAGTCAGTCAGAATCGTCTCGATCATATTTTTCGAACACTCACTTCTGCCAAGACCACTTCGGGAAGTCAACAATCTCGCAAGGCAAATAGATGAGCGAAGGTCCTCCACCAACCCCATCTGCATTTGCACGCACATCGAGCGTTTTTCGCCGAGAATTCGTTGCATATTTCTCGACCCCGCTTGCCGCAGTCTTTCTGGTGATGTTCGTCGCAATGGCGGCACTCTTGACTTTTCAAGTGGGCGGACTCTATGTGCGCGGTCAAGCAGATCTGCGTTCGTTCTTTCAGTGGCAGCCGTGGCTTGGACTTTTCTTTATGCCCGCACTTGGCATGCGCCTTTGGGCTGACGAACGCCGCAGTGGATCGATTGAACTCTTGATGACTCTTCCGCTGACCACACGCGATATGGTTCTTGGAAAGTTTCTTGCTGCATGGGCGTTTGCTTGTGTGTCGCTCGCATTGACGATTCCACTTTGGATCACGATTTCTTGGCTTGGAACGCCAGATCATGGTGTGATCTTTGCGGGATACATCGCATCTGCATTGCTCTTCGCAACAATGCTTTCTGTCAGTGCGTGTCTTTCTGCTTGCACACGTAATGCGGTGGTTGCATTTGTGCTTGGTGTCGCAGCATGTTTCATTTTGTTGTTCACCGGCCTGCCAGTCGTATTGGATTTCTTTGCACAGTGGGCCCCGAAAGCGGTCATCGAAGCGGTTGCGGCGATGAGCGCCATGGTGCACTTCAACGCACTCATTCGTGGAGTCTTCGATCTGCGTGATCTGCTCTATCCCGTTTCGGTGATCATTGCATTCCTGTGGATCAATGCGCGCCTTCTTGATTGGAGGGGATCTCGATGAATTCGCACAAAAAGAAAGCCGGCGGAATCGGCGCAATCTTGCTCATTCTGGCTGGGTTGATTGCGCTCAATGCAGCCGCGGCATTTGGTTTGATTGGATGGAGAGTGGATTTCACCAAGGAAGGGCTTTATAGTTTTTCCACTGGAACTCGTGCAATTCTGAAGACACTCGATGAACCAGTGCGACTGGATTTTTATGTCTCAAGAGAATCGATTGCTGACATTCCAGATCTTCGTGCGCACGCGCAGCGCGTGGAGGAATATCTGGAAGAACTTGTCGACCTCTCTGCGGGCTCGTTGGAAATTCGCGTCATCAATCCGCAACCCTTCAGCGAAAGCGAAGATGACGCACGCGCCGCAGGTCTGGTGGTGACGCCTGTCAATAACAGCGGAGCAACTGCGATCTTGGGTGTGGTTGCAGTTGGACCGACTGGCCGAACGAAATCGATTCCCATCTTTGCACCTGAGAGAGATTCATTCATCGAGTATGAAGTCTCCAAGGCCATTGCAACGGTCGGTCGAACTTCCAAACCGAAAGTTGGATTGCTTTCTTGCATGCCATTTCAACCTTCGCGCATGACGCAGAATGGTTCGCCCGCTCCCGCAGGTCCGCGCCCATTCGTAATCGAGCAAATGCGCGAGCTTTTTGATCTTGTTGAAATCCCGGTGGATGCCGCGGCGCTTCCGCAAGGTATCGATGCACTTCTGTTGGTGCAGCCGCGCAAGTTGTCCGAGTCAATGCTTCGATCGATTGATGCGTGGGCAGTTGGCGGTCATCCATTGTTGGTCCTCGCAGATCCGTTCGCAGAAACCGATCAGCATCCCGATGCGCGTGAAATGGGCATGAAAGTCTCGGCGACAACTTATGATTTTCCTTTGCTGCGTGCATGGGGCTTGGACATTCCACGCGATATGGCTGTTGGTGATTTGAATTACACCACGCGCATTCAGACGCCCACCGAGGGCGGAACGATGCGAGAGTTGAATTATCTTGCGTGGCTCAGCCTGACTCGTGAAGCACTCAATCAATCTGATCCGCTTGTGAGCGGATTTGAAGCGATCAATTTTAAGAGTGTCGGTGAGATTCAGCGGGCGAAGGATGTCGATCCTGCGATTGCGCCGAAGATTGATCCAATTGTTTTTTCGAGTGATCGTTCGCAGCTCATTCAGACTTTGAAGTTGGGATATTTCGGTGATGCCGAGCAGTTGCTTCGGGATTGCAAACCCGATGGCGTGCGCCGCATTTTGGCGGCAAGAATCACTGGTCCGATTGGCAGCGCATTTGGTCCGACCATCGGTGATGCGAATATCGTGATTATCGCCGACGCCGATTTATTGGCGGACGAGACATGGGTGCAAGATGATCCTCAGTCGGGAATGAAGCGCGCGTTTTCTGATAACGGTCCACTGATGATCGGTCTGCTTGAACGAATGGCTGGCGACCCAGCAGTTGCAACGCTTCGTTCGCGCGGAAAATTTCGCCGACCGTTCGAGCGGGTCGAAGAAATTCGCAAGGCAGCGGAGGAGCGATACATCGCCAGAGAAAAAGACCTTCTGCTGGAAGTTCGAAAAGCTGAAATCAATATCGCGCAATTACAAAGCAAGAGTGGGGGTAAGGAGTCTGGGCAGATGCTGCTTTCGGCCGAGCAACAAGCAGAACTGGCGGATTTGCAGACGAAGGTCAACTCGTATCGCAAGGAACTTCGTGGCGTGCAGTTTGGTTTGCGACAGGATGTCGATTCGCTTGGGCAGAGGCTTCTTGTGATGAATGTTGTTCTCTGGCCGTTGATCGTCGCACTTGTTGCGGGGCTTTGGTGTTGGCGTGCTGCGCGAAGAGTTGATCGCTCGCGACCAGAAGAGAACTAGAGCATTCTCCCAATCAAGTTTGATCGTTGCAATCGCCGATGGAGTCTTTGCGGCACTTTCGCTGCAGAAGGAGTCTCATCGATGGAATCAGGTACAGGAAAATCGTGTTGCTCAACTTCAGGTCAGTGTTCGTGCAAGTCTTGCAAATGTCGCATCGTCAGTTTGATCTTCAAAATAGCGATCGTGGGATTGCTCACTTGCATTGCAAGTAGTTTGTGGCAGATCGATAAGTCGATCGGCAGAATGGCGCCAGCCGCGGTTGCGAAGCCATAAAGAAAACGACCTTAAAAAACAACCGCCCCAAATTGAGTTTGGGGCGGTTGAAGAGGCCGAGGTGGGATTCGAACCCACGAATAACGGATTTGCAATCCGTCCCCTTGGGCCACTTGGGTACTCGGCCGGTGGAGTGCTATGTTGGCTTGTATCTCTCTCGCCGTCAAACGGTCGAAAAAGATTTTCGAAATATGGGATGTAAATCTGGGATTTCCCGTAAACTGTTTTCGTCACAAAGGAGACATCAAATATGAGCCAAGCAACCCAAACTGCCCCTGAAACTGCCACAGAAACTGTCGTTGCGCCAAAGCCAATGCGAGCTGGGCCAATGGGTCCATGGGCAGTCATCGTTCATAACGACAACATTAATACATTCGACTTTGTGATTCGTTGCTTGCGCGAAATTGCCCGACTTGAAATGAACATGGCTGTGACGAAGACAAACGAAATTCATCACGAAGGTGCATCGCAAGTCACTCACACGCACCGCGAACACGCGGAGTTGATCTGCGAGCGTTTGCAAGGTCGCGGACTTACTGTCACTGTCGAACCAGCGTGATCGTTTTCTCGCGAACCATTTTCGCCGCGGTTCTATTATCGAATTTTGCAACTTTGGCATTTGCTCAAACTGTTGCTGTGCAACAGACTTTGCCTGCCCAGCCTGTCAAGCAGGTGCCGCAGGTCGCTCCAGATAAACCCGCAGAATCCGCGCCGATTGCTCCGTCGGTCGCGTTGCCGACGATCGAGAAAGTTGGCACATCTAAAGTCGAATCACCAGCTGCAGCGAATTCCACACTTGTGATCACTCCAGCTCAAGAAGCGGCGGAGATTCTTGCTTCCGGAAAATTTCTTGCGCCTTTGATTCCTGAAGGTGGATTTCTGGTGCGCGCTTCAGGAACGCTTGGACGCGACGAATTTTTTGGTGTTTGGACATTCGAACTTGATGATCGTGTCGATGGCGCTGCTGATCGATCACTCATTCTTCTACCTGCCGAGCCTCTCGCCGACATGATTCAGCGGCATGTGTCAATGACCAAAGATGGAACGTCCGCACCGATGTTTGAAATCAGTGGGCAAGTCTTGGTCTTTCACAAACGCAATTTTCTCTTGCCCACATTCGCAGTTCCTGTAGACCGACGCGTTGAACGACCTGCGGCGCCGAAGCTCTTGCCGCCTGGTTCGAAAGGCGCGCTTGAACTTGCGCAAAATCGTTTGGTTGCAGCGACTGCAGTGACTATTGTGACTGAGGCAAAAGTTGAAACTGCAGCGACTGCAGCAACTGCGGTCACTGAGACAAAGATCGTCGATCCAGAAAAATTCGCAAATGATCTTGAGCATCGGTTGAATGAACGTATTGCCGTTGTTCCTTCAAGTGCCGACAACGCTGCGCCAGCAATTGCAGCAGCACCTGGAACACCGCAGCCTTCGCGCACAGTCGCGCCTGCCACCGATCTCACTGCCAGTGTGATGCCAATGATCGAAGCGCGAACAACATCTCTTTCATATGCCATGCCTTCAGCAGTTCCATTACTACCGCCCATGAGAATGCAGAGTCGACGCGGAACTATTACGCGTGATCCGCTGACCGGAACGTGGCGATTTATTTTCGCTTCAGGACAACGAGATAACGGAGACATCGCGCTCGAACTTCTGCCATGCGGAATGTTGAATCAATTGATCGCAACCGCAAGGTCGAGTGATGGAGCATCTCATGTCATGTTGACTGGAGATGTCACCGTTTTCGAGGGGCGAAATTATCTGCGACCAATTCGATCCCAGCCTCTTGGCGCAGGAAAATGGATCGGACCATAAGGGAACTTGATTGGGCGGTGGGTGAAGCGGGGTTCGCACGGACTTCGCTCGCATTGATATCCTCTCTACCCCTATGGCAAAGACACTAACTAAAACAGCGGCGAAAACAAAAGTAAACGCAAAGACACCAGTCAAAGCAAAGGCGCCAGTCAAAGCAAAGACGCCAGTCAAAGCAAAGACACCAGTCAAAGCAAAGACACCAGTCAAAGCAAAGGCGCCAGTGAAAGTTCCGGCAAAAACAATGACAAAGTCAAACAACATTTTCCCAACGGCTCGCGTCGAAACATCTCTCGGCAATTTCGAAGTTGAATTATGGAAAGATGTTGCACCCAAGCACGCTGCAAACTTTCTGAAGTTGGCAAAGAGTGGTTTTTATGATGGCTTGATTTTTCACCGCATTCTTGCTGGCTTCGTCATTCAGGGCGGTTGTCCCGATGGCGATGGCACGGGTGGTCCAGGTTGGGAAGTTGAAGCGGAATTCAATAATCGTCGACATGAAGCTGGCGTTCTTTCGATGGCGCGATCAGCCGATCCAAATAGCGCTGGCAGTCAGTTCTTCGTCTGCTTGACCCGCGACGGATGCAAGCATCTTGATGGTCAATACACGGCATTCGGCAAAGTCACGTCTGGAATGGACACGGTTGAAAAACTTGGTGCGTTGGCCTGCGATCGAAATGGGATGCCGAAGAATCCACCAAAGATGGTCAAGGTTTCTGTCACGTGACCGATTCCCCCGCGAGCGGCGGGGATCGTTATGCGCAGTTGCGTGATGCGATGATCGCGTTTCGCGACGCACGCGATTGGCGACAATTTCACGATGCAAAGAATCTCGCAGAAGGGTTGAGCCTCGAAGCCGCGGAACTTCTCGAGATTTTTCTATGGAAAACCACGGACGAGTCGCGCGTGATGGCCGCTGATCCTGCAGTTCGAGCGAAGGTGAGCGAAGAGGTTGCGGATTGTTTCTTGTTCTGCGTGTTGATGGCCGACGCCTTCGGCATAGATCTGATCGATGCGGCACTGAAAAAAATCGAAATAAATGGGCAGAAATATCCTGTGGAAAAATCGCGCGGGCGGCGCGATAAATATGACACTTTTTGATGGTTGCGCTGTCTGTAGTTGATGCAAGATTGCAGCACATGCAAGCGAACATTCCGCAATCAACATTTCAGAAATTAACGTGATGTCGGCGCAACTTCGCCAACCTTGGTGGTTGTCTTGATGCGGTCTTGACGACGATCGATCCCAGGCATCCGAGCAGGGGCAGCAACAAGTTGCATCGTCAAGATCACGGGGATGTTCACAGGTCGACCTTCGGCGATATCCGCAATCGGAGTTGCCGCGATCGAATCAACAGCACGAGATCCAGAGACTGCATATCCAAACGAGCAATACTGTCCATCAAGTCGTGCTGTTCCTTCGCGACCGAGCGCGAAAAAGAATTGCGAACCTGCTGAATGTGGTTCATCTGCGCGTGCCATGGAAATCACCCCATAATCGTGCGGCAGGGTGCTTGGTTCGAGAGCAAGCGCAAATCCTGGTCCGCCGTTGCCGGTCAATGTTGGATCGCCGCCTTGAATGACAAATGGTTTTCCTTCACGATCAGCAGGAACAACGCGGTGAAATCCACTGTGGTCATAGAAGCCATCACGTGCAAGCGTTCGAAAGTTCCACGCGGTGCTTGGCGCTTCGTCTGGCGCGAGTGCGACGAGAATTTCTCCGTGGTCTGTGCGAATCAGAACATCCATATCGATGTATGCCTTAAACCCTGAAATGATCGGCGGATCACCAGCAATCCATGACTTGCGCTCTTCATCGATAGCTGGATCGTCCGTGTCCAAAGGCCGATCTCCCCATCCGATTATTTTCGTGAATGTTGCAGTGCTATTCGGTCGAGTCGTACGAGTCGTTCGCACTGGTGGGGGTTCACGAATTGGTTGAATGACGATCGGAGGTCCAAGGGGATGATCACCTTGCACGAGTTGCAACCATGCAGCGCGCTCGAGCGAGTCGACGCCAGAAATCACTTCAAGAAGATTCACTCGCCCTTGAACATCTTTGGCCATTCCCAACACTTCACCATTTCGATCGATGAGCATCAGCACCAACATCTCGTCTGCATTTCCACGGCGAATATTGATTTCGAGAGGACCGTGTGGAGGACAATACAAACGTGCAGGGCGCATTGATGCGCTTTGAGTTACAGGCGCTCGGGTCGATTGAGGTGCATTTGGATCGATTGTATTTTCTCGAAAGCGTCGCAATCGCTCTGTGACTTCTGGCGAATCGGCGGGGACGACTGGGCGAGTACGAGATGTGTCTCGCTCTGTTCGCTGAACTGGATTTGCAGCTGGCCTTGCAGTTGGAACTTCAGCTGGTTCAGGAATTGGCGAAGCAGGATTCTGAGGACTTTGCGCTTGTGCATTCAAAACGAATAAAAATGTCAGTAAAAGCGCAAGCTTCATCGTGTTGGACATAACAATACGCTATCACAGAGGCGACTTGAAGTGCCTTCAAATCTCTTCGCCAATTCGTATGATTCAAATATGACCGCATCGACTCGACCAAGCATTTCAAACTCCAGATTGATTGTTGGCTTAGAAATCCATGTCGAATTGGCGACGAGATCAAAGATGTTCACTCGCGCAGCAAATGTGGCGCACCCAGATTTTTTCTCAGCCGAGCCAAACACATTGGTTGATCCGATTGTCGCGGCACTCCCTGGAACGCTTCCCGTTATGAATCGGCGTGCAATCGAAATGTCGATGATGGTCGGACTTGCATTGAATTGCACCATCGCATCCCAATCGAAGTGGGATCGGAAGAATTATTTTTATCCCGACTTGCCCAAGGGTTATCAAATCAGTCAGTACGACATGCCGCTCTGCGCGAAGGGTTGGTTCGATCTGACTATGCCTGATGGGTCGACGAAGCGAATTGGAATTGTGCGCGCGCACCTTGAAGAAGACACTGGAAAACTCGGGCACGAACTACCAGGAGGCATTCCATTTGATGGATCGCTCGTCGATCTGAATCGTGCGGGAACTCCGCTGCTTGAGATTGTGACCGAGCCAGACTTTTCGACATCCGAAGACGTTGTGGCATTTGCGCAGGAATTACGCAATCTCTGCAGATTTCTTGGCGTGACCGAAGGGATCATGCAGAAGGGGCATATGCGCTTCGAGCCGAATGTCAATCTTGCGTTGACACTTTCAGATGGTCGCGAAGTGCGCACGCCAATCAATGAGATTAAGAATCTCAATTCGTTTCGAGCAGTTCGCGGTGCGATCGATCACGAAGTCGAACGTCAAACGAAGGAGTGGATCGAAACTGGTCGAGAGCAGGGGCGCGGCATGAAGTCCACGCGTGGATGGGATGATGTTGCCAATGTCACCATCCTTCAGCGTGAAAAAGAAGATGCGCATGATTATCGATATTTCCCAGATCCTGATCTTGTTCCAGTTGAAGTCGATGTAAAGTGGCTTGCAAAAGTCCGCTCGGAGATGAAGGAGCTTCCATCAGCAAGGCGATCTCGATATATCGCCGCAGGTATTGGCGAAAAAGATCTTCGGCAATTGATGGACCTTCCTTCGCTTTGCGTTTTCTTCGATGCCGCAGTGGATGCGGCAGGTGGCGCAGCGTCATCAATTCTCGTCGCAAAGATTGTTTTGAATGCTGGAGCGCGTCGAGCGAACGAACTTTCCATTGCAATCGCAGATCTGGGTATCACCCCTCGGCAAATCGCAGACATTATTGCGATGCGCGAAGCAGGTTCGATTTCTGCACAGGGAGCGGAACAACTTTTTGGACTTGCTTGCGAATCTTCTGATTCAGCACAAGAACTTGCGGCACGTGCAAGTCTGATTGTCAGCAACGATCAAGGACAATTGGAGGCATGGGTTGACGCGGCGATTGCTGCGAACAAGCAGGCATCTGATGATGTTCGCGCTGGGAAAATGGCGGCCATCGGACGCATTGTTGGCGCAGTTGTGAAGCAAGCGGGAGGATCGGTCGACGGGAAAGCCGCGCAAGCCATGATCATGAAAAGAATCGGGAGTCATGCGTGAGCACTTCTCCACTCGTTCCCACATATTGGCGTGGACAGGGTATCGAGCAAGTGCTTATCGATGAAGCTTCGATCGCACGTCGCGTCCGCGAACTTGGTCAAGAACTTTCCCTTGAATTCGCAGATGGGAAGGATGTCGTATTGGTCGCGGTCTTGACTGGCGCAGTTGTCTTCGCAGCAGATTTAATGCGTGCAATTCCAACGCGTGTGGCAATATCGATGGTCAGCGTCACTTCATATGGCGCATCGACGACCAGTCAGGGAGCAGTCCTTTCGTCTGCGCTGCCAAAGAATCTTGCTGGCAAGCATGTGGTCATCGTTGATGAGGTGCTGGATTCTGGCGGAACTCTTCGATTGCTTCGAACGGAATTGAGTTTGCTCGGCGTTGCATCACTGCGCGCTTGTGTGTTATTGAGAAAGCAGCGCGAACAAGCGATGTCGACGAAATGCGAGATGGTTGGATTCGACATCCCCGATGTTTTTGTTGTTGGCTATGGATTGGATTTCAACGATGAATTCCGCAATATGCCATTCGTGGGCGTGCTCGGCGAGGACGGAATTCGTGAGAGATCACCGCGGTGAGCCCCGCCATCGCCAGCGACGCCGAGGAAGTTCGGGAGTTCGCGGGATTGATTCGCGATGATGAAACTGTTTTGTTGATGATTCGTCCGAGCGTATGGTTTATTTTTTCGACGAGTATGCGTGCGTTGCCCGCGGCCGCAGTTGCAGGAGCGCTACTCATACTTGCGTCACTCGATCCATCGATCCCTTGGGATTTTCGTGGAGCAATTCTTGCTTCGGTTGCAATTCTTATCGCACGCGCAGCATGGCAGACGATCGATTGGATTTTGCGACTCTATATATTGACTGACCGAAGAATCGTGGTGCGCCACGGAGCGATACCGGAAATTCACGAATGTTTGTTGGGCGAAGTTGCAGGCATTGGTCAACCGCACCGTTGGCCTGAGCGGATGGGGAACACGGGTTCGCTCGCAATTTTGTCTGGTCCGTCGCGCAGAATTCGTCGT
>Ga0114971_10001845_pt1 | contig 14463 bp, 16 predicted proteins | sample M_140625_MF_Meta_FD_87320 | JGI IMG/M metagenome (GOLD analysis project Ga0114971, IMG submission 87320) | Freshwater microbial communities from Lake Montjoie, Canada to study carbon cycling - M_140625_MF_MetaG | ecosystem: Environmental > Aquatic > Freshwater > Lake | place: Lake Montjoie... | reverse complement strand
TCATTAATCAAAAAACTTGATTTTATATCATTAATCAAAAAACTTGATTTTATATCATTAATCAAAAAACTTGATTTTATATCATTAATCAAAAAACTTGATTTTATATCATTAATCAAAAAAACTTGATTTTTATATCATTAATCAAAAAAACTTGATTTTTATATCATTAATCTCTCTTTTTAAGCCCAGCTCTGCAAACTCTGAGTATAAGGATTCGATTTAAACGCGGTCAATAAATCTGGATTAATACGGTCAAAATTATGAGTATCAATATGTTTCACTGTGCCACGCATTGTTCCATGTGTATCCATAGAAGGAGCGCTATAAATACCTCCACTCTTCACCCACATACGATTATTATTTCTATCACCATCTATCTTGTCAATATGAATATTATCAGTCTGGTTAAACATCTGTGTTCCACCCTGATTCGGTCTATTTTCATACGTCTTATTCACATTGTTTCTCTGACGATATGCTGCGTCATATGTCGTTGGTGCAGTTTGAAGTGTAGGACCAGCATTACCGTGATATTGTCTATTCGTTGTATCTCTCTGCATAGCAACTGGTTGTTGGTCTGAGACAGTATATGCAGCACCAAATTGTCTCTCCATGTTCAAATGATTATTATCCAATTTATCACCAGTCATTTCCTTAATAGTGGTTCGAAGTCTATCCGAAGGATTATAAACAGGCAAAGATGAAACAGTTGCACCAGCGTCACCATTCACACGTGTATTCTCAATAACATTTTCTTTTCTGGATGGCTTCATAATATCCATAATAGGCGCAAACATCGCCTTCATCATTCCTTGAATCACACCATATTCTTCAGCTTCTTGTTGCTTCATTGTAGAACGATTATTTGGTAAAACACTGTATCCCTTTCCACCATAATCACCGTCTGTTGCTGTAAAATTACCATGAGACAATGCATTTGTAGGATTAATCATTGGGTTTGTATCCAATACAACACGAGTAGATGGCAAATAATCACGATTAGCATAAGACGCTTCATTGACCTTTGAATTGTTTGTACCATAATATTCCATATTCGTTGTCAGACGATTAACATCTCTCAATTCTTCAATACTACGCGCAGTCTGTGCCTTTTCTAAACCAGTTGTTGTAAACCAACGGTCTTTGCCTACAGTATAATGTGTATCTGGACGATTCTTTTCCACTTTACCTTGTGTATATGTTGTTCCAGATTCTTTATTAAACGAATGAGCAGGACCTTCATGTCCTTGCAAACCAAATGTCATTTTTGGATTCGTTAAAACACGCAAATCATCGACATTTTTAGGAAGCCACATCTCTCTTGCTTCCATACCTGAATTAAATCCGATACCTCCGTCAGTTGTAAATCCCTTGTTTAATCCAGGAGCAACACGCTCTTCTTCAAATGGTTTTACATTTGCCATACGCATACTTGGATTCACACGTGATTGCATAAAATCAGACATATTTGGTGCACCATAGACATTGTGAATATTGTCTTGTGGTTTAAAAAGAGGTGCCTTCTCTGTTTTGCTAATATATTGTGAACCTTGTCCTTGCTTGGAATCCAAGATTGATTCGGATGTATTGAGAGAATTAGATGCACCTCTTAATTTACCTCCAAAGTAAGGAACCATATTATTATGCTTAAATTCGGCTCTATCAATAGGTTTTCCATTGAGTGATACAACTGGTCGGACACCACCTCCAACACTATGTTTTGGATTATTCATTTCAACATGATTCACCACACTCTGCTTATTAAAGTAATAATCGGTTGCTTTATTTGCGTTTTGATAGAGCATAACATTATCAGGACTAATTTGTGATTGATTTGGATAATTCATATCTGGAATGGATGGATTTACATTTGTTAATGGATTTTTTGTCTCTCCGAGATTTGTGAATCCTTCTCTATCTCTTTGTTTACTTTTATCTTGATTTGATATGACATACATACCTCCTAATGCAAGGAGTGGAATCGCTAATTCAGCCATAATATATATTTACTTTTATAAAAAAGTATTGCAAAAAACACCTTTTTATATAATTTGTATGAGATTATTTGTATTATACCTTTTATTTGCGTGTGCTTTTGTATTTTTGTTGGTTTGATACAAATTCGTCATGTAATATAGGCATTTTTGCTACATAATAGTCTTTCTCCAATTTTCGTGTATCTAAATTATTTTGAAAAGGCATACATGTATTTTCTTGTGGATCCAAAGGTAAAATTGCCCATTTAACTTGTTCTAAATCTCTCGCATTCCATGCAGGATGTGTCACTCTGGGTTGTTCTGTTATTGGATTATGTGTTGGATATGAAACAGCAGAAGATTGAACTTTATGTAATTTATAATCATTTTCTTCCAAACAATCTTTATTTGCATTTCTGGTCATTCCTCGAAGGTCGCTTTCCAAATTGATTGTATTTGTCTGCAAGTTGGCTCCCCATTTTTGCATACGGATGTATGGGTCTTCCATAAAATGCGGAGTAAGACCATTCCCAGGAACATTTAACATATATTTTCCTACACCTGTTGATTCTTCAAGTTGTCTACTAATTCTACATGGGTCATCATGAAATCTTGTAAATGACATTTATATATTATATAGTAGAAAAGTTTCAGAGTCATTACTTTGAATATGTCCATTGTGAATTCACATCACAAGAGAGACCTGATGAGAATTGAGGTATTTGTATGAAATTATATTTTTTCAAATTATCACGTATCGATATTACTACGTTCTTCCATGATAAAGAACCTGTTGTGTTTACAGCTTGTAAAAATGCCCATGTTAATGCACCTTGTGATTTTGATTCCATAAATGTTTCCTCACTAGTTTGGTCATCTTTACATCCACTTATGTAGTATACTTCTGATTTTGTATCAGAAGATGTTGTATCTACAATAATATTCATGCGAGTGTCGAGCGAATAATTATATTTCAAATCTAACATTGTTCCGCTATGACAACAATCAAACAAGACAAATAATTTCACTCCTGGTTTAAGATTTTTTTGAATAATTGCATTCAATTCATCATCAACAATATATTCGAAATTAATCGTTACAAGAACATCATCTGATTTTTCAAATACGGTTGGCTTTTCTTTATTAATAGTTGAACCATGTCCACTGTAAAAAAATACAAGTTGGTCTCCAGTAACTGCTTCTGTTAACATTTTAGTCAGTGAATTTATAATGTTTGTTTTTGTTGGTTTTACAGGAGTATTATCTGTTAATGAATAAATTTGATTTGATTTTATATTTTTACTCAAAAGAAATTGTGTTATAGAAGCAACATCATTAATGCATCCATTCAATTGAAAACGAGTTCCTTTATAATCAATTCCTATTAATAATGCTTTTGTAGGTTCTTGACTTACTGCTAAAGCTTGCGAACTTTCTAAAGCTTGCGCTTCTACAATATCAGAATCTCTCTTTTCATTCATTAATTGTAATGTTTTGTTATAAAAAGTTTGGACTTGCTGAATACGTTGACTCTTAATGATTGAACGTAAATTGCTTTTCTGAATAGATGAAATTTGTGTATTACAATATGTAATGAGAGATGCTACATTTGAATTATATGTTTTAATAATAGATGCGACTGTTATTGATGACATTTTATATATATAATGCAATTATAATGTATTTATTCGTAAAATTGAAATTTTTATTATCGTCGTTTTTAATGATAACAACAAACTAAGAAAATGGAGTGCACTATCTACTGCTGTAAAAAGAATGAAAAGACTTATAACTTGGTATATTCAGATAATATGAATGACATTGTAAAAACAAAAGAAAGCAAAGAAGATTGGAGCTGTTCATTATGTCAAAATACTACATCAAAATACGAAAACATGTATCAAATATCAATTCCTGACAAATTTCGCAGAGTTTGCAAGTCTTGTTTGAATCATGATTATTTTAACATCGTTTTTAAAGAATATGCAAAATTTATCAAAGAATGTATCGAGTCAAAGCCAGTGCAAGAGAAACAGCAAGTGCAAGAGAAACAGCAAGTGCAAGAGAAACAGCAACAACAGGAAGTAAAACAAGTGCAAGAACCAGTCGACTATGATTATAAGCTATTTGTAGCAATTGATAATGGTGATATTTATAGTATACTGAAAATTATCAGTGAAAGCAATGAAAAGGTTCAACAACAACATTTGAATAATAATTTATTGAAAACACTTCGACGACAATATATGCTGATTATTTTGGAATACTATAGCAAAAATGACTACAAAAGCAAACCAATTACATTGAATAGCGGACTTGGACAGTTTCTGCTCTATTACTTGTTTGAACTTCATCCACACTATAACCCACAACCAATGTTAATGCATAAAATCCTAATGCAGTTGATGGGACTTCCAAAAGAAACAATTTTTGACAATGTAATAACAAAAATCGATGAAATGGTGTTTCCTGACGATGATGAAATGGAAAATAATATGCCATCTATGAAATATTATAATCGTATCAGAGAAAATTTGTTATGAGATATGATTTTGATTGTATGAAAAAATATTTAAAAAAGAAAAATATTTGTCTGCTTCGCTTGTTGTTGTGTCTGCTTTGCTTGTGTCTGCTTTGCTTGTGTCTGCTTTGCTTGTGTCTGCTTTGCTTGTTGTTTTTTTTTAATTTGGAATAGGAAAAGGTCTTTGTCCTTTTTCAACAACAAGCGGCTTTGGCATAATCATTGGAACATGTCTGAAAAAAGGAACAAAATTCAAAGGCTTCAATTCTGGAACAACCTTCTCTTTTGGCTTTACCAAGTTTGTAGAACCAATTCCTCTTAATTGTGATTCAATATCGATTGCATTTGACGACCATTCATCACAAGACATACGACTTGGTGTATAACCAAGTTCAGGAATTGCTGATTTGTATGCAGGACCAAATGCAGAATTTTTATATAAATTATATTTCTTTGCTAAAGAGTAGGCATTCTGTTCTAAAACATAATCATTTTTTGAATTTTTATTACTCGTAGATGCCATTTATATATTATTATATATTATTATATTGTATTGTATAATATTTTTGCTTTATGTTTTTCTCTCTTTACAAAATTCGTAAAAGGTCATTTATCTTATCTTGTAGAATGTTTGAATCTACTATTTCATTTTCTCCTCTTGCCAAGTAATAACATAAAATCGCATGTGTGGCATAAAATAACTCAAACTTAAATAATAATTTAAATAAAGTATAATTATCATCTCCCAAAAACGTAAGAAAAAATTGATAAACTTCTTGTGATTTAATTTTTTCAAACACCAATACCATTTGAGGAACATCTTTTATTTTATTATAAAGAACATTTGTTTCTTCATTTATAATGTCATCATTCCATTCTTCTAATCCAAATGATTGTAATAGTTGAGACCTATACATATCCTCTTGAATATCCTCGTCATCATTATGAATTTGATACGTGCATAAAAAATCAGTGCAATACATAATTTTTCTTTATTATATTTATAATGATTTATGTTTATATGTTTTTATGACAAATGTTCAAAATCCTTCACGAACACTTTTCCCAACAGGAAAACGTGGGACACCAAGTTCACTCAATTCTTGATAAATAACTGTCAATTTTTTTCCGATATATTTTTTAGAGTTTTTAAACCAGTCTCTCCTCATTTCAATCGTTCCTTTCGGACGAACTGAAAACACGCGTTTATCTACAGGCGTTTCACAAATCCATATAACCGTTCCTTCATCTCTCCCTTCGCCTTCTTTGCAATCAATAATTTTAAATTCGCTTTCCATAAACTCTTTGTATTTTTGTAAATCGTTACTACGATAGTTTTGTTTATATAAACCATTTACATTGCGCAACATAATCCCTTCAAAATCTTCTGATACAAACTCTTCAAACATCTTCTTACATTCGTCTTCATTTTTAACCATATGTGTTGGAACAAATTCAATATATGCAGGCTTCTTCAACTTTTTTTTGATTCCAAGAATCATCTCATTTCGTTCTTTGAATGGTTCTTCATTCACTATATCGTAAATATGATAATGGACCTTTTTTAGTTTATCTGAATCATCTGGAGTAATTTTCTTCTTTTTAATAATACCTGCCAACTCTTCGAATGGAATATCCATAGTATATAATTCTCCATCCAGAATTGTATCTGGGTCTGTCATCTTAAATATTTTATGTAATTCTGGAGACATATGTTCCATAGTTTGAAAATAATTCCCAGTTCTTGATTGGTAAAGCACCGTCTTTTTATCAGGAGACAAATATACGATACAACGCAATCCATCTAATTTCGGTTGAACGAAACAAGGAAACTCAATATCATTCTTCTTTTTCTTTTTTGTGAACTCAAATGTGTTTGCCAACATGGGAAATACTTTCTTTTGTGTATTTTCTTCAACTTCTAATTCTTCACCATCTCCAGCTTGCTCTGTAAATCTCTCTTTTTCCTTTTTATCCGTCCATTTTTTTCTTGTCTCATTAATACATTGTTGAGCAGGTGTTGTTTCATTTTTCTTTCCAATATTTTTACCTTCACTATATTCTCGTCTAACAATTTGATGTTTTCCGTCCAGTTGTCCGAATTCAATTACAGCTACAGCGAGAGATTTATCTTTATTTGTTTCAACGTGAGCAGACCACATCTTTTCTTTTCCATTTTTTTCAACGCCATATAATACAGGGAATGTTTCAATAGTGTGCATTTTCTTTGACATGTTTGTTGTTTGTTTTCATTCGTTTTATAAAAATAGAAATTTTCAATTTTCATAAAAAATACAAATATTTAATTGTATTTCGATTTCATAAAAAATACGTATTTCTCTAATTGAATTTCGATTTGGTATAATCAGTATCCTTGACTAAATCTCTCGAAGGCAAACCGCCTCGAATCCAACCTTCAGCAGCAACACCTTCAATCAAATTAGAAGGATTTGTAATAGAAGATTGTAAAGATGGAATCATGGGAGTATTACTATACTTAATATGAGAGACTTCAGTTAAATTAGTAATACTCTTTCTATTATTTGCCAAATCACCTTGCTGAATTTGTGATTCTAAAACAGGGTTCGAATTCCCACGTCCAAGAAATGGAACAGTTGCAAAAGGTCTTTGCAATAAACTCAATTTACATCGTGGTCTTGAGAGAGCCGACAAAATTAATTCAGAACTTTCATCCACATTACATCCACCAATACCCATCTGATGACTTCCAGTGTAATTTACATTTGGTTGACTGAGAGCAAAATCCATAGCATTGTTCATAGGGCAATCAGGACGAAATTGATTTAACATGTATGTAGATGCAGACGAATTTTGAACATTACGTTGGCTTTTATCACAAGAATCCTCACCAATTCTTGTTAATTGATTGAATGTGTAATCATATACAGATGCCATATATATATTCAAACCTATATTTTATTTTCATTATAAAGAAAGATATAAATAAAATAGAGAGATTGATAAATAAATAGAGAGAAATATAAATATTATTATTGTCTTATTGATTCGTCCATCGAGGTGCATCTTGAGTGCAAGCAAAATCATCACCATCTTTACAAGATTTCATATTACCATAACAAAAGTTAGCGAAACTATTTTGGTCATTTGGAATAGCTGAATTTGGCATAACATACCAAGACCTCATCGATTGACTAAATTCTAAACTATCTCCTAAATCATTAAAAAGTTTTTCTTCGATAGTTGGATCATTAAAATTCGTTTTTATAAACTGTTTTGTGCTTTCATTAATACTACTTTCAACTTCAGGATGATATGATGGTGCTGCATCCATACGAGTCGGGTCATCCATATATTCGGTCATCAATACATTCATTGCTGGATTAATTGCAGATGGTTGTGTAAATTCCGATTTTTTAATATCATACACATCCCTATTTGTAAATGCTTCCTTAACATTTACATCTTCATTTTTAGACTCTTTATTTCGCTGTATAAAATGCAGAAACACGATTGCTGCTAATGTTATTATTCCAGATAGTATAATTTTATATTTCTCTGTTATTAAATAACCTAAAATAGTAAATAGAATAACCAATCGTGTTATTGCATTCAACTTTTCATTGGAAGTCATGATTTTTTCTGGATATATTTTTGTTATAGTATCTTTATTAAATAAAATAGATGGATTTTTAAACCAAAACGGTGTACTCATTATTATATATAACATAGTTTAAAAATTATATACCTTTTGAATATTTACACCTTTGAATATTTACATCTTTGAATATTTACATCTTTGAACGAAACTCGAGTCATTCAAATTCAAATGTGTAAATATTCATCCAAGTATAATAGTAAGCATTCAATCACTTTTTATTATTAATTTGATTGTGGAAAAAAAATAAGATAAAGAAGTAAAAGAGGAATGATAATAATAATAACAGGAAGAAGAAAAGGAAGAATAATAATAATAATAGGAAGAAGAAGAATAATAACAAGATACATCAACTTTTCACTCAAAGTCATTTTTTTTTCTGGATAAAAATCATCTAAATTCATTATATATAAATATAATTTATATAATAAATACATATTCCGTTTACTTATTTTTCTTTTTCTTTTTCTTCTTATCTTGCTGTTGTTGTTGTTGTTGTGGCACAGCTGATTTTTCATATTTCTCTCCTGTTCTAAATACAAACTTCTCTTTACCATCCTCAAAACCTTCACTCTTCAACAATTCATTTGTTGCTTTTGATGCCTTTTCTAGAGCTTGTTGTTGCTGTTTAATAAATTCAGGATCCTTCTTTTTCAATTCTGCCATTGCCGCCAACTCCATTTCAAGTTTCTTCGCTTTAATTTTTTCTTTAATCATTTCCTTTTGCTTCTCCATCTTAGACATTCTATCAAATCGTTCTTTTGTAGCCGCTGTATTAATCTTTCCTCCTTTACCTAGACCTCCCATTTTTCTAACCATCTCCGCAATATCTATATTCTCTCCACCAAGTCCCATTTTTTTAAGCATGCTTTGGATATTTTCCATTCCAGGCATGTTCTTCATTTTCTTTACAATAGTAGTAGCCTCTTCCATCAATTCACTTTCCTTTATATCTCCTGACTTGATTTTAGCATCCAACTGTGTTCCTACACTCTTTACAAGACTCATTAATTTTGTAGGATTCTTAATCAACTTTTGAAATACATCATTCACTGATGTTGGATTTTCAATGTCCATATTGAAATCTTTTGCAACATTATCAGCAATATCCTTTGCTAATGCTCCTATCTTTCCACCTAACATTCCAGAAATATGTTCTTGGAATACACTTGGGTCAGGCATTTCTGTTCCAGCACCAGCGCCAGCACCTTCTGAAGAAGATGCGAATGCACCTTGCATTTGTGATACAGTTTCTTCTAACTTTTTCTTAAATTCATCTGCATTAATTGCCTCAAACAATTTTGCGGTATCACCAAAAGATTCGCGATTTGAAATACCCGAAACAGTAGTAAACAAAAGCAATTGTAAATACTTCCAAATAATTTCTCTAGACTTGTCACTAATATTCTCTTTCCATAACGCGCGAAAATCAATATTTGGTAGAAATTCTACATTGACACTATCCTCTGAAAATATTTTGTCGTTTTGATACAAAATATCGAAGAATCTCTCTGGAAATACCTTTATACAATGTTGTTTAATATTTTCCAAATGTTCTCCCATATCATCATCGTCTCTAATAACTGCCTGTATATCCCCATGTAAATTATTTTGTAGTTCTGGAAACGTTTCCAATAAATCCTTCATCATATCTGTTATGACTTTTTTTAATCCGCATTTTGCTAATGCAACTGTTTCTTGCTCATCTTGTACTTGCGCTTGTGCATCTGCTTGTGCTTGTGCTTCTGCTTGTGCTTGTGCTTCTGCTTGCGCTTCTAAATATGCATCTGCTTGCGCTTCTGCTTGCGCTTGTGCATGTGATTGTGCTTCTAAATATGCTTCTGCTTGCGCTTGTTCATGAGCATGTTTAATCGCATCAAATAGCGCTTGTTGTGCATCACTTTCATTATGTTCTTCTTCTTCTTCAACATCGACCTCAGCATCTTCATCACTTCCTCCACGCAATCTCAAAACTAAATGCAACGTAGATTCCTTTTGAATATTGTAATCGGCTAATGTTCTTGAATCTTCTAATTGCTTTCCAGCAAAAATCAAACGCTGTTGGTCAGGAGCAATTCCCTCCTTATCTTGAATACGTTGTTTCACTATCTCAATTGTATCAGAAGCATCTACATCCAGCGTAATTGTTTTACCAGTTAGCGTTTTCACAAAAATTTGCATAGAAGAAGCCATAATATACAATAATAATATGGCTTCTTTTTAACTCTTTTTTACTCCAGACTATAATATATATTACATAATTCAGTCAAGTTTTGTATATATTTTAATGCTTTTTGTTGGTCTACATAACTCATATCCTTCACCAAGAGCTTCAATTTGTCTATTTTATCCATAATCATATTTGAACTTGCACCAGCACCTATATTTTGTAAGTCGTTTTTATAATCCTTGTTAATAAAAAAAGAAATGTCACCATCCTGAATCTCTTTCGAATAACAATCAACTATATTTGTTTTAAATGTTGAAATAAGATGTTTCTTACTCATCATATTCAATATACTAATAGCTTTTTTCATCAATGGAATATCTGTATTTTCTGGAAACACTAGAGAAACATCCTCTAAAAATTCATTAAAATGAGTATTAAATGTTTCTAATACTTGTTTTTTATCCATTGTTATAAATTTACGTTTATATTTTTATATTGTTTAAATCGCACATATATTTACCTTCTCACTGCACCTAATTGTTTCATATCATTATTCCTCTGTTCCATCAACTTCTCAACAGATACTTCTCCTATTGAATTTCCAATTGTATCGGCTTTATATCCTTCTGGTGGAGTTTCTATATTGTCAGAATGAGAAAGAGAAGCATAATGATGTTGTTGTCGCATTCCTCCGTTTCCTTTTGCAGTTAAATCAGTTGGATCTTGGTCTAAAAAACTGTAATTGTCTGAAGCAACGCCATATCCTTGTCCTGAAAGAGAAAATGCTAAAGGTTCACCATTATTTTTTGTTGCAATGTTTTGTTGTGCAATGTGTTGTGGTTGAATAAATTGGTTAATATCTGTTCCAAAAAGAACGTGATTACTTTTGTTTAATAGTAATAATGCAGGAACTTTATTCACTGTTGGTGGAAGCAATATTTCTTGTCCATTTTCTAAAATAATATTTGTTCTTCCATCACGTTTTACACGTTTGTCGATACAAATAAAATGCATATCTTTTTTTGATGAAGATTTTGCTATATTTTGTAATAATATTTTGCATTTATCACAATAATTACTGTAGTAAAGAATTGAACTCATTAAACACATTTTAGAAAAAAGTGTTGCAAAAACACCGCGCAATAATATTTGTTTATTTGTATAATATATATGAATAAACTTAAAACAATAAAAAAAAACAAAAAATTAAAAAATAAAACATTCAAACAAAAAAATAATAATATAAATTGTAATGAAATCATAGATGAAAATAAAATGATAACCGCATCAATAAATGTAAATGCATTAAAAAATAATCTTGAATATCTAACAAAAAAAAGTGGTTCAGAAGTAATGCCTGTATTAAAAGCAAATGCATATGGACATGGAATAATAGAAATATCTCGTATTTGTAGAAAATTAGGTGTTAGATATATTGGTGTTGCCACAATTGGAGAAGCATTGCAAATTAGGAATAGTGGAGACAACGGAAAAATATTAGCATGGTTATATGATATTAATAGTAATCAAGTTAAAGAGGCTGTCTCTAAAAACATTGATATTGCTATTTATGATGAAAAACATATATCCATTATATCCAAATCTATCACAAATAACTCAAACATTGCGAACATTCATTTATTTGTAGACACAGGTATTAATAGAAATGGTATTGTATATAGTAAAGCAATAGATGCAGCAATTCAAATTACAAATGACCCAAAATTCAAATTAGTTGGTATAATGTCTCATTTATGTTGTTCTAAAAATAAAAATAATATTCAGACCATAAATCAGATTTCTTTATTTAAAAAATTATGTAAAGATTTAGAAAATATAAATATTGTCCCAGAATTATTTCATATTGCTTCTACAGATGGTATATTAAACTATGATGTTTCTGATTTTAATATGGTAAGAAGTGGATACGGATTTTATGGATTAAATCATTCATACAAACATAAAAACAAACACTTAATTCCAGCATTATCGATTCAATCAAAAATAATACAATTAAAATATATTCCAAAAGGAGCTGGAATTGGATATGATAGAAAATATATTACACATCGTAAAGAATATATAGCTATTGTGCCATTAGGATACGGTGATTTATTACCAAAAATGTTAAATAAACAATACATTTTCGTAAATGGAACAAAAAGAAAAATATTGGGACTAGAAAACATGGACCAAGTTGTAATACAGGCAAAAATAGATGATAAATTAGGCGATATAGCACGTTTTTTTGGAAAAAAAAACGAAGGATTTACAAATGAAATTTTTATTGGAAATCGTGTAAAATACGAATATGTATGAAAAATATGTTTTATTTCGTTTGTTCGATACAGTCTTGAAATTTGTGTATTTGCAAAATAATAATTTGTGTATTTGCAAAAATAATAATTAATTTTTTTGTAATATATTTATCACAAAATTGATTTATAAAAATGCCTATATACTATATTAAACATCAACAATGCAAGCAATCGTATCAAAAGTCGACAATTCTAATAAAGTGCTCAGCTTTACCATTTCTGGTATAAATGTCAGCTTGGCAAATGCACTTCGAAGAATTATGCTATCTGAAATACCAACTGTTGTATTTAGAACAACTCCGTATGAAAAAAATCGTGTTGAAATAGATGTGAATACAACACGCATGAATAATGAAATTATTAAACAGCGTATTAGCTGTATTCCAGTGTATATTACTGACACAAACTTCAAACTTGATGATTATGTTATTGAAGTCAATAAAAAAAATGAAACAGATAATATTGTCTATGTGACAACTGACGACTTTCGTATTAAAAATATTGCTCTGAATAAATATTTGTCTACTGCTGAACAAAAAGCTATATTTCCACCAGATCCATTAACGGGTGATTATATTGAATTAGCACGTCTTCGTCCAAAAATTTCAGATATTGGTATTGAGCAGCTTAGTTTCAAAGCGAGACTTGATTATGGAACGGCAAAAGAAGATGGTGCATTTAATATTACATCAACATGTAGTTATTCATTAGCACAAGAAGAACCAGACAAGGTCCGTGCAAAATGGGGAGAGAAAGCTGAACAAATGAAAAAGGATGGTTCAACAAACGAAGAAGTAAAAATGGCAGAAAAAGATTGGTATTTGTTGGAAGCAAAACGAATTACAAAAGAGAATGAGTATAACTTTATTGTTGAATCTGTTGGACCCTATGAAAACAAGACAATTGTATACAAGGCGACACAAGTTATGATTGATAAATTAGAGACATTTAATGCCGCTTTATCAAAAGGTGGCATTATTAAAAAAGCATTAAGCACTATTCCAAATTGTTATGATGTAACTCTTAATAATGAAGATTATACACTTGGAAAAGTTATTGAGTTTATTATGTATAATAAACATTATGATGTGCCAAATAGAACGGTATCCTATTGTGGTTTTATAAAACCACACCCGCATATTCCTGTAAGTATTGTTCGTCTTGGATTTGTAGTAGATACAGATGAAAAAGAAATATCTACTTTACTTACAACAGCGTCAAATGATGCAATTGAAGTATTTAAGAAATTGGGTGAGAGTTTTATAACAGAACAGGCAAAGCAGTCAATTATGCAAGCACAGCCGTCCAACGGACAAGCACAAGCAGAAATGAAATTGAATGAACAATCAAATAATATGGAAGATACAAACGTATTAGGAGGAAAAAAGAAGAAGATACAAAAGAAGTAGATACAAAAGAAGAAGATTAGATAAAAAATAATAATATTTTCCAAATATATAAATGAAAATATTATTTGTTCCTTCTTTTTATGCACATATTTTAAGTTCATTTTTATTATTAGTATCCGTTATTTTATTATACAAAAATTATTCAAAAATAATGAATTTAGAACCCATACAATTAATTATGATTATTCTTGTTTTTTCTATTAGCATTGGTATTCACAGTATTTCTCATTTAGGATTCGAAAAATTATATGATTTTAACCCGATCAATGATTTTATAAAAATATTTATATAATGTAAAAAAAAAACAACAAGCGAAGCAGATACAAGCGAAGCAGATACAAGCGAAGCAGATACAAGCGAAGCAGATACAAGCGAAGCAGATACAAGCGAAGCAGATACAAGCGAAGCAGATACAAGCGAAGCAGATAC
>Ga0114971_10001842_pt1 | contig 14466 bp, 15 predicted proteins | sample M_140625_MF_Meta_FD_87320 | JGI IMG/M metagenome (GOLD analysis project Ga0114971, IMG submission 87320) | Freshwater microbial communities from Lake Montjoie, Canada to study carbon cycling - M_140625_MF_MetaG | ecosystem: Environmental > Aquatic > Freshwater > Lake | place: Lake Montjoie... | reverse complement strand
TATATTTATACATCTTGTATGTCCTGTTACAATGGAGATGATTGGGGGAATGATATGTTTGTCGTTATTACAAAATAGTGCCGGTTTAAAATGACCATTGGTCTAAAAAGCGTTTTGGTTAGCTTTTTATTGGCGAAGCCAGTAAAGCTATGCGTAAAATTGAAGTCATGCTAACACGTGGGCTAGGTAAGTCCAAATGTTACCATCCCTCCCAGCAAGATGGATTTACGGAGAAAAGCTAGCATTTCAAGAAAATGATCAAGTTGAATTCAAGGAGGTTGCAGTATTCTCAGGGCTTTTCAAGAATAGAACCAGGAAAGATTCAGGGCTCCCAAAGTACAGAGAAACCCTTATTGGATTTCTGAATAGTGTAGGCCAGGGATATCTTATTATGGGCATCAAGGACGATGGTATAATCGTGGGTGTAGAAGATATGACAGATGATTCCATTGATAAGTTCAAACTCTGGGTAGACTCTAGTTTTAATAGTTTGGTCTATAAAAATGGCAAGCCAATTGATCCTTCAACAATTTCAATCAAATTCTATACATATCCAGTGGAAGGCCACGCATCCAACGTAGTAGTAGTGGAAGCCATTAACAAAGGTAAACCTCTAGATATAATGCTTCGTTCAGGAACCATTATATATAGATTGAACGCAAGTAATTTCAAGGTTTCCACTGAGCCTGTATACAGAAAACGCGATGTGAAAGGAATGATCCAGGCTGTCCAGATGAGAATGCAGCGCGTGGTTGACCAGAAGCGCAAGGAAATAAAGGATCTTCAGGAGAAACATGAAGAAGAACTGGAAAAGAGAGAAAGAGATACAAAGGCTTTCATTAATGAAATTAGTAAAAGCCTTTATGAGAAATATAACAAGGAAGAAAAAGATGATTTGTTTTCAAAGGTGATGAAGCTATTCACATATTAACATCTCCAGATTGCGTCTTATGTTTAGTATTTAATAAATTTATTCCAATGACATTCACATTTATTTTTCTAGATGACCACACTTTTGCTTGTTTCCATTCATCATACCCTGGTGTTTCACCTTCTATAGTATGGAATCCACCTGCTTCTATGACCTTATTATCAAATATGTATACCATATCATCAAGGATAACTTCCTTTTCTTCCTCATCGTAGAAACAATCACCCCAGTTTTTCCAGTAACCTTCGCCATTTACAGATATTCCATATTTGACTCGCTTAGGACCCTTATATACTCTTGCTCTTGCGTTTACAGCGTTTTCTACCAAGGTACTAAAGTCAATAGGGGCTAGGAGTTTCGTATCGGGTCGTATTTTGATATACCAGTCGTAATCTAATTCGGACTTGTACTGGGTTATAAAATCACAGACCTTGGTCATCTGACGCTTAGTATTTACCATGGTATACTTGAATTTTATTAGAGTCTCATAATTTATAAAATCCTCCTTACTTGATAATCCGCAGTAGTCTACCACCCTGTTATCTTGAGCCATATAATCCTTAATAATTTGTATATTAGGCAAATGAGCTATATTCATTTCATGTGAACATATTATAATTAATATCTTCATCTACTTTACTGGTTTTTTATTGGGCTGGTTAGCTTTAGCTTTTTAGTTCGCTTTACTTTTTGGTTCACTTTACCTTTTTTGCCCACTTTTTTTCTAAAAAAGTGCTAGTCTTTCTCAATCGCTCGAGCAGCAGGGCAGAATTTATAAAAAGATTCTGCATGTCCTTCCTTCATATACCATGTCTTGTGTGCGCCAAAACTCTTACTCTCAAAGGAATCTTGTGTACAGAATCTAGCTAAGTCTTCTCCGCTTCTAGGCTTATTAAAAGACTTTTCAACACAGTTTGAAAAAAACACATCCTCAGGGTATTTAGGATCTATATTGGGATAATCACGAATACATTTTTTCTGAAATGAATTCTTACGAAAACTCAATCCACCGATTCCATAGAAACTATTATTCTTAGAATTTTCCTTTCCCCATACCTCCTTGGAATTTCCAACAGCCATGTCATAAGAACCGCATCCAATATAATCAAAATGCATAAAATCCCTTATTTTATACTGAGAGGCCGGGCATAATACTGCGTCCGTCTGAAAAACCAGAATATTCTCTGCTTTCACCTGGTCCCAGAAGTCTAGGCTTTTGAAGGTCATATTGTAGTCATCCGCGGTGAAATTATCCTTATCTAATGCGATTAAAAAGACCTTGCGACCAGTGATTGACGCAGTAGCCTTTTCAGCATGCGCTTGATGACTTTTACCATGGAACACATACATATCCCACGATTTACACATATTCTTATCAAAGTTTTCACAGACATATTTCAACATCTTATGCGCCCTTGGTTCAACAATAACCATGGCTCGTTGCCCATCAACCATTTGAAATATGTGTAGGTATACAATCATTATGATTAGCGTAATAACGCCAATTATAAGAATTGTCTTGGTACTAACCATTCTACTTATTGCGCCCATAATCCTTCCATAACCTTCTGGTATTGGGAATAAGAGCGTGATCCACCAATATTAGTATTCACTGGTATTTCACTATTATCTTGTGTAGGATTCAATCGTGAAGCTTTGTCCTGTAATGACTTCAAAATAGCCTGTTCTTCAGCTGTAAGGCCGATCGATTCCTTAGCGTCTTTTGTCTTACATGTACCCATGCCACCTTTTCCAAAAATACAGAGACTACTATTTTCATTAAACAGATAGCCTACACACAGAATTACAATCAAGGCCAGCCAGGCTGCTGTAATAATATTACGTGTTGCTAAGAAAAATATGACGAATATAATAAATCTGCGAAACCATGGTTGATTTAAGAATTTCTCTTGTTCCTTTGTTATCTCTAATGGAAGAAAGCGACCTCCTAAGTTAATGAAAAACATAGCAGCAGCCAGTGCATATGGTGATGTTGCTATCTTTGTTAATGATGCCTCAAATGGACCACTTGGTGGTAGCATAGTTGGCGGGGGTCCTCCGAAACTCATCTACCATTACGTATTAAATTGGTTTATCCAATTTGTATCATATTCACAATATACATTACTGTCGCAATAGCTGTCATTAAGCCTACATTTGGACACCATTCTGCTCCAAGCCATATAACAAACAAGAGTGCTATACGCCAAATAGGAGATTCCCAGAGTGCCACCATCGTAGAAGGGTAGGGTGTCCGGAGAGAAAAACCTTCAAACACATTCCATGCCATTAAACTCATTGTTATTATTAATCTTAAACCAGTGTCTACTATACCCTGGTAATCCATCTTACTTTATAGCAAGTTTCTATTTGTGAGAAGAAGAAGAACTCTCAACTGATAAACTACTTATTGAAGGTGAAGAGTAAGTAGGCATAGAGGGTTCAATTCCTTTTGTTATATTACTGTCTTGTACAGCTGAAGTAATAATACGATCTGATGATATTGCAACGGGTCTCTCTCCCAACATTCTCTCAATAAACCACCTGTGAGGGTTTGAAATAATCTTAGTATTTTTATCATTTACATCGTCTAACGAATCGGAAAATCCCTCTGACGAGTCCTGCTTTTGAAGTCTAGCGAAAAGAATGAGTGAAACAACGGCAGCTAGAAGTCCAGTAGGCCAATCAAGAAATATGGCGAATAGAAGAGGTAATACAAAGAATAAGAATGAGCCAAATATATTATCAAGAAATTCAAGTGATTTCCGGGGTGCTATTTCAGCAAAGGCTCCTGCGACAAGTAGACCAGCGACTGATAAGATAGTACCAGGCATTTGGAGTACTTGATATGAATTAGCCAGCCATGCTGCCATACTCACGTCCATTTCTTCCATAATGAGATTGGGTGAAGATTTAGGCGAAGCATTAGGGGAACCTTTAGGAGATCCAGAGGGCATTCTATCTGAGATGAATAAATACTCAAACAAAAGACATTTACCGAAGTTAGATGGAGTTTGCATCTCTTCAAGATGCCTTTCCACAGGAAGCCTTTTCACAAGATGAAAAATCAAAGGAACGAAAGCGCTCTAAGAAAAAGGAGGGGTTTCAAGCATACGAACTACCTCCCACTGATCCAGATCGCCCGGCAGTTAAACGTATGCTTGAAATACCACCCATAAATCTAAAAGAGGCATTCACAGATCAAGATAAGATAGAAAATCAGTACTTAAATCAATCAAGCCAATTCGCAAAGAAGATGAGTGTGAATAATTCCCTTCCACCCCCTCGGTCCACAATAAAGCTAGAGAGGGCTTCTGAAGTACCTAGCTTCTTTGGAGCAGAGGCATTTTCAAATCCTGGAGAGGATACTATGGGTGTTTTCAATAGCCACGTAGATAACCCAAATGGCTATATGTTAGATGCAGATTTTACTAAGTCATTTGACCAGCCTGGTTTTGGGAAATCATCAGGGGCCCCTGTACCAACACCCGAACTCCGGCAACGCTGGAAGCCCCTCTCTGAAGACCGAATAGACACTTCATTCACTGACACTGGAAAGGGGTCTCAATTCCATGGCCTATCAACAGATGACGTAAATGCGATGCGTTCAAAGATTGATCAACTCATGGCACGATTAGATGATCTAGAAAACAGATCGGAAGGTGCAAACCCCCAGCTTGAGATGCTTTCCTTCATCATGACTGGTCTTTTCTTAATGTTTGTTCTTGATGTCACAGTGCGTAAAATTAGATAATAGATTGCTGCGCAATCTATGACCAAAAATATGTATTTATAAGTCATATCTATCGTAGATAGCTATATGAGAAAATTATGGACAGATGGATGGAATTCCTTCTGGCATTTTACCTTTGGTGCCTTAACATTTAAGATACCCGTAATTCTTTTCATCTTTCTAGTGTATCAACTGTTTGCAAATGATGGTGTCTATGAGAAAAATGTTGCGACCGATATTCTGGAATTCTTCATAGGTCTAATAAGTATGATAGCTAGTTCATACACATTAAACTATTTACCACATGAAGTTTTCACTGAAATCATACCAGACATAGTAGCTATTATGTAAGCGAATCTATAAGTGAAACTAAATAGACCTTACGAGTTGGTCTAAATAGACCTTATAAACTCCCACTGTAAATCCTTACAGATTTTTTCCCAGATCTTATCCTGCGCATAGAGTTTGTCTCTGTTTTTTAATAAAGGGAAGCAATGAAGAAAATCATCCAATTCCAGGAGTTCGCACAACTTGTACAATACATAAGAATAAGACAAAAAATTGGATCGCTCAGCAGGACAATGTTTCTGAAAGGATGGCTGGATTTCCTTGAAAAGGTATCGTAATTTCTCCTCTGTCTCGCGATCCATTACAGGAGCAGTGTGGCCATTTAATCTACTCAAAATATGAGGGACGTGTTCGTAATAAGAATTATACTTGAGTTTCTTCAAAATCTCACGTATTTTACTGCGATTCAAAGAGGACGGTTGAATACGCTCTTTCTTAATTTGACCCTGGATATTGTCAAAAACTTCCTCAGGAATCTCAGTACTCTCCTTTGCCTGGAATTGTGCCAGCCACTCATTAAAGTGATTAATACGTTTATAGGCATAATAAGAAATTTCTCTCGGTGGATCCTTATATGATGGCTTATCTGAGTCCATCAAGATAAGCTTGTGGAATCCACAGTGAGGACAAGAAATTGTCGCATCATTTACAGATATCTTCATATCTTCACCACATGCATCGCATGTAAATGATGTATCGTTCAAGGAGTGCATGGAAGGTCTATTATAATGAGGATCCATTCTCTGAAGATATTGGTCTAGAAGAGCATCACGACGCAATGTGTCCCCTTGTTCTCTTACATAGATATTCGAAGGCATCTTTGTACCACTGATATCCTGTTTTGACGCATTCTCAAGAGCCTCAAATACACTTCCAGGCCTTGCTCTGTCTCCCACCGATATAATATTATCTGCGCCACGATTGATTCTATCCTGGATATCATAATATTGAAAGAGAAGATCGCCCGCTTGTAAATAATAGTCAAATACAGCTCCCTTATCATCAACTGATTCCAACTTGTTTTTTACCTCCTTTACCTCCTGTTCAATACGATACCTTTCAATATCATTCTGTTCACACTTATAATTCATTACCAATTGAGAATGTTTCTCTTTTAGTATAGTAACCTCGTCATCATTATCTTTAACCTTAGATAAATAATGCTGATGTACAGTGTCTAGAGTTGTCCTGGATTCTGGATTAGACCGCTTTGAGGGCCTTATCTTGAAGAAGGGATCGCTCATTTACTAAGGATTTCCTATAGGGTTTCTTTAGCCCTAGGGGTAAATTTGTAGGGGTGCGCTTCTTATTAGTAATTATGAGTTGCTCCGAGCAACAAGGGTGCTTTAGCAACTGTAAACACAGGATACAAATATGAAATATGGGTATATAATGATAAGAAGATGAAGGTAGAGACTAAGATATATCAATAGTTATGGCTTGAAATATTCAGACTAGTCTAAAATTATCTCCCGGCTGATTTTGGAAGTTTCGGCGGAATTTTGCAAAATCTCAGAATTTTTTTCTCTGGTGTAGGTATAATCAAATGACAGGTGGTGGCCTTATGCAGCTCGTCGCCTATGGCGCACAAGACGTATATCTAACTGGAAATCCCCAGATTACCTTTTTTAAGGTAGTCTACAGGAGACACACCAACTTCGCGATGGAGTCCATTGAGAACCCCTTCAACGGTTCTCCTGGCTTCGGTCGCAAGGTAACATGCACGATCCAGCGCAATGGCGACTTGATCTACCGCATCTACCTACAGGCCACTCTACCCAAGGTGACCCTTCTATCCGCCGACGGCTCTGGTGCCCAGTTCCGCTGGCTCAACTGGGTTGGACACAACCTAGTTAAGAACGTTGAGCTAGAAATCGGTGGTCAGCGCATTGACAAGCACTATGGTGACTGGCTCCAGATCTGGAATGAGCTAACCCAGGAGGCCGGTAAGCAAGCCGGTTACGCCAAGATGGTTGGTAACGTTCCCCAGCTAGTCAACCTCCTAGTCCAGGGTGGTGAGGACTGCGACAACGACTGCTCTGGTGGTGAGCCCAACTCTTCCAACGAGTACCTAATGTGCTCCCCTGAGTACACTCTCTACATTCCTCTACAGTTCTGGTTCAACCGCAACCCTGGTCTAGCTCTACCTCTAATTGCCCTCCAGTACCACGAGGTCCGCATCAACCTAGAGTTCAACGACCTCCGCAACCTATGCTTTGACCAGTCCCCTGCTCTCTCCAACGTCCACACCATCCGTGACCGTGTCGCCGCCGCTGGTCTAGTCGCCGCCTCTCTCTACGTAGACTACATCTACCTAGACACTGACGAGCGTCGCAAGTTCGCCCAAGTCTCCCACGAGTACCTAATTGAGACCCTACAGTTCACTGGTGGTGAGTCTATCACCTCCTCCTCCAACAAGCTCAAGCTAAACTTCAACCACCCCTGTAAGGAGCTAATCTGGGTTGTCCAGCGTGATTCCTTCGTGTCTTGCGATGACAACGTCATTGCGCCCTGGAAGGGCCAGCAGCCCTTCAACTACTCTGACTGGTGGGACCGCGCCGTCCTCGAGTCTGGTTACTCCGTAACTCGCGTTGAGGGTCTAGCCGGCAACAACCCCACGGTCACTGCGCTACTACAGCTCAACGGCCACGACCGCTTCCAGGTTCGCGAGGGACGCTATTTCAACGAGGTCCAGCCCTTCCAGCACCACACGAACGTCCCCGCCACGGGCATCAACGTCTACTCGTTCGCTCTCCAGCCCGAGCAGCACCAGCCCTCAGGCACGTGCAACTTGTCGCGCATTGATAACACGACGCTCCTCCTCACGGTCTCCAACAACGCTGTTGGCACGGCCACGAGCGCGACGGTCCGTGTCTACGCGACGAACTACAACGTGCTCCGCATTATGTCAGGAATGGGCGGACTTGCTTATTCCAACTAAGAGAATCCGTGGACAAAATGTGTCACAACAAGAGCAGAAGTTCAGAAAAGACAACATACTATTCAATCAACGAAATACGAAAGTGTGGACATTGTCCCCGGTTCCGTAATCCGTAGACAGCCGTAAAAATCTAATACCAATTTCAAAAAATCCATTAAAAGATGCAGAAGTCAAGGGACATCTAATGAATTCAGGAGATAGAGTTCATTGGAAATCAAAGGGTCTTTATTATGCAATTTTAAGTGATACAGCAAAGGTATTTCAAGAATCATATAAGGCGGTTTTTACAGAAAATGAATTCAATGAATTATGTAAGATAGTAAAGGAATCAACAAAGGATATGGCCCTTTGTTTGCTAAAGGATACAATTGGTAAACTTAAAAAGCGCAAGTATCGTCTAAAATCTTTATTTAAATAAGATTCCCTCTCACTGTATCACCATCGTTCAAGCGAACCGATAGATATTCACTGTAATCATTATTAAATGTAATTGTATGTATACTATGCCATCCAAAGATTGCCTTCACTGTATGTGCATCTATATATGAATAGACTCCCTTTCCAAAGGCTTCCATTTTTCCATCCTTTAAGAATCGTATAGTATCGTTTGCCCACGTATAGCGTTTATCTACAAGAAAATCATAGAATGTATCCTTGTATTTCCAGCTGTACAATTGCTCTAGAATATGCTCAAACTCTGATTTGCAGCAAACGTGAATAATACTTGGAGTTTGTCCCGTTGCTAAGACCTTCATATTTGTATCTATGAAGTCATCTATAGTATGCCAATCGTTGCAAGGTAAATAAAATATCTTACATTCTATATCAAGTTTAATTTTATAATTATTCCAGAATTTAGAAAGATGGTGAGAAATCCAGGTCTGATCTAATCCTCGCATTGAATCATTGTAAAATCGTATATTTAATTCATTTAAAAATACAGGATCATTTAATGATCCATCAATAATATCTGTAAATAATTTCAATAATGCAATTCTGTAACCAATATAGGTTCCTCCATTCAAATAAATATATCCAAAATGCTTTGTATGCAAGTTATCAAAAAATGATTTATCTTCTTCTAATTGATGAGTATAGGCTTTCTCAGCTGACCAAACAATATCACATTCAAAGGATAAGAATTTGTCTTTTATTGTATTTAGATTATCCAAATAAAATACATCATATCCATCTGTAAAGCAAATAATATCACTCTTAGAGGTCTCAAGATATTCCTTGAACCATTTCATCCGTTCAAGCCAGGAGAATCGCTTTCCTATACCAATTACATCTAAGTCAATTCCATTTCTATTACAGGAATCAAGCAAATACTTCATTTTCGTTTTATCCATTATATCTGAAGGGGTTACTGCAGATATAGTGGCCATAGTTGTATTTTTACAGAGCTGCTTTAGACCAAATAATACTCATTGTGTATTCAACTGAACCAGCTCATTATAACCAGGGCACTGTTCTTCTGTAATACATTTAGTATGCTTCCAGGCTGCGTGAATTCCAAAGGCCTTGGGTGAATAGACTTGCTCAATTGAGAATTCTTTGGCCTTTTCAAATGTAGGTACTCTCATCATTCTTGATGTATAAAAATAATGATCTTCTGCATAACCGATTCTATATGGCATCTTCTTAATAATCTCAAGCATCTTCGTTTTTCTACGTAAGGATAATCCACCGTTGCCTACCCCCCTATCATTCCACGGTGCACCTACATAATCATATTCTATATAATCATATATCAAATCCTTATAAGGTTTCGATATCATTGTGTCTGTCTGGAATACTAAGAATATTTCAGTGGGTATGCTACTTATAAATTCATAATTCGCCATTTTAGCACAATATTCATTCCAGCTTATATTATTTACTCCAAGAGATTTTAGTATAATCCTATACTTATTCTTAAGAATAATAGGATTTCGATTGATTATTTCATTTAGCCACTGGTCGTTTTCAGTACCGTGATAAACTATAAATGACCAACGTTCATCAAGGTTATCAAGGAAACTTGCTAAAACAAATTCCATCGCTCTGTGCTTTCTTGGCTCAATAATAACAGCCGTATATATACCTTTTTTTGATTCTTGCATAGTATCTATTATAATATAGAATAGATAATTAGTTATTTAAATGTTCTAATTTTCAATTGTATGTTTCCAATAATCACAATATAAAACTGAAAAATCGTATTCTTTATCTTTCATTTTAGTATATTGCTCATTGAGATATTCACGCGTGATACACGAATAATCAGATACAATTAGAACGGGTAGCTTTTCATAGATAGAATCTATACTTGATGAAATGCAAATGGGAATTGTTCCTAACATTAAAGCCTCCCAGGTTCTATGAGCATCGATTCCACGACCTGGTGGTGATATACAGAACTTGTATGTTTGTAATTCTATAATATATTCCTCATTACCCTTCCCTTGAGAAAGAGTAAATCCCTTTGAGACTAGACTATCTATGGTATTTTTTCTTATATTAGCATGATCCTTATAAAAGGGATCATTTGTAGTGGATGCATCCATATTCATATAAAGAAGATTTGGTTTTGATTCAGAGTTTAATAATAATTCTTGAGGTTTTAAATAATATGTATTATATCTTTCTAATAGTTTTGTTTTATCTTCTCCAAAAAAATTGCTTGTATGCCATTGCATTTTTGGACCAATGGGAATAGCAGTAAGTTTTGGGTGATGAATACATATATTTTTTGAATACCATTTTAATAAATAAGAATGATCTAATAAACGATTATGGCGATCGATAATATATGTATCATTTGTTGGATAATGTATATATGGAACCGCCATATCATCATTACAACCAGTGATTAATTTATATGGTTTTTGTATAGATAACAGTGAATCAATAAAGTTATTTAGTATTTCAGTCTTTACAAATATAAGTGGGCAATTATATTTCGTCATATTTGGTAAAGTATGGCCTATTTCTAATAACGCAATATCAGATATTTCAATAAAGTAATCAACCGATAAGAATGGATATGATGACTGCATAATAAGATATATTATATATTATTATGCAAAATAACGCGATTTTATCCGTAATTACTAATTTATATTCAAACGAACCAATTCATTGTATCCAGGACATTGTTCTTCTGTAATATCGTTAAGATATTTCCAAGCTGCATGAACTCCAAAGGCCTTAGGTGAATATACAGTTTCAATTGAGAATGTTTTCGCTTTTTCAAATGAAGGTGTATTCATTAAGTTGGATCTATGAAAATATATATCTTCGCCAAGACCTTGATGATATGTTTCACTCTCTTCATATGGCATTGCCTTAATAATTTCAAGCATCTTTGTTTTTCTACGTAAGGATAGACCACCATTGCCTACATCCCCACTTGGCCATGGTGCACCCACATAATCATATTTCATAAAATCATATATTAAATCCTTATAAGGCTTCGATATCAGTGTATCTGTCTGGAATACTAAAAATACTTCAGTGGGTATACTACTTATAAATTCATAATTCGCGATTTTACTACAATATTCACTCCAATTTATATTCTTTACTCCAAGAGACTTTAGTGTAAGCCTCTCCTTATTTTTATCTATATATGGATTTCGATTAATTATTTCATTTAGCCATTCTATATTTTCAGTGCCGTGATAGATTATAAATGACCAGCGTTCATCAAGGTTATCAAGGAAATTTGCTAAAACAAACTCCATCGCCTTGTGTTTTCTTGGCTCAATAATAACAGCTGTATATTCTTCCTTATTTTTATCTATATAATCATCAATTCTTATGCATTTATCTAGTATTCTTTCATAAAACGTGGGCCCAGCCTTATTTGGGCAAATTACGACTTGAGATGGATCTGCTAATAAATGTGCAGCGATAGATAAAGATGAATAATTCATAATAAATATGTCACTATGGATAAAATCACTCAATATTTGTAATACATCCGTGTTTGAATCGTATAGATACGTGTTTTCAGATGCAAATTCCTGAATATCACCATTACTATGTATAATCAGCCGATAATCTTTTTTCTGCTGGAAATGCCTTATTATTGTATGTATACTTTCATTATCTAGGATGCGTGTATTCATTGCATCACCTAGGCGAATATGAACACACACATTTTTCATTGCATTGTCATATGAAGGCCTTGGTAAAATAGTATTTTCTTCAACAAAGGCCTTTCTTAATGCAGGTAACGATTTCATTAGATCTTCTTTCTCTTCAAAATAATCTGGTAATTCATCTCCACAACCAACACCATCATAATAATATACATTAGTTTCATATTTTGGATCACTTAACATTATATTTTTAAATGATCTTCCTTCATGTACTATTGTATAATCCTTTTTTATCTCTTCTTTTACTTCTAGCTTTTTATATGCACTAAATATATAATCTTCTAAGGTTTTAGCATTAAAATTACTATGCTCAAATGAAAAAGACTTTCTGGAATGATATTGATAATCTGCCTTCTTATTCAATGATGATGATACTAATCTTAGAATCCCTTCTAATTGATGACCAAATCCATCACAAGAATATTGACATATTTTAATATTTGCCATCGGTTTATTGGTATCTAAGAGAAATCCTTTTACAATCTCATTGTCATCAACTCGTTTAGATGTAAATTTAGTATAATCCTTATTAAATAAAATCTCATGAGTTCTTCCTCCAAATTCAGCCTTGAAATTATAAGTATCAGACTGACTATAGTATCCTTTTCCAAATGCATACATTATATTATCTTCTAAAAATGTGATTTCATTATCATTCCAACAATAAGTCTTATTAATTATAACACCCTTTCGATTCATAACATTATTCCAGAAAATCATCATTCTGTCATATTTAGAAATAGAATCACCAGGGCAACCTGAGAAATGATTTATTATTTTTCCACAAGGTTTGCCATCATAATTATTATGAATATATGAGTTTAAGAGTTTATTGTCAAACATATTATTTACAATGGCATTATAAACAGTGAATGGTTGATCCATACACTGGGGGATTTGGTATCCCTTAATATGCATCCAATCATAGATATGACATTGTATTTTTATGAACAATTCCTTAATCGAATCATCTTTTATAAAAAAGAGTATTCCTGATGAAAACGCAGTTTGATTTTTATTATAAATAGAAAAATCAAAGAAGTCTGGTCCAGCCCATGCTTCAAATTCGATAGTTCCTTCCTCAAAAACATATATCTTATTAGAAGAAATCTCAAGATTTAATATAGTATTTATATCATCATTTATTAATATATCTGTATCTAGATATAAAATTTTTGAATAATTATTTATATTCTCATAGTTAAAAATATTTAATCTTGCACAAGCGGCATCCATTAATGTATGTAAATCAAGTAAAAAATACTTTACTGGTAAATTAAATCTTAAAATCTTATTTTGTATAGTTTTCTTAAATTCTGGAGATGTAACAATAAGAATATCGGTGGTTTCTCTATTTAGATTTGATTTAATGAATATAGACTGAATTAATAATTCTAATAAACGAATATACTTTTCATTATGAAATACGCACATATAAATAAGGTTTTTCATACTGCTATTGCATATATATTTTTATCAATATATATACGCAATACTTATTTCAAAGTGAAGTGCTTAATTTAAGCAGTTCACGGTATCTAAATTATCCAAGTACCATCGTATTCTCAGCTGTCTTAAAAATATAATTGAAATAATTAATCATCTGTTCCCTCGTCAAGTCCTTGATAGTATAGCAACGCATACGATCAAAGCCCTGATCATCTAGGAATTTACATAGTCCCTCACGCTCACCGGAATTATCAATAAGGAAGAAATCAATACGGTTATTTGCATAAAGAATCTTTATTTCAGATAATTTCTCCTGGAATACGTCACGACCAAGGATACAGACCTGCAAATCAAAGTCAGGCTGGTACATATAATTCCAATACTTCGGTACAAAATCATCACGCAACCATACCTGCTTTCTATGAAACATAAGGTCTTCATTGTCATAGGCATCACGCTCCTTCATAACCTCGTGAACCTTGTACTTTGTATAGTATTGAGGGACCAAATGAAGTGGACCAATACGATTGATTTCTGAGTTGCGAATCAAGCTGAAATTATTGTTACCCTGGTTCATATACTGAACATAACCCATTATTGGAATCTTAATCATCTTTGTACCCATACATGTGCGCATTAATATTTCCTGGTCATCATTGATAGGCAGAAACTCCGAGTAATTCCCGAGCTCCATTAGGGTTGTTCTTCTCCACATTCTCGCATGGTTCGGCAAGGAAACTAAGTGACTCAAGGTTATATTATTCACCTGTGGAGTCGTATACACATTGACCCACTGACCTCTATACTTTGTCTTATAGTAGCCCCCGTATCCGAGTGAAAAGAAGTCTCCAGACCAGTAATTCTCACCCGTCTCATATAAATTAATGAAATCCGTGTAGGCGAAACCGGCATCTGG
>Ga0114971_10001840_pt1 | contig 14471 bp, 12 predicted proteins | sample M_140625_MF_Meta_FD_87320 | JGI IMG/M metagenome (GOLD analysis project Ga0114971, IMG submission 87320) | Freshwater microbial communities from Lake Montjoie, Canada to study carbon cycling - M_140625_MF_MetaG | ecosystem: Environmental > Aquatic > Freshwater > Lake | place: Lake Montjoie... | reverse complement strand
CCATCATGGCTCCATAGCAACAAAACTCGGTATTCAAGGGCGAATTCACGGCCGTTTTCCCGCCGTGGTTTGTATTCGGAGAGCAGTTGATCCACAAACTCCTCTTCATTTCCAAAGCCCGTTAGCAAAGATAAATCCGCATCTTGAGTGGCTCGAGGATCTCCCCAGGGCTGCACAGCAAGACCTCCAATAAAGCAAAAATCCCAATTCCTGCTTTCGCAGAAATGTTGCAAATCGAGTGCGGCCTTTAAAATTCCACTTAGATCGAACTCGTTCGCCATTTTTTAAAATACATTTGTTGATCAACCAACCCTGACTCTCGATCTGTCTGGCCCATTTGCGCTAGCCAGCAATCGGCCATAAGCATCACATCATTGATTCTTTTTGCAGACTCCGAAGGTGTCAAGTTTCGCAGTTCCTCTCCTTTCATTCGATCGATTTGGTCCCCGGCGAACTTCCAATTTTGCACATAGGCCTGCATTTTATCCTTCTCGGTCATAGTTTTAGGGTATCGCTATTTTGGGTGCATTCCATTAATAAACGCCCGCCTCCAGTTATTAAAAAGCCCAAAGCCATAAGCCATGAAGAGCATCCGATGTAGATGCAAACATTATACCACCAAGGCTGCCGGAACTCGAATGTGACTTCGTGGGTTCCATCCGTTTGGACGGCAGAAAAAGCCAAAAACGCCCGCTGGGGCCTCTCGGTTTTACCATCCTGAATCGCGACCCAATCGGGATGCCATGCTTGATTCATAATCATCCAACCGGGATGTTTCGATGAGGCAAAGGTGACGCGCTGATAGTTGACGTTGTTTTTTTGCGGGACGCTTAAAAAATGGGCCCCTTCCTGAATGGCGGTCTTTTCTTTTGGTAGGATTCGTCCGTCTACGATCTTGCCTTGATATCCCGGAGCTTCAAGATCCGCGCTGGGCAATTGAATGGCGGCATAGTTATATCTGGCTGCTCCTAGGCTGCCCATCGCGGATGGGGCGTCCTCGTTCGACGTTTGCACATAATCTCGTGCGAGAAAGCAGGGGCCCAACGACTCTGAAACTGCATGCACGGCCATGTTGGCGTTTTCAAAAACCGTCACAAAATTCAATCGCATCTTTTCCTGCAGTTCCTTTGGATTATCGGGATCGGTTTTATCGATCAAGAGGTAGGCGACACCCGCGATGCGCAAATAGGACTTCCAACTCTCTTCGCTTAGCATGGCTGAGCTTTGAAGGAGGGCCGCGCCCCGCTGCTGCAGGTAGCTGTTGAAAGCCTCGTTCGCCAAGGGACGACCGGATATCCACGGCGTCAGGAGATAAAAGTAACGCCCAGAAAACGCATAAACGCGCCCGCTTTGCGGAGCTGATTTCAAGAACTTCTGCGTCTCTAAAAAATCATTAAAAACCGCCCGATCCATCTGCGGTTGAAAAATGGATCGCGCATACGGAGTAGCATCCCATGCGGCAAACAAAACTAATACAGTAGCGGCAGCCATCTTGGCAATCCGCCATGGCAAACCCTCCAACAGAATCCCTGCAGCCATCGCCGAACCTGCAATGAGACAAATCGCGCCAGTGACTTGGAAAAAATCGAATGGCGCACGGATGTTTTTGTAAAGCGGAACCAGTTCTAGAAGCCGAAATCCCGGCACCACCAAATAAACGATGGAAATCCCCGTCGCCAAGGCTAGGGCCAGATTTCCTTTCGGAGCGAGCAGGCGGAATAGGATCCACACTTGGCCCGCCAGCAAGAACCACCCTAGGGCGGGAAGGAAGTCTGCAGCCTCCATGGACAATCCCAGAAACTCCATATGACCTCCCAAAACACTTCTTGGTCCGAAGGAAAGCCAGAAGGTAAACATCGCAAGTCCGATAAAGATCCGCGACTGGCGTCCAGCCACAGAGCCCTCGAGCCTTCTTCCCCCAAGTGCCAGCGCCAATATAAAAAATGCTACCAAGCCGATGTAAGTACCCCCATTGAGCGTCGTCGGAGCAAATCCTCGAGCCATCCCCCCACCAAGAAGTGTATCGCGATCGAGCCAACTCAGTGCGCTCTTCGTGCTAAAAGCCTGTTGCCACCCCGCGAATGGCCCCATTTCGAACATTGTGATAAAATGAACTTCCCGAAGCGTGGGCAAATTGGGCACCACCGCGAGCCAAAAAATACCAAAGGCCGCTAAGCCAAAAATTTTCCAGTCAGACCGCTTTTTCTCATCCGCAAAAAGATATTCGGCCAACCCGAAGGCCAGCAAAACGGGCGCTGCCATGAGTCCCGTCTTCCCGTAGGCCATCGTTAATGCCGAAAAAAAGACAGCGAACACCACAGCGCTCCGAGGCGTGGGAGCACGTACAAGGACGATCAGAGACCAGAAAACCCACGGCAGCAGAGCAAGCGATACCAGAACCACAAAATGCTCGAACCCTACTGCCCTTGTAAGAACGGACGGCGCAAACAAAAAAAGCCCCCCGCCCATCAATGCGGAAAGTCGATTTTCCGTATAGCGTTGCAGAAAGAAAATCATTCCTACCGCACCAAGGGCTAGGGCAGCCGCCACCGCCACCTTGGGTCCAGCTAAAAAGCCCAGCGGACTGCTAAAAGCCAGCATCACCGCATTGGTGAACATGAACGACCAGTCCAGCGCGAGACTCGTTCCCTGCATGAACATCGGCGACCACCATGGAATCCCCCGCACCGACTTCGCAGCCCTAAAAAAATCCCCCGCCTTGGCAAAGTTGGCCACCAACTCTTGGTTGGATACGGGTTGTTGTAGCCAGAAATAGGTTAACGTGGCAACCACTACACCCATAGGTAGAGCTAACCACAGTTTACGAAATGATAGTGAGTCGGCGCTCATGTTTTATCGTGGGAGAAGTCTCAAGTCCGGATTTTCAAAAATGTAGTAGTTTTCTCCGCGCCAGACGAGCTTCCAGCTACCATCCGTCAAAGGTTTCATTATGCCTGCTATGTTAGGCTGAAGAATAGTCCATCGTTGATCGATATCGCCAATGATAGCGAATTTTGCTTTCGTTAGATCTGGCTCAAATCGAAACTGGGCCTTTGGCAACGGATTTTTGAATGGCCATGTGGAAAGTCCCATCCAGCTCGCAACTTGAAGATAGTCGGCTGTCCGAGCGTGGATGAGCCAAGCAATATTTTGATGACAAATCACTAGGTCTTTTGGAGAAGTACGTTCATTAATCCATCCAGCGGCAACCGCCACTTCCTCGCAAGACTGTGTTGTCCAGTAGGCGATTCTCGGGCTAAGCCGCCCTTGCAGGCTTTGAGGCAATAGACACACAAAAAAAATGCCAGCTAACAAGAGTGGAATATGAGAAACTAAAATGCCAACCGACGAAAAATTTGGCAAATATTTTTTAGCAGCAGACCCTATGCGTCCAAAGCCAACCCCATAAGCGACTGTAATAAAAGGCAGTAATATAATAGCTTGATAATAAAAAACAACTAGGTTTTGGCGGTTTTGGAGTAAAAGGAAAGCCACTATCAACCCACCGGCACCGATGGGGAAACTATTTCCGAAGAGACAAAGGCAGAGCATGAGCAGCCCAATGAAATGAAAAGAGTCCTGTGAGAAAAAAATGAGGAAATTTCTCAAAAATCCACCCCCCCCTCCATTTTCACGACTGGCATTGGTGTAGAATTCGAGTGTGGATCTTAAATCATTGAGCAAGAAATTTTCTTTGAAAAATAAAAGCCATCCTATCAAAAGCGACAGTGTCGTCAGAAAGATGTAAGGAGCAAAAATCCTTAACCAGGTTCTAGGAAATCGCATCTGTATAAGTGCCGCGCCGATAATGCCATAAATACTTAGTGGTAACGACAAGGCCGAAATCCCTAGCCCCCAACCAGCCATCCGCTCGCTTTTTTTGCAGCTTTTCCCGCTCAATCCCAAAAATGCTATGGCAAAACCTAATGCGATAAGATTATGGGTAAAAATCCAACGGAAGTGGATGACGGACTGCTCAAATGTTAAAAACAATAAGGCTGCGCCAAACGATTCATTCCAAGGCATAATCCTTCTACCATAGAAACATATGACCAAGGAGACGGCTAATCCAATGCAGGCATTAAAAATTCGGCCTCCTAGAATATCTCCTCCAAATAATTGAGCCATGCCTCCAATCGCCAATTCATAAAAAGGTTGGTATGGAGCGTAGTGATTCCAAAACGTGTTCCAAAAGGAACCATGCGCTGGAATGCCTGATACGAGATTCAAGCCTGCGCATAAAGCCAACCCCTCATCTCCATACCAAGATGGAACAGTTCTAAGGTGAGGAAGATATAAAAGAGACCATGTTCCGCAAAGCGCCAAAAAAAGCAACGCGTCCCTTCGTAAAAATACGTTTCGAGAAAATCCAGAGAGATTTATGCGTGTCAAAGTAGACAAATAATTTATTTTGGACCGCATAATTTTAAAAGGTGAATGAACGAGGGATTCAATGCAGGTCGTTGGACGAGGAAAGGAATTCAAGAATCACCTTCTCGGCATCTCCCGCCTCTTCAGGAACCAAACTGTGTTGCATATGGAAACCATGAGGCATTCCTTTTCCCACGTGGAGTCGGACTGGGGCACCCAATGCCTGGGCGCGCTCGGCAAACTCGATCCCGTCGTCGCTGAGGGTATCCTCTTCCCCAACGATCACCAGAGTTGGCGGCAACGTGGCTAGGTCTCCGTGGGAGGGACTGACATACGGGTTGGACCAAAGCTTTTGATCGGGTGCATAAAGGGCCCGCTGAAAAGCCAGAAGCTCGAGGCCGTTGTAGGGATGGTCTTTTCCCATGCGTTGCATGGAGCTGTATTTTTCCAAATGCAGGTCCAAAACTCCGCAGTTCAGCATTAACTTGTCCGGAAGTTGATCGCCCCGGTCACGGCACAAAAACCAGAGTCCCGCTGACAAATTGGCTCCGGCGGAATCTCCACCGACTGTGATTAGGCCAGGGAAAGTGGCTTTCATGGCCTGAAACACGCCCACAGCATCGTGCAGGCCTCGGGGATATCGCTCCTCAGGGGCCAATCTGTAATGGACTGCTATGACGGTTTGACCAGATAGGGCAGCTATGCGCTTGGCCCATCCTAAATGTTTTCCCGAAGCGGGAGAAATCCATCCGCCCCCATGCAAATAAAGAAAAGCATCGCCGGTGGCTTTGGGTGGGGTGAAAGTGGTGACTGGGACGATGACCCCAGAGTCGAGGGAAGGCAGGAACTGGTCAGTAACTTCAACTTCTGGAAACGCATTCAGGCTCGGATGATCTTTTTTTCCCCAGAGCTCGCGAATCTCGGCTACCCAGCGATCACGCATCGGTACAGCGGGGACCAGTGCGCGGTACAGTGCCGCAGCTGGTCCGCTCAGCATCGACTCGGTGAGTGCGTTTTTCATGGGGTTGCTTTACCCAAAGATTTCAGATCATCAATGGCTGCTTGTAACTGATCCAGTCGCTGCTGGCGCGGTCCCCACAGTTCAATCAATCGCGGACCATTATTTTCCGGGAGCACATGGAAGCGACTCTCGCGATAAATCTCTTTGAAGATGGCATCGACCTCATCGCGGTAGGCGTGATCGACCGGTCGGATTCCATCCGCTTCCATTTCCACAGGCCATGCGTCGGATTTGGGCACAAAGGCGAGGATGTCCAGATGGTCGAGCGATTCTTTGACGGCAGGAACCATCGACTTCACAAAAGACGCGTCGATATCCGTGGTGCCTTGATTGGCGGTGTATTGGGAGTAGGCGATGTAATCCACCGGCGACCGATCGAAGATCACGTCATCGGCGGACTGCGCATAGCGATTGACGCGGCCGATATTGTAATACATCTGAATGCCGTTATGAAGTTTCGTGGAGGCATCTCGAAAAAGGATTTCATACGGTCCGTAAAGCCCCAAGGCACGGTAGGGCTCTTCTTCCCTTTTGAAGTGGGGACAGCGGGCGACCCAGTCATTAACGACAGTGGATTTTCCCAAAGAGTGGGCTCCGGATATGGCAATGCGCATGGGGCCGTTATTTATAAAAGATTAAGCCTGCTGAAAATCAAATAACAGGAAGGCGATCCGTCCGGCAAGAGACGGCGATTTTTCATGGGGGCTGGAAAACGGGATTTGCTTGATTCTTCATCCGGGTCTTTCTAACGCTCAAGCGTATGTTCACGGCTTTTTTAAGATCATCCCGCTTGGTCCCAGTTGGGAGCTTGGTTTGTGTGGTTGCTTTTTTGTTGGCTGCAATGGGCGAGGCTTATTCTCAGGATGCATCCAAAAAACGTACCGGCCAGACGAGTTCAGGCTTGATGGATCAGACAAATTCCTTCCGAGACATGGTATTCGGATCCTCGAACGAAGAAGTCCAAAAAACCATCAAGCTAGAGCCGATTGCCGAGGATCAAGCGAAGGGAGATCCTCTTAAAACCTACATCCGCAGCGATGAGAAGAAGTCGCTTGGTGATGTCGCCATTCAGGAAGTGGTTTACTATTTTCTCGAAGGCAAATTCTATGCGGTGCTCATCTCGACTTTGGATTATCGCCAGACAGAAAATCTCCGCAAAGCACTTGATATCGTCTACGGAGCTTCTCCTCAAATAGACAAGGAGTCGCGTAATCTGGTTTGGAGTGGAAAGAATACCACTGCCTTCATGCGCTCCGACAGGGTGACCGGAGAGGCGAGAACAATGATTTCCTGCAACGAACTTCAGAAAAATTACGATCGTCTTTCGCGCGAGTCAGCCACGAAAGCCGCCGGCGAACTCTAGTTCAAAAAAGCCGGTATCAGAAGGAGAGCCATTTTCTAAAACGACGAGGAAGCCATTTATGAAATGCCGTCGTCTTGTACAGAACGACGAGGATCGCAATGCCCAGCAGCACAAAAAAAGCCCAAAGAGAATTCTCGGGTTGCTCGTACGTCTTGATGGGTTCAATAATGGGAACCGACGTCGGAGAAGGTGTAGGGGTTGGTGAAGGCGTCGATGGAACTTCTTCAGCTTTGGCTTTTGGGGCGGGAAGTTTTGCAAATGCTATGGGAATCCAACCCGTGAAGGCCCCATGTTCAATTTGGATGCCGCCATTCACCAGTGCGCCGTTTTCGATCACTGTTCCAACCGGGAGTTCCGTGTGGGCTTCGCCAATAGGGGTTTGCATGCTCAGTACAGCGGGCGAGAGAAGTGTGATGCGGTCCTGAGCGACGCCGGGCATCGTTGCAGCTAACAAAACAACGGCACAGGCCTGAAGAGCATTTCTCGGGTTCACAGATTTCATTTTGGTTGGGTCAGTGTGCCGTCAGAGTGCTTCGCCCAAGTCGATAGCCTCCGAATGAATATGTTCTGGATTGCAATTAGTCATTTGGCAATGATTGAGCATGGTGAATTTCTCTAACGAAATTGAATCTGTTTCCTTTTCCCGCCGAAAGTTTATTTTGGGTGCTGGCGCCGCATTGGTCAGCGCGGGATTGCCTCGAGTGTGGGGAGCGCCTCCGGTGTGGCCGCTGTCGGCTTTGATTATCGGCGATTCGATGGCCTTGTGTGGATTCGGGCAACGTTTGGACGCGCATTTGCGGAGCATGGGGGTGGAAGATGTTTTTACCTACATGGCCTGCGGTACGCAGCCATTATCGTGGACGACACTCAAGGCCTATGCGAACGCCAAAACGCGATGCGGATTCTGGAAAATAGAAACGCAAAAAGGGGCTGCGCCGCTTTCGTTTCAAGATACCTACGGAATGGGACACGGCCATCGTCCCGATAAATACGATGTTCCAAAAATCGAGGAACTACTGGAATCGCGAAAGCCAGATATCTTGGTTGTGCAGCTCGGCAACAATCTGTTCGATCTTCTTAAAGGCAACAATTACTCCCGCATGGGGCCCATGCTGCAGCCTTACATTGCTCCCTTTCTGGCGAAGGTGGCCCATTCTCCGGCCGCCCCGAAACGTGTTTACTGGGTCTCCCCGCCGGAGACGGAGCGGATCGCACGGGCTGCTCACGACATTCTGGTCGAGCGGCTTCGTGCAACGGAAGGCGACTGGTTGAAGGTGATTGATAGCCGTCTTTTACTCAAATATCCGTATCGCAACCTGCAGCCCGATAAACAGCACTTCTTTGGACCGGATGCCGTGATTTGGGCCGATGGGGTTTTTGATATCATCAAAAAAGATCTGGAGGTAGCGCCGCTGGCTAGTTCGGTTGCCCCCACGAATCTTCTGCCTCCGCCGCCCCCTGCGCCAACCCCTTCCGAGGTCGCCAAGTCGACGCCGCCTGCTCCAACACGGCCGCCACTTTATGTTAAAGCGTCTCTGGAATATATCACCGAGCCTTTCTCCAAGGAGGAAATCGCGCCCTACAATGAATCGCTAGTTGGGTTCGTTTACCGTGTGCGCTATGTGATCAGCGGCGAGTTCAAGGGAACGCATTTGGTCGTCCTCCACGCCGCGCATATTGATGGAAAGAGGCAATCGCTGAGCGGTTACTACATCAACCAAACGCGAAGAATGAGGCTTATCCCGCTAGAGGATACCCCTTGGGCTACGCTAAAGTCGAAGGATGATCCGCGCTTTGTCGATCTGGAGAGATTCATTAGCGAAGAAGACAACATCAAACTCAGTAAGCAAATGTGAGAAATTCTATCCTACCACTCTTGATGGGATTGTTTCTTGGTTTTTGCCACACGGCAGATGCCTCGGCGCCGATTTCGTTTGAGCCCATCGTCTATACATCGCCGAACGAAGTCGATGTGCCCGTAGTTTCTAACCGTTCTTCGAGCTTGATGAATGTGATGCTCATTGGGGACTCGCTCAGTGTCGGTCCATTTGGAGATAGAATGTTGGCTTATTTCCGACAAAAGCTCGAGCCATCTCAATATACGATTTATGCGGCCTGCGGATCCTCGCCGGAAAATTGGCTGAAGGATTCGCCGGAATTCATCACGCCTTGCGGGTATCGCGTGGTGACTGCCAGGGAAAGCTGGAAAGCCGACTACCACGATGGCCAAAAGCCGCGCCGCGTGAGAACGCCTAAGCTCGCTTCCATCATCCCCAAAAGCAGGCCACAACTTGTCATTGTTCAGATGGGAACGAATTGGATGGATGAGTTTGTCGGAGCCTCGAATTTAAGCGGGGATCTAAAAAAAATCATTGTGCAAAAATTTATTGCCGAAATCCGTGCCAAAGCGGCCCCACAGGTTCAGATCGTTTGGATCTTACCACCAGATTCCTCAAAGTATTCTTCGCGAGTGAAAGATGCCGTCGATCGCTGGATCAATGATTGCGCGCGCGAGCTGAAGTTTAAGACCATCAATACACGCGCCTTCACAGATCGCTATGAGAAGGGAAAGTCGGGCGTCGATGGTGTTCACCTCAACGAGGCTGCCGGTCGCGAGTGGGCGAATGGAGTCATTAAGCGACTTCCGAAGATCACTTCGCCAACGATGTCGCAGGCGTCGGTTCTTTGATGAGTGGCACTTTTGTCCAGCCCTGACCTTGGGTGAATTCACGGGCGGTGAAGCACCAGATCACAAGACGGCGACCGACGAGGTTGTCCTTGCGGCGAGCCAGATTCCGGCGGGCGGAAGTGGCTCCAGATCCCATCACTGCCACAACATCGAGAGGAAAGCCCAGTTGGTGGGACAATTGATCAGCGAGTCCAGCACCCACCGAATGCATGTCGCCTCCAGAGTGAAAAACAAGATTGTGACTATCTCCGAGCAGAATAATCGGACTGCTCTTGGAGTTTGGCAGCGGTTCTAGGCCGGCGCTAGCAGCTAGCCCAATGAAGCGGGAAGTGAGAGGTTCGGTTGTTGTCTGTGGGGGAATGAGGGAGGCTGCGAGGTCGCCATGGATCTCGAGAGGCACGTCAACGGCTTTGGTTTCGACTTTCGTTTGAGCAGTCACCCATGGCAAAACCTGGATGAGCCCGGCGATTTTTTTTGCGGCCAACTGGATTCCGGGAGGCGCCCAGTGGGTGTCAGTTTTGCAGTAAAGATCGGGCGACTCTGCATTTCTCGCATCAAGAAATGTCTCAGTAAGATCCAGAACCTTCACGCCTCGGCTTTCGAGAAGTTTGTAAAAATCGCGGTCGTTTTTTACGAGATCCGCTGGCACTTGTGGCGGGACCGGATTTCCAGCCATCAGCTTGTCAGGGTAAATGGCCGCTTTGGTCGGAACTGGCACAAGGAGAAGGTCGACGCCCGCTTTGTCCAATTGGGCCTTGAAATCTAAAATAGCGGGGAGTGGGTTATTCGAATCGGCTTCACTCTCGGGGAGATCACTCCAAAACTTCGGGGCAGAAAGATGACGTAGTTCCTTGTCCAGAAAAAGCCACCCGTCCACGCCAGGTATTGTCATGCTTGAACTGGATCCTGCTTTTTCGAGTGAAGTTTGTAGAGATTGCTGGAAATGGTCGCTGACCGAAGTGGGGGACGAGTCCGCTGCCATGCACCGGTCAATCCAGCCTGCGTGCACGGCCAACATGGCAACGAAGCATCGCAAAATAAAAGACGCGATTGAAATCATAGACTAGGAAACCCGGAATTTTTCAAAGTCGGGCAATAAAGCACAAATCAACAGGATTGTCTTGCCGTAAAAAAATGATACGCCATGGAGGCGGGGGAATGTCATATAGTCGCGATTCCACCGAGTATCGATGGTCTTTAGTTCTCATATTTTCCTATTTTATTTTCTTCCGCTGGCTCTGGGGCTTTATTTCGTGCTGTGGCGTGCGCCGCAGCGGTGGCGAAATGTCACCCTGATCCTTACCGGATATGCATTTTATGGTTGGGCGGAGCCGATATTCATGCCGTTGATGTTTTTCACCACTTTTGTGGATTGGTTGGTGAGCTTGATGATTGCGCACGACGAGTGGCGGGTCTGGCGTGTGTGGTCGCATCCGGTGAATCTGCTGGAGCATGGTGGAGCACGATCCCAAACCCAGCGCTCGGCTATCACGATTTCGATTGTCCTTAATCTCGCGGTCCTTGGTTTTTTCAAATACTTCAACTTTGGCGTTCAAAGCTACAATGCCATCGCTCAATCGATGGGAGTAGAAAGTTGGCAGTGGAACACGTTCTTCGAAGTCGTTCTCCCGCTTGGCATCAGCTTTTACACGTTCCAAGCGATGAGTTACACCATCGATGTCTATCGCGGCGAGGCCCGCGCCATGGCAAACTTGGCCGATTTTTCCTGCTTCGTTTCGATGTTCCCGCACCTCGTGGCCGGACCAATTCTGAAATTCTCCTTTCTCGCCGATCAAATCGAAAGCCGATCGCTGACGTCGGAAAAGTTTGCGCGCGGGGTCGCGTTTCTCGCCCTCGGATTTTCTAAGAAAATCCTTCTAGCGAACCCCTGCGGGAAGGTCGCTGACCTCACATTCCTGAATGGATCGCCGGACATTATCGATGCGTGGTATGGCGCGGTGGCTTATGCTTTTCAAATCTATTTCGACTTCAGCGCCTATTCGGATATGGCGATTGGGCTTGGACTGATGCTCGGCTTTGTTTTTGCCAAGAATTTCGACTCCCCCTACCGCGCGACATCGATCACCGATTTTTGGCGGCGTTGGCACATATCGCTTTCAAGTTGGCTTCGCGATTATCTCTACATTCCCCTTGGGGGCAACAAGCGGGGAGCGGTCCGAACCTACATCAATCTCCTTCTGGTCATGCTCATCGGCGGGCTTTGGCATGGGGCCTCGTGGACTTTTGTGATTTGGGGAGGAATTCATGGCACGGCGCTGGCATTGGAGCGTTATCACGGAAAAACTGGCCCATTCCACCGACTGCCCCATTTCCTCCAAACCGCGTTTACCTTTTTTATCGTGGTGGTCGCATGGGTTTTCTTTCGTGCGAAAGACTGGTCCTCCGCTCTGGCTTATTGCCGGAGTCTGGCGGGATGGGGAGAACCTTCCGATGGGGCCGCGCTGCTGACAGGGATCATCTGCCAGCCCTATTACATCGGCAGCTTCCTCCTCACCGCCTTGGTGGTCTGGAAGGGGCCTCAAACGTGGGATTGGACACGGACGCTGACGCTCGGAAAAGTGACCGTGCTCTTCGCCCTATTCTGGCTCTCGATTATAGTGATGACCACGCAGGCCTACAACCCTTTCATCTACTTTATCTTTTAAGCCGTCATGCCGCCAAAAATTGATAACAGCCGGGAGGAGGCAGCGGATCGCGAGGTCGGATTCACTGCGATTTCCTCGAGGCTTAAGCGCGCTGTTGTTTTAGTGTTTCTTTTGACTCTGCTGTCGGTGCCGCTTATCCAGATTGGGATCGAATCCTCCGCTCGCGAATGGCCACGTTGCTTCGATATCGTCCGCGCCCTTCCGAATGCGGCGAAAGCCTTCGCTGAATCCTCCTCAATGGCCTCTCGCATTTCTGCGGCGAACGAGTCCTTAAAAAGAGATTTCAAGAACTACGAAAAAACTCTCGAAGAGGAATCGTTTCTTATGCGGAACGCATTGCCGGCTGTCCAATATTTGACTCTCCGATTTTTTGGCCTCGGAAACGAAAAAGTGTACCCCGGCCGTGAGGGATGGTTGTTTTATCGTCCAGATGTCGACTATGTCGCGGGGCCCGGATTTCTCGATCCCGCCGAGCTTCGCCCTCGTCCGAAATCGGCAAATCCACTCCCAGCGCTGGTGCGCTTTCGTGATGATCTCGCGGCGCGAGGCATTCGTCTTGTTCTTCTCCCCGTGCCGATCAAACCAGTGATCGACCCCGAGTACCTTTCGTATCCCATTCCGCACGTGCCGTTGCAAAATCCTTCTTTTGGAAATTTTCTCACCCAGTTGCAAAAAAATGGCATCGAGTTTGTCGATGCCTCCCAAGCGATGCTGGATAGCAAGCAGTCGAGCGGCCGTCCCCAGTTTTTGAAGACCGATTCGCATTGGACGCCCTCTGCCATGGAATGCGTAGCACGACAAATCGCACAAAAAATCCCAGTGACTGGCACATCCAAAAAATGGACTCGCGGCGAACCGCGCGAAATACGCAATCACGGCGATCTGGTTGCCATGCTGCGTCTATCCGACCCAGTCGCGCTATATCCGCTTGAGGAGGCGACCATCAGCCCAGTGGTAGGCCCTGATGGCACCGCTTGGACCCCCGACCCCTCAGCGGAGATCATGCTGCTCGGCGACAGCTTCACCAACATCTATTCGCTGAACGATCTGGGTTGGGGAACTGGCTCCGGATTGGCAGAGCACCTCAGCTTGGCTCTTCAAAAGCCTCTGGATCGCATTGCCATCAATGCTGGGGGAGCCACCACCACCCGGCAGACCCTTGCTCGCTCGCCGGAGCGCCTTGAGGGAAAGAAGATCGTGATTTACGAATTTGCTATGCGCGATCTTGCTGTGGGCGATTGGAAAGTCCTTCCGCTCCCTGAAGCGAAGCCTGTCGCGGTAAAGCCAAGCCCTTCACGAACGGGGCTCGTTGGCACAATCAAGGATATCACCCGAGCCCCCAAGCCCGGTACCGTACCTTACAAGGATCTGATCGTTTGCATTCACCTCACCGATATTGAAAGAGGTTCGCCAGCCGAAGCCCTTGTTTTCCTTCATGGAATGAAAAACAACATCCCGACATCAGCGAGTGAGCTCAATCCCGGTGACAAAATCCACCTTCAGTCTGTGCCTTGGAGCACCGTGGAGGAAAAATACGGAGCCATTAACCGCAAGGAACTCAGCGGCCCCGCTGCGGAGTTGGAGGATATTTTCTGGTCCGAAGAAATCCCCGAAGCCGAGCGGTAATGGCGAAATCTGAAGCGTAAACTCTAAGTCGGCGATCTACTTTTTGAGCGGAATCACGGCGCCTTTGGCGATGAATTGCACATCGAGCCAAGGTGGAGGATTGCCGCACTCGCCATCGATCCAGAATTCCGAGAATCCTTTATCTACGGCATAATCCTGCAGCACGACAGGCAAGGTCGCTATCTGGTGCCAGTTGAGATCATACACACCGACCTTGTCCCCGCCTTGATACCAGAGGTATTGGTCGCTCTTAACCTTGCCTTGAATGGTCAGCGTGCCTAAGCCAGCGTGGATGACTGGATTTTTAATCGAGGAAGGGGTTTCCCCAAGCATACGGAGATTTTCCACCAAGACTTTCGGATAGGTTTTTGCCATCACTCGTCCGAATCCGATGGAGACGGAACCAACTGGCCCATAGCCAGCGCGCTTGGTGTGATATCGCATTCCCCAAGTGCCGGTGGATCTGGCAGCCTCGCCAATTGGAATGATGATATCTTTCTTTCCGGTGAAGTCGATCGGAACGACATAGTCCTTGTTGGGGCCAACCTGAACGATCAAGTAAGCTCCGCTACCGTCACCCGTGACAGTCATGTCCACCCCGCGCGCGTTTTGGGGATTCGCTTTGAATGTGTAACTCGGCAAGCCAGATGGCAGGAACACTTCGTCTTTATTCGAGTTATCAAAGGAAACTTCGAGCGCGGAGTCGATATCCTTGAACTGATGGCCACCAGGATT
>Ga0114971_10001839_pt1 | contig 14471 bp, 15 predicted proteins | sample M_140625_MF_Meta_FD_87320 | JGI IMG/M metagenome (GOLD analysis project Ga0114971, IMG submission 87320) | Freshwater microbial communities from Lake Montjoie, Canada to study carbon cycling - M_140625_MF_MetaG | ecosystem: Environmental > Aquatic > Freshwater > Lake | place: Lake Montjoie... | reverse complement strand
AAGTATACAAAAAAAAAACAGATAAGGAAGAAAATAAAGAATATTCTTATTTGTTACAGTTAAAAGAAGGTACAATTATACCCTATCAAAAGGTAGTATCCAAGGTTTCTCTCAAGGATAAGAAGCAACATTATACAGAAGCAAGACTTGTTTCTTTATTGGAAGAAAAGGGTATTGGTAGACCAAGTACCTTTGCTTCTTTGATTGATAAAATTTTGGAACGCGGATATGTAAAAAAGGAGGATGTGAAAGGAAAGGTTATATCTTGTATAGATTTTGAATTAGAAGATGATATATTAAATGAAATCAATACAACGAGAGAATTTGGAAACGAAAAAGGAAAATTGGTTATTCAACCAGTAGGTACCTTAGTGATAGAATTTTTGATAAAGCATTTCGATTCGTTATTTCAATATAATTATACAAATACAATGGAAACACACTTGGATACTATTGTGAAGGGTACAACTATTTGGCATAAATTATGTAATGAATGTCTAACAGATTTGGATGGACTATGTAGTACTTTAAAAAAGGAAGAAAAGGTTCAAAAATGTGAGATCAAAATCGATGATTCACATGTTTATATGATAGGAAAGTTTGGTCCTGTAATTAAAAAGGGAACAGGAAAGGCAGCCACGTTTCTCTCTGTGAAACCAGATATAGACTTGAAAAGGTTGGCCGAAGGTGGCTATACCTTGGAGGAGTTGATATTACCTCTAACTACTTCCCAAGCAATAGGACAATATGATGATTCGGATGTTGTTATTAAAAAAGGCAAATTCGGATTATATGCTAGTTGGAAGAATGGAGAAGCTACTGTTAACCTATCTTCATTAGGGAATAGACCCATTGAAAATGTAAAATGGGAGGAAGTGCTCCCCCTGTTAGAAGAGAGAAAGGAGAAGATACCCATGATACCTACTTCACTTAGAACCATTACCAAAGACTTATCTATTCGCAGTGGAAAATATGGAGATTACCTATTTTATAAAACGGATAAAATGAAAAAGCCGCAGTTTTTAAAACTCCAAGGGTTTACCGAAAATCACATGGAATGTAACTTGGATAATTTAAAAACGTGGATAAAAACTAAATACAACATTGATTTATAAGTATATTTTTTAATTGTAAGAATAAGCCGTTGTTTCCGGTATAAACATGCTATTCTTTCTCTCGATCTGTGGTTTATACAATGTGAACTGGAGAGTAAATGAAAAATTGCCTACTCCAAAATCGAGCAACTGTCCGTTATGTTCTCTAAATTTAACGCGGAGTTTTTTTAATCTCTCTGCCGGTGGATTGAATATTCTTACTGGAAGTAGTTCATTACTATTGTTGACAGTCCAATCCAATGATGATGGATTAGGTTTGGATAGTTTGGCAAAAGCAGCATTTAATGTGCCGTTTGTTTCATTTGATTCTCTTGTGAAAGCTGTATCTATGTAAGGTATCATTTCATCTATATTATTTAATCCAAACAATTCCATATAAAAATAAGGATTGCCAAATATATTTGCCTTTAAGGGTGATTTCAAATAAAAAACATTTGTATTCAAATAATGATAAGAAGGATCGTTTTTAGGTAAAAGCCATGAATTGTTATTTGCTGGAAGATAATATAATTTAGGAAGAGAAGACCCACTACTATCTATACTAGCCACTGGTTGTTTTGTAAACCCTAAATAAGCAGGGAGTCCCCAATCACTATAGGAAGCATGAACCACTGTTTTATTCATACAGAGATATTGAGTATTACAGTAAATAGATGAGTCGTTGGATAACTCAAAAGAAGAACTTTTATTACCAAACCAAAATGTACTTTCTACCTCGTGATATATTATAACAAACTCTTCATATCCACCATTATTGGTAAATGTCTGTAAGAGAGATAATTGATTGGTTTTTACAAAATAATTATTTATAAATAGTGTAACAACTTCATTCATTTTATTTGTCAGTTCAGTTGCCATATAAGTATTTGTATATGTTCCTTCTTCAATGGTAATAATATATTCATTGTTGATATTATTGTATAATGCCAAAAACATGGCAGATAACAATGGATCAGCTGAACCATATGCTCCAGGATTATACGGTTCTATAAACTTAAAAGACAACGAAATATTATTTCTAGCAGCTGAAAAAACTGTAAATGTAGAAGGGAAGGACCAGGTACTCAACTTGACTGCCTGAACATTACAGTAGTCTTGAGGCATCTCAATGTCAAACTCACATGAATTCGGGTATTTTTTTATATCACGATCTTCTGAATGAATAGAAACAAATTTTTGTTCATACATATATTGATTAGCATTATTGATGACAGGGTGGCTAGTTGATAAATTAGAAACAGTTTGATTTATAAATGGCTTTTGTGAAATATACTGACTAGGATTCATAGTATTAGCATTGATTATTTTTTTATTAGTATTTACATAAAAAGAAATCTTATATAAAAATATTATATCTATTTACTATAAATATAATATGATGGATTTGTCTAAAGTATATTATTCACTTATAATAGTAGGTGTTATTATAGTATTATCTACCATAGGAATAAGTACAACAAGCGGTGTAACCGGCACTTTAGCAGGATATTCCTTTATTATGATTGGATTAATATTTTTAACAGCCACTATATTGATAAATCTTGGGAAATCTAATCCAACTACCACAAATGTGATTTCTTATATAGTATCAGCTGGACCCTTTTTATTTTTATTAGCTTGTATGTGTTACCTTTTATTTATACTTTCCACGAATATGTCTATTATTTCAGATGGACATGTTTCACTAGGATATTATAATTTTTCAAATATTATTACTGCTCTTATTATGGCGCAGCTTGTAGTATTTTATTATGGAACTCAAGAAAATCAGTATAAAACAACTCACACACTCTCTAAACTATATGGTCTTTGTATTTATATATTAGGATTAATTACTTTATTGTGTATGTTTACAGTACATACTATTTTAACAAAATTTACTACAGATGGTTAACCAGTAAAAATTTATAAGTGACACCATAGTATAATTCTGTTTCCCATATACCCGATATTTTTAATACAAATTTATTATTACTGGTCGATATTTTATCAGATTGATTCAAAAAAATTTTTATATAACCTTTTTGTAATTGTTCGCAAATTTTATATTGAGGTTGTTTTCCAAGGATGTGTACATTATCCAATAAATCTGCTTCTATACTTTTTAATCTATGTATAAGATCTTTATACATAGTAGTGTCAAAAGAACACTTGTATTTATTAAAATATTTTTCAATAGTGACATTGGTTAATTGAATATACAAAGAAATTCCATTTAATATAAATACATCATTGGAGTATAGTATTCTAATAAATATCCCTTCATTCATAATATTATTTTTTATGGGATCACAATAATAAACACAATTATGATTATATTGTTCTATGGTCTTTACTATATTCATATATAAGTAAATACTACTATTCTTTTATTCTATTTCAACATCTATTATATATAATTCAATGGGTAATAATTAATAAAGAATACTCAATAGATAGATATAATATGAAATTTTGCGAAACACATTTTGATGAATATATTTTATCTAGTGAAAAGTTGAATTTACATCCAAAATTGGAAAAAAAATACAAGACGTTTCCTGAAAATATACACAGTTTTCAAAATATTATTTTTTATGGACCTAATGGAGTTGGGAAATATACCCAAATGTTAAAATCAATAAAAAAATATAGTCCAACCGAATTAAAATATGAAAAAAAAATTAGCATTACTTATAATAAACAAAATTATGTATTTAAAATAAGTGACATACACTATGAAATTGACATGTCGCTTCTAGGATGTAATTCTCGTTTATTATGGCATGAAATTTACCAACAGCTAATAGATATTATTTCGGCAAAAGTTGATAAAATAGGTATTGTTGTTTGTAAATATTTTCACGAAATACACAGCGAGTTACTAGAAAACTTTTATAGTTATATGCAAAAAAATACACAAGGAGCAATAGATTTGAAGTTTATTATTATTACAGAAGATATTGGTTTTATACCAGATAATATTTTATATTGTTGTGAGGTTATTCAAGTTCAACGTCCTTCTAAAACATTGTATAATAAATGTCTTAAAAATAATATACATAACCAATTAAAATTGGATACTATAACAAATATAAAATTATTACACTATAATTCTTCTGATAACCTACTTATATTTCATAAAAATATATGTGACAAAATTATTGCTTCTATTATTGCTATTGAGGAAATCAAGTTTTTAAAATTTAGGGATTTGCTTTATGATATTTTTATTTATAATTTAAATATTTATCAATGCGTGTGGTATATTTTAGCCTCATTACTTCAAGAAAATCGTATTAAAAAGGAAAATCTTTCAAGAGTACTTATTAAAACATATACATTTTTTCAATATTATAATAATAATTATCGACCTATTTATCATTTAGAAAATTATATTCTTTATTTGGCTGGCATCATACACGATTTTTCTATATAAATCTCTTTTATATAAATAAATAATAATATGATATATTATAGATAGTATGGCCAAAAAAATAGTAGTATCATCGTTTGGTCGTTTGATTGATTTATTTATAAGCGCCTTTTTTTTATCTGTTTTATACAGTACCTACCAATATTTAGGAAATCTAGAAAACTGTAGTTGTGTTACTAACCAAGGTAGTGTTAGACACCTTAAAAATGTAGAATTATTTTTTGTTATTGTTGGAGCATTTGCTTTAATAGTAAAACTATTATCATTTGTATTTAATTTTTCTATTTTCAACTTGCTTTCAAAAAATAAAATAATGATGGCGTTAGCTGGAATATATAGTATGGTTTTATTTTTCTTGATGTTTTATTTTCTCTACAATTCATATCAATTTATTTCTAGTACATTGAAGGATTGTAAGTGCGCCCAATCATGGCAAGAGTATTATATTTATTTACAGACATTTTTATATTTGATGTCTATCCTTGCTATCCTAGTGTTGGTATTTTTTCGTAAATAAAAAATAAGTAACTTTATTAAATTAAAGGTTAGAGGGTAATTCATATTTTGTTTAAGATATAATATGAATATACAAGAGGCTTTGGTAGCATTACAATTAGATTATATTCCTAGTGTAGAAATACTTAAAAAACAGTATCATAAAATGGCGCTCATATATCATCCAGACAAGAATGGCAATACTGTAGAGTCTAAAGAAAAATTCCAACAAATAGGAGAAGCATATGAAATAATCAAGAGAGAAATAAGTATTCTGGATGAAACGGGGGATCCTATGTTGGAATCACACGATGATACAGGATATTCATATTTTATGAATTTATTTATAGATGGAATATTCTTGGGAAAATACAATGAGATACTCTTACCTATTATCAAAGATATTGTATCGGGAACAAAAAAAATATCAATGAAATTATTCGAACATATGGATAAAGAAAGAATGCTTCATATATATCATTTTCTATTTAAATACAAAGATATTCTTCGATTTGAAAAAGAAGATTTGGACCTTCTACAAAAGCTTATCTCTGAAAAATACAAGGATGTACTGATTTATACAATAAATCCAACTCTTAATGATTTATTTGAAAATAATATATATGTGTTAAAACAAGAGGATATCTCGTATTACGTCCCACTGTGGCATAGTGAATTGGTATTTGATATTCCCGACAATGCTGGCGAAATTATTGTAAAATGTAATCCTGTGTTACCTGAAAATATTTCTATTGATGAAAACAATAATCTCTTGGTTACTGTATATATTCCATTTACTTATTCTCTCTTGAATAAAGAGTATGGACCTATTATAATAGGCCCTAGGAGGCTATGTATTCCTTTATCGAAGCTACTTTGTAAAAGAGTCCAGAATTTCGTATTCAAAAGTCAAGGTATTTCCAGAATTTCTGAAACAGATATGTATAAGGTTGATGATATATCGGATATCATTGTAAAAGTTGTATTTTGTGAATAAGTTTTTTATTTTTGTCTATGTAGATAAAAATAAAAAATATAATTTTAGTTATTAGTAAGAGTTACAGTTTCATAATCAAATTTTAATATAGGTATTAGATAATTTATGCCTCGGTAGTCTTCTTCTTCACCACCTTCTTCTTCTTCGGCTCTTCAACCGCTGCTGCTACAGGTTCTGGTGGTGGAACAACCTTCTCCTGCTCCTGCTCTGGCTCTTCATCCTCCTCATCAGAATCATCGACAATAGTTGAAGGAACAGCATCAGTATCGGCATCGGGTTCCACCTCAGGCTGAACCTTGAGCTTTGCCTTCTCACTGGGCTTCAACTTGATAAAGCAAGAGCCCGTTAGAGATGACTTGGGACGCTGAACGACTGCCTGAATCAACTTCCAGGTCATGCCAAACTTTCCATTGGCAAACCACAAACCGCCACATTGGATAAGAACAGCCAAGTTGGTTCCCTTCTGGATAAAGTCAATAGGAGACACCGTAGAATTTCCAGGATTAGGGAACAACTTGTTGTCATCTTCATCATAGATCTCCACCTTCCAGACTCCCTCCCAGATGGGAATCTTCACACGCAAAACGGGTGCCTTGCTTAGGTCAGGCTCGCCAGTCGCCTTATCCTTGGGATACTTCAACATCGGCGTCCACAAGGCATCAACAACCTCAGAATTCTTATGAACCTTACCAAACCACTCCTTGGAATTAGTAAGGGCATCTTCCTTGATCTTTTCCTCGAACTTCTTCAAATTTTCTAGAAATGCCGTAGCCTCCTCCGTCTTGTAATCCTCGGAAGGGAACTGAAGAGACATCTCAAACTTTCCATTTCCCTTGCCCGAAGTGGGGTCAACGAAATCACTAGCTCCCCATGTCAGCATAAGAGGAGTGCTTAGTCTTACTCCAGTATTAGAAGTCTTATTCAAAATATTCACACTCTTTCCTTGTTGAGCGTTTGCCTTGGGCGCCGAATAGCGAATCTCCTCAGCGTTAAATAGGGTTGCGTCAATGATAGTCTCTGCCATGGTTCTCTGTGTATACTTACTACATAGGGGGCAATCTTTAAATCAATTTTTTTTTGAATGATTAAATCAGATGGGTCGAGTAAAAATGACAGCAAACATCTAGCAACATATATTTACACTCCGATAATTTAACTTATTTATATTTATTAATATAACTGGTTAAAAAGATTTTGTCATACTAATATATATCATGTCCTTGACAAAAAAACTAACTAGTAATGTAGAAGACTATATGACACATCTTCAAGAAAAATGTGAAGCTTGTATAGATTATTCTAAATCAACTAAAGCAAAAAAAACAATCGACGATGAAATACCAACTATTACATCGTATCATCTGTTGATAACTAATTCTTATAACGCACCACAACTTAAAAGTTTTGCCAAACATTATAAACTAAAGCTTTCAGGAAATAAAAAAGAGTTAATTAGTCGCATTTATTGTTTCTTGAAATTGTCTGCGTTTATTATAAAAATTCAAAAAATAGTAAGAGGGAGACTTCAACGTAAATGTAATTTTTATAGAGGTCCTGCTTTTTTTAAACGGGATAAATGTACGAATGAGAGAGATTTTCTCTCTGATGATTTATTAACTAGTCTACCTGCCTCACAATTTTTTAGTTACGAAGATACAGATAAATTTATCTATGGGTTTGATATCATTTCTCTCTATAATCTCATTCTAAAATCTGGTAGAGAGGTGAAAAACCCTTATAATAGAGCGCCTATCCCTCCCTCAGTCGTACAGACTATGCGTAATTTAATTCGATTTAGCAAGATGTTAAAGGTCCAAATTAATGTGGATATTAAAGAGGAGGTCGATGAAGTCAGTCCAGAAAAACAAATAGAAATGAGGGTATTAGATTTATTTCAAAATATAGATGCTTTAGGAAATTATAGTAGTCCCAGTTGGTTTAATACATTAAATAGGGTTCAATTGATTCGATTTTTAAGAGAGTTGATTGATATCTGGACTTATAGAGCCAATTTAACAATAGAAGTAAAACGACAGATTTGCCCCCCTATGGGAGATCCCTTTAGGAACTTTAGTTTTCAACATTTAAACCATGAACCCAATATTACTTCTATGAGAAAAAGTATTCTCGTTATTTTGGAAAAATTTGTAAATTCGGGAGTAGACCGAGATAGTAAAGCCTTAGGAGCATATTATGTACTAGGATCGTTGACTCTTGTTAATGAAAACGCAGCAACAGCACTTCCATGGCTTTTTCAATCTCTTGCGTATTTTTAGAGAAGTTTGGGGATGCTTATGCTGGGGTCTAACCAGTAAATAATATATATATCGTGTTAAATCACTTAAATAGTATCTGATAGAGTAGTATATAACATGGCTAAGACCACGAAAGCTACTAAGACTCAGTCTACTGATGCCCCCGTTGTTACTCCTGTTCCCGCTGCTGTTGAGAAGGTTGTAAAGGCCAAGAAGGCCAAGGTTGAGAAGCAAGAGGTTGCTGCTACCCCAGTTGTTCCTCCTGTTGAGAATCCTGTTGAGAATCCTGTCACCGAGGATGTCGACACAGTTGAGACTCCTCTTGCCGAGCAATCTATTGAGTTTTTGTCAAAGCTCGGACAGCTTGGTGTCCTTATTTCTGCTTTGAAGACGGAGTACCGTTCTTTGGAGAAGAAGTGGTCTAAGGAGCTCAAGTCCGCCCAAAAGCAATCAAGTAAGCGCAAGCGAAAGACTGGTAATCGCCCTCCCAGTGGTTTTGTCAAGCCCACGAAGATCAGTGATGAGCTTGCTTCTTTCTTGGGAAAGGACAAGGGTTCTGAGATGGCTCGCACGGCAGTGACCCGCGATATTAATACCTATATCCGCGAGAATAACCTTCAGGACAAGACCAACGGACGCAAGATTATCCCCGATGCTAAGTTGTCAGCACTCTTGAAGTTGGAGAAGGCTGATGAGCTCACTTACTTTAACCTTCAGCGATTCATGAGCCCACACTTCGCCAAGACGGTCAAGGGTGAGGTTGTTGCTGCCGCTACCGCATAAATATATAAATAAATAATATTTTTTGAATTAACTATTATTTTTCTTTAACAATTGAGGTAAAGAAAAATAAATTTATTGACACGAAAATAGTAAAATACTTATCGTTTTTTAGATGATCTTCTTTTGTTTGTTTTTTTTCTACCACTAGCATTTGAACGAAGAGCAGATGGATGAAGGAATAACAATGGATTAGATGAAGATGTGTTTTTTTCTACACGAGAAGAATTACTATCAAAAGAACTATTGCGAGAAGAACTATTACGGCGAGTTTTTTTTGATAAAAAAACAATCCCACCTCCAACAACAACGGCAGCAGCAACAGAAATTCCAACAATAGCCCCTACAGATAAACTCATTATTATATTATTAGATATAATTTAATAATATATTTATTTCTTTTTATACAAAAATCATTTTTTTGACGATTTACGTTTCTTTGTTTTCTTTTTGCTACCTTTGCCTCGTCCAACACTTGACATTTTTTGTCTGAAGTCTGCTTCAGAAATCTTATTCCTTAAAAAATCATTTGTCAATTGTGTTTTTTCACTTTGCTCGGGAGCTTTTAAATTAGTAGAAAGAGAAGAATGTTTCTTTCTAAACAACAAACTTCCACCAAGAATAGAAACGGCAGCAGCGGCAATAGAAATTCCAACAATAGCTCCTATATCTAAACTCATTATTATTATACTAGATATTTATTCAATTACATTTATCAAAATGTCGGATACATGTTTTTGGTTCTTTTGATAAACGAATGATTTCCGTTAAATAAATGTGGGGTTGGTTAACAAGAACATCTCTCACCGTAATTCTTTCTTCATCCTCTGATAATTGATAATTTGGGTTCAGTATATAATTCACGACAAATTGTGCGTCTAAAATCTGTGTTTTTAAAATAACCCTTAAATCTAAAGCATAAATATTCTCTGCTAGAATATCCATAGAATACTGGTTATTTTCTAAATCTAGATCCAACATACTTGGATATATTATAGTTCTATGACAAAGTTTTAAGTTATTATAATCTTTAATAGTAATTATTACAAATTACATTATTTATTTACGGCGTGTATTTACTAGTAAAATTTTTTATTATATTTAGAAAAAATATTATTATAAGGTATAATAAGAAGTTATGAGCTATTATCCTGTAAATTACGATCCGTATTCTGTAAATTGTAGTGTACCTAGAAATTCAATTGTTTATGGAAATTTAAAACACATGTTTTTCTTAGATGAAACATTCACTAATTTGTTAGATAGTACTCCTTATTTGAATAATAATGCTGCGGCAAATGCCAGTATTCAATCACAATTGTGTTCTTATAGAACAACAGCAATTAAAAATAGCCAACAAGTAGACACTTCTACATTGATGTTGACAACACCTGGATCTTCTTATACGTTAAAACCGCCTATTTTATCACCTGCTACTTTAATGATGTACCAGGCCGCCCCAAGTGCTATAACCAATTTGGGTAATTTAAATACAGGCGGTTTTCAAAGTAATTTAACCCCCACAGTATCTACGATTGTTGAAGATATATCGAATAATTGTATTTATGTAGGAGGTAATTTTACCTACATAGGTCAAACTTTGGTTAATGGAATAGCAAAATGGGATAGAACTCTTCAAAAGTGGTTTCCTTTGGGAACTGGATTTGGTGGAGGAGGATTTTCTGGTGGTATTTTATCAGTGAATTCCATTGTACTCGATATAAAAAAACAGTTATTATATGTTGGCGGTTTTTTTCCTAATGGTATGTATAATATAGGTAGTTCAACACCTACACCAAATACGAGTAATTTTGCTGTTTATAATTTGATATCAGGTATCTGGAGTGGTCTCGCTGCTCCATTATCTGCCACATATAACACGAATAGCTCAATAAGTTCTCTTAAGTTAGATACTAGTAATAATTATTTATATGCCAGTGGAACAATTTCTAATACCAGTGATGGTAACGCAAGTCACGTAATTCGTTTTATAACTACTACATCAACTCCTTTATTGGATACTTCTTTTTTTATACCAACATTTTTGATACCACAAGCAAGTGCTGTTTTTAATACGCAGATTATTACATCCATTGAGCTTGATATATCCAATAATACTTTATATGTAGGCGGATCATTTAATGTAGTAAATCCAATTAATACTGTGGGCGTTACACCAGCATCTACTGCTGTTAATGTTAATAATATTTTTTCATACACATTCGGAAATTCTACTGTTACATTCATGGGAACATCTGCTATTACAAATCCTTATACCAATGGTATTAACGGTGTAAATGGAACAAATGGTATAGTAAATGCCTTAAAATTTAATCCTATAACAAATAATTTGTATGTTGGCGGTTCTTATACAAATGCCAATAATGTTCCAAATACTAGTGGTGTTTCTGTGTGGAATACAAGTAATAAAACATGGGCTTCGTTATCAATAGGTCTAGCTGGAACAGTATTTTGTTTTAGCATAGATAGTACGAATAATTTATTGTTTGTTGGAGGAACTATACAAAGCACAGGTGGTAAATCTTGTGGTGGATTATCTGTTTGGGATATGAAAAATAACATTTGGATAACTAATAGTTTATTAGGTATAAATGGAGCAGGAGGGCAAACATTTAGATCTCTCTCTTTTTTTCCAGCAACAAATCAACTTTATATGGGACTCACCACGTTGCTCGCTCAATTTCAAGGCTCTACACTAGCCAACTCAATAAGTGTATGGAATCGCAATAATACCATTAAAATATACGACCCAGATGGATTACCTTTTTATGAATCTTGTATTTATAAAGACCATCCAATTATTGCTTATTATAATGGAAGTTATATCATATAAAAATAAATAGAAATAATACAAATAATAGAAATAATATAAAGACTCAAAATATTATTTTCCAAAAATAAAGCCATCTTTTTGTAAAATAACTTTCAAGGCATCTTGTTGAATAGGATTATTTTGTATAACAAAATTATCATTCTCGTTTGTATGTAGTATATTTGTAGGTGAAAACATAGAATATATTTTTTTTAATGTATCCATATCTACTATTAAATTTTGATTCTTTTCTTCTATCCAATCATAAAAGTCTATTTTATTTTCTGAGTCACAATTTTTCATATCTTTATAATATTTTTTAAATAGTTGTAAACTTTGACTCAAATTAGCAGATGGGTCTTGTTCCGAATAATCTGTTCCGGATAATACACAAATCTCTCTGAATTCTTTATCAGTAATTCCTAGTTCCTTCAAGATAGATTCATATTGATATAAGACAACAGAATGGTTCAACAAACTAAGATATCGTAATACGTACGGACATCCATAAACAAACAAATCCATATCTTCGCTTAAACAACCCCATACAGTTTTATCGATCGCTAAAGAAGCGCATAATACGTCTGCCTCACCAGATGCTTCTATATAATTCATACCATATACCACAATCAACTCTTTTACGGATGCTATCTGTTCACTAGTTATATAAATACACTGTTTTTGTAATGAAATTAGCTCAACCTCCAAGTCTTGTTTTTCTTGAAACGTAATCATAGTATTGTTATTTAATTCATCTTTCAGTTTATAGTATTCTATCTTTGCTTCGCGTTTCTTCGATCGCCTCTCATCCAGTAGTGCCTTTTTTTCAGCTGGAGGTTTTCCGTCAAATACGAATATCGGAATAATATCATAATACCTAAATGTAGCCAACATAAGATATATATTTTCGATTAGAGCTTTATCTTCCAGAAATTTGTATATATAAATACTGATATCCACGGCAATTTTTTTACCAGCTAGCTCTTTTAGATCAATACGTTGAATAGAGTTAGAACACTTTGTTCTCAAAAAACTATTGAGATGTTTAATTCCCATAGATTGATAATTATAATTATACGTTGTTTATAATAAACATTACAATAATCAATTTTTTATAAAATAAACTATAAAAAATTGATTGATATCTTGCTATTTATATGGTAGATTTATAACTACCCAATGAAAACAAGAAGTCAGAGTAGACAACAAGAACAACAACTTTATGTAGAACTAGATTTTGATAAAGCTTCGGCAGCTTGGCGTAAGAATAAAAAATCTATGGGACAGGGTTGTTATACTTATATTTGTGGTCATATAACTAAACAAGGAACACCTTGTCAAAATAAACCGATTCTTAATGGAATGGGAACATGTTCTCTTCATAAATAAAAAATTCTCCTATTTAGCCTAACTCAGTAATAGACATTCTCATATTCTTAAATAAATATGCTTCTTCTTTTGAAGTGGGCTGTCCTTGTTTTTTGAAATATTTTTCTATACATGATATACTATTTAACAATGGTTTTTTCTTATACACTTTTTTAATAAACTCACAAAACAAAGATAGGTTTCCATTTGTTTTTTTAAATTGTATTAGTGACAGGTTGTTTGTATTACACCACTCTAAAAACCCCTGATAATGATAGAGCAATAAAACACGAATAACGTAATACGATAATATATTGGATTTTTCTTTATACATTGTTTCTCTCAGTAACTTAGATGTGGGGTGTTTGGAATACAAATCTTTGTAAGAAAGTTCCATAAAGTGGAGAGCTTTTACCATCTGGAAAATGCCGTATGTTCTTTCGTAGTTAATAAAAAAATGACAGGTCTCTAAAAAATCATCTACTTCTGTATGATGAGACCCTTGTAAATAAAAGCTACAAAAAGCGGCATTCATTATTTCAGCCCAAAATTCGGTATACCCTTCAAATAAATTAATATCTGATTTCACCGGAAATAACTCTCTAATGACTTTATTACATGATTCTTGATTCATATCAGAGAAGTCCAGGGCAAAATTATGCATGGTTTCATGGATAAACACCTTGAACCACTCTTCTCTCCTGAATATAACAATTTCTGACTCAACAGGACACGTATATGTAAATGCCGTGTTCACATGTAATTCATTCAATACCTCTATATTTGAAGTAGGCAATCTCTTTGTCAAAGAAGTCAAATATACATAGATAGTCAGACTTTTCGAACATTGTTGAGTGGAATATTCATTTACAATATATAACCAGGTTAGCATACGATCAATATACTCATTATACAAGTCCATCTTAATCTCCGGGTTCAAATATTCCAAGATAAATTGAATTTTAATCTCTCGGTTGAAGAGAGAAAAAGTATACGATAATTCATAGTTGGAATGGTCGTCTATGTGAGTTCTAACCTTTGGTGGAAAACTAGTTGCGGGAAAGGTTTTTGGACGGGGTATCTGATGAACCGAATGTATTTTATTGCTTTTTATTTTATAAAATTGGGAACCCTCTTTCTGCTTTTTAGATTGAATATAATGATGCGCCTTGACAATATCCTCATACAATTTTTTTAAAACAATGTCCGTTTT
>Ga0114971_10001838_pt1 | contig 14479 bp, 11 predicted proteins | sample M_140625_MF_Meta_FD_87320 | JGI IMG/M metagenome (GOLD analysis project Ga0114971, IMG submission 87320) | Freshwater microbial communities from Lake Montjoie, Canada to study carbon cycling - M_140625_MF_MetaG | ecosystem: Environmental > Aquatic > Freshwater > Lake | place: Lake Montjoie... | reverse complement strand
TAAATTTAGATTATATAAATAATAGAATTGATAGTGAAATTTGCGAGAATACTATAAATAAGTTAAAAGAAACATATTTATTAAATGAATATATAGAATGTAAAAATGAAATAAATAAAACATCAGTTAAAATTAATGAAAATATAGAAAAATTAAAATCATTAAAAATTAATTTTAATAATATAATTGACCCTAAAAATATATCAAAACCTGAATTAATAGATGAATTTGATAGTATTGTTATAGAAACTATTAATATTATAAAATTAAATAATAAAAAATTAGATATTTGTATTAACAAAAATGTATCACATAAGAGATACATGATTGATATATTATTGAAAAATCAACAGATAAAGTAATTATAGGAATGAATTAATTAGATTTATGGAGTGTATTTCTTTTTAACCCATTTTTTGTTTAATCGATTCGTCAATTATATCGCATGGTTTTTTTGAAAATTATTAATTTATCATTAATATTTAATTCACTATTTGGTCTATGCCAATTATCTTGTTGGTTTGTCGCATTCAATTAATATGCAAGCGCGTAACTTGTAGTACTCAATAAAACAAATCGGTTAACATTCATGCTTGTGATTTACAGTAGGCCTCAACAATACAACATGCTGATACGAATTTTTCGTAATTACGATGGTCTCTGTTTTCGTTATTCCACACGTTTTGTTCTTGTACAAAACGGAGCAAATTCATTTTATTCGCCTTCATAAGAGGAGTTGTGTCTTTGTTCTCACCCACAAACCACACAAATTCATTGAAAAAATCGCTAACTTCCATGCAAGTATAACTGCAAATGTAAGAATCGTCGCAATCACACATGTTAATATATGTAAAGTATTTATTAAAATACAATAAATACTTAATATTTCAATTTTTTATTAAATTAAAATGTATTCTTGCCACAATACATTATTATTTGCTTTATTATATTGTAGTGTATAGTTATACAAAAATTAATAACGAATGCTTTAAAAATAAATTACAACCACATGTTTTTCAAATTACACGAACTAGAAAGAAAATATGATACATTTAAGACTTCTCAAAAAAATAATGTTTCTAATACAAGACATTGTTATTCATATACATTATTTTATGACAGACTATTTAAAAATAAAAAAGATACAAACTTAAAAATAGCAGAATTATGAATTTTAGACGATGTTTTTATAATTTTGTTATTATTTTTCTATATCATGTAAAATATAATGAAATCGACACAACGGAATATACGTTTCTGCTCCACCTATTTGAACTTGTTGGTCTGATTTAACTTTACGATAACTGAAAAGTGCTTTTGTTCCATCATTACAAATTTTACATAATGATGTAATTTTTTTACATTTATCTGAATAAGGAATTAAATCTAAAATTTGACCTATTGGTTCTCTTTTGAAATCGCCATCTAAACCTCCAACAATTACATGTAATTTATTTTCATCAACCCATTTTAATATATATTTTTTTAAATCTGGAAAAAACTGACCTTCATCTATAATTATTAAATCATACTTTCGCACAATGTCATTTAAATTTTCTAACTTTTCTGTTGTTTCACACTTTTCTGATTCAAATGAATGTGTTGTAATTTCTTTTTCACTATATCGATTATCAATTAGTGGTTTAATTACAAGAACTTTTTTATTTATAATTTTAGCAAGTCTAATTTCACGAATAAGTTCAGTTGACTTTCCTGAAAACATAGGACCAATTATTAATTCTAATTTACCACATTTATTACAATCTGACATTAATAATAATATCATTTTAATAATAATAGTTTTTATCAATTTTTCTTGTTATGGTTTTTATTAAATACTAATTTTTAATTACCCTAAAATAACCATTTTAACGGTTAAAAATAAAAAACTAGAAAAATTGATTTAAACATTATTTAATTTATATGATTATATAAATTAAAATGGGAAAGAGTTATGTATGCCAAGATTGTAAAGTAGAATTCGATCAAAAAAGTCATTATGATAGACATGTAAATAAAAAAATTCCGTGTATTCTTAAAGATAAACCTCTTAAAGATGTCATTGATGAAGCAGTTCTAAAACAAGTATCAAAAATAATTAAAGAAGAAAATAAAAATATTATTATATCTTCTTTAAATATTGATAGTATAACAGATGAAGACGTTGAAAAACAAACTACAAAATCAAAATCAACAAGAAAAAAATCAGTTAAAAAAGATGAAGTAAAAGATAAAATTGATTATTCATATTTAAGATTACCAGATAATGAAGAAATTTTTAAATATGAAAATGATGAAAATGAAAAAAATATAAAACCAATTTTAAAAATAATAGACAAAGCACATAACATATTATTTCAAGCAGAAAATATTGTAGGTCAAAAAGCATTACAAATAATTATGAGTTTATTATTTTTAAAATTAATTCAACCATATTTATCTAATAAAAAAGAAGAAGGGAAAATAGATTTATTAAATAAAAAATATTATCTTGAAAAATACGATGATGATGAAAATTTAGATAAAATTTTAGGATATTTTAAGGATTTATCAACATTAACTTGTCAATCATTAAAAACAATTAGAAATGATTCAAATGTTGACGCAATTAAACAAATGGGAGAAATATTAAAAAGACATCCAATTACAAAAATGATTTATAGCGAAACTAATTTTCTAAAAGTTAGAGAAGCATCAACAATTCAAACATTAATTAATGATGTTATAAATAAAATTAATTTTAATGATTTTAATGATAATGAAGATATAGTAGGAGAAATTTACGAACATATGTTAAATAAATATGTAAAAAATGATTCAAAAGAATTAGGACAATATTTTACACCAAGAAAATTAATGAAATTAATTTTATCATATAAAAAAGAAAGAATTAATGAATTATTTTCTAAAATTAATAAAAAAGATAAAATTAGTATTTGCGATCCTTGTATGGGAACTGCTGGATGGTTAGTATCTGGATATAATATGTTTAATAATGATTTTGAAAATAGATTAAATGTATCTGGTGGTGAAGTTGAACCTGAAACATTTCAATACAGTCTAATGAATATAATTTTAACATTACATAGATTTCCAGATGATATTCATTGTAATAGTAGTTTAACACATGTTAATAAAAATAAACATAATTTAATTTTAACAAATCCTCCATTTAATTCAAAGAAACAAATTAAATTTGAACAAATAGAAAAGAATTTTAAAAATGATGAATATACAACTGATAATAAAATTAATATAAATGATATTTATGAATTGAAGAAAGATGATCCACCTATACAATTTTTAGAATTAGATACATATAAATTAGAAGAAAATGGTATGTGTATAATTGTATTACCGTATGGGGAATTTTTTTCAGGTAATTCATTTTCTAAAACAAGAACACATTTTATAAAATCAGTAAATATAACAGATATTATATTAGTACCTGGTGGTATATTTACACATACAGGTATAAAAACATGTGTAATGATTTATGAAAAAAATAAAAAAGGAACTGAAAATATTAATTTTGTAAGAATTAATCAAGAATGTGATAGTATTAAAAAAATTACAGCTGTAGATATTAATGATATTAGAAAAGAACCAAGTATATCATGGTATCATTCTGATTATTTAAATAATAATTTAATTTTTGATTTGAGTAAGAAAATGGATAATTTTGAATGGATTGATTTTGGTGATATTTTTACATTGGAAAAAGGTAAATTACAGAGTTCTAAAGTAGAAGAAGATGAAAACGGTAACATATTATTTATTAGTAAATGTGATATTACTGATGAAACTAAAAAAATAAATTCAGAATATTTTTTAAATGGTGGATTATTTATTGCAAATGCATTTAATGGTAATGGTAAATGTCCTATAAGATATACTGAAGAAAAATGTATTAATAGTGATTTAATGTTATATTGTAAAATAAATAATAATTATATAAATAAAATTAATAAAAAATATATATATTATTTTTTAAAATCAATTAATGAACATATTGAAAACACTTATGATAAAGGATCATGTAATAAATCATTAGATCAAAAAAATTTTAATCGTATGAAAATCCCAATTCCTCCATTAGAAATTCAAAATAAATTAATAACTAAATTAGATTCATCTAATGAGAAAGTAAAATATATGAAATTAATTGTTGATAGTATGAAAGAAGATATTAAAACATTTTTTGAATGGACGGTTGAAATAGAAAATAGAAAACCAGAAACAAAATGGATTGAATTTGGAGAAGTTTTTAAATTAGAAAAAGGTAAATTACAAAGTTCTAAAGTAGAAGAAGATGAAGAAGGAACTGGGGTTTTTATTAATTGGTCATTATATGATAATTATAAAAAAATAAGTAAATATTCATTATCAGGTGAAAATCTATTTATAAGTACTACAATGCCTAATGGTAAAAATGGTGGATATATAGTTTTAAAATATTATAATGGTGATTGTGATTATGGTGATTTAATGTCTCGATTAATATTTGATGATAAATATAAAAATAAAATAAATATTAAATATATATATTACTTTTTAAATTCGATTAAAAAACATATAGAAACTGTATATGAAAAAGGATCATGTAATAAATCATTAGATTTAAAGAATTTTAATCGAATGAAAATTCAAATACCATCAATTAAACAACAAAATAAATGTATTGAAAAAATTAATGAAATGGAAGAAATCATTAAAAGATGGGAAAATGATGTTGATAATATTCTAAATAATGGTTCTAATAAATTTTTAGAATATTTAGAAGGTGAATCAATTAAATATGAAAAAGATAAAGACAATAAAGAATTAGAAATTAATTCAAATATAGTAAAAAATAAAATAAAATCCAAAACTAAATTAGCTATAATTTAATCATTTGGATAATATAAATCAATATCAATATTTGGTATTTTATTATCTATTAAATTATATTTTTTTATACGTTGGTCGTGTGTTAATTCTGAAAAATTATCTCTACCTATTTTTTTAATTAATAAATCTTTAGTAATTATTGATGCATGTAATGCTTCTCTTTTATTCCAATAATAATCTATATTATTAGGATGAATATGTCTGAAACAAAATTTAGGATATTTAGTCTGTATTTCACCCAATGATATTATCCATTCTTGTTTTTCTTTTAATTTATTATATGATATTTCATCATATATTTTATTACTTTTTAAAAATTTCAAAAAATCAGTATATTTATTATAACCAGTTGTACAATATTCATTTAATATTTCAATTGGAATATTTTCACCATCATAATCACAACCATCAGTTAATATTTGTTTTCCGTTCCGAATTACTACAGAACCATCACTTTTAAATATAATATCTTGACCGCATTCACCAATTATATAATCTAAATATTTTTTTAAATGTTCGTTTTTTGCACTATTTCCAAATTCATCTCTGTACAACGGCACTAATAAATGTAATAATTTATTTGGATATACTTCTTTATTCCATCTTAACCCTCTACCAATAATTTGTCTTATATCAATATCAGATTGTCTTGGATCACCTAAAATTATAAAATCAATAAATGGATTATCATAACCATAACTAATTTTACCAACACAAATAATAACACATTGGTTTCTATCATTTTCAAATGTTTTTATATCTGTATCACTGTCATTTTCAACTTCTATATTTTTTGAAACATAAATATAAACATTCAAATTAACTTGTTTTTGTAATAATTTGTATAAATTTTCTGCATTTTTACAATCATTAACATATATAATTCCTTTTTTCTTTTTATATTTATCCATTGATTCAACTATTAAATTTTTCAAATTATGATATTCTGATTTCTTTTCATTTAGTTGTTTAACAATTGTTTCAATATTACATAATAATTCATTGTTAATCAATTCATAGACTTTTACTTTTTCTATTATTTTTCCATATAGTAATGGTTGTAATTCAATATCTTCTGTTGGTGTTGCTGAACCAAATAATCTATAATTACATATATTATTATTAGTTAAAAATTCTGATATATTTTCAGCATCCGTCCAAGATGTAATAAAATGTGCTTCATCATAAATAATCAAATCAAATAAAAATTTATATTTAATAATATATTTTAATAATCTATTTCCACTTTGATAACAACTTGTCATAATAATTTTTTTATTATTTTTTGAATATTTTTTTATTTTCTCTTCTTTATTTGAATTTTCTAAATCACTAAAATGAATAATTTTATAACCTTCTCCTTTAATATAATGCGAATATTTATCTTCAATTATTTGTTGATTTAGTAAAATTCTTGGAGTTAAAAATAAAATTCTATTAAATTTCATTCGTAAAATGATTTTATAATAGATATGAGTTTTACCAAAACCAGTAGGTGCTTTTAAAAAGCATTTTTTATAAGTATTTAATTGATTAATTATTTCAATAAGATAAACTTCTTGTAATTTATCACGTAGTCTGTTTTCTTTTGACAATCTATTATGAAAAAACTTTTTAAGTAATTCAATTAATTTTCTAATTCTTTCTTGATAAATTAGATTATTAATTTCTTCTTCTGATAATACTCTAAACTTAATTATTGTATTTTCTAAAAATGGTACTATTTCATTAATTATTTTATTTTGGTAAAATTCAGAACCACCGTTTATTTTAGAGTGATAATTTATAAAATATCTTTGTAATAATTTTTCAACATATGTATCATCAAAATTTTGTGTATTTAATATTTCTATAACTAATACAAATTTACCACGTTTATATTCACTAGTAGCATAAACATTGTCTCGGTCTGGAATATTTTTAGTTTTACCTAATTTACATATTTTATCATTTTCATAATATATATGTTGTCTAATATATACATAACCATTGTTCATTTAATACATATTATATATAACTAATATTTATATAAATCAATTTTTAATGAATTATATAAAATAAAAATATTTCTTCTTACGGTTTGTTAAATAATAAATATTAATTATTGTTTCTAATGAATATCATTAGAAATAAATAATATTACTACAATTATAACCAATATTTTTAAGTGATATTATTACTTCTTCTTTATCCAATTCTTTACCAAACCATAAACCATGAGAAGGTCGTATACCATAATGAATACCACTAAGATAAATTTCAATTGATTTTTTAAAAAGTATTACTATTTTCCCTACAGGAATATGCATTGTAAAACCACTTGAATTATGAGGTGGGCTACAACTATTATGTCTTGTGAGTAATTTACGACCTAATTTACTCACTTGTTCTGAAGTCAACGTATTATTCCACCAAGCATATTGTTCATCACCATAATACGTTTGCATACGCCCCCGATATTCAAATACAATAGGTGAGTAATAATTACAAATATTTACATATTCCTTTAATTTATCAACTTCTATTGATTTATCATTAACTTTTTCTATTTGTTTTTGTAATAAATTGTTTGTATCAAATAATTCATTTTTTAATTGAACCATTTCATTTTTCATTTGTTGTAGTAACTCATTTTTAAAATTAACCAATTCTTTTTCATTTTTAGATAATTCTTGCTTTAATAAAATTACTTCTTTTTCTGTATTTTTCAACTGTTCCTTTATATATTCCATCTGAACCTTCATTTCTATATAATCCGAATATTTACATTCCATTTTACTAAGTTGAAATACATGTATATCATATTGCATTATTATTACACTTCCGTATTTATCAAACTTAAAAATAGTATTTTCAATTAACTTTTTATTTGCTTCATTATTTAGTATATTTAATTGATAATATGACTCTCCATCGTCTATATATTTAATATTGATTGATATGTCATTGAATGTAATAATTGGATTCATTTTATTATAATAAAGTATAAGGTTTTAATTAAAATAAAATACAATTTTTAATTAAAACTGTTCTAACTAAAAACATATAATTATATCTTAGTTGATTTCTTGGTTGATTTCTTAGTTGATTTCTTGGTTGATTTTTTAGTTGATTTCTTGGTTGATTTCTTAGTTGATTTCTTAGTTGATTTCTTAGTTGATTTCTTAGTTGATTCCACATTATCGCTTTCAAACATTAAATTAACTACTCCTATATCTTTAGTATTTTTTTCATATCCTATTATTTTTCCTTTATCGTCTAAATATTCTAATGTTTCATAATCATCAAATATTATATAAGCTTCTGAATCTTTGTTTTTAGTAATAAAATCCATATGCTTAAACATTTCTACACAATTTACTGTAACTGTTTTTATAAAGTCAAAATCTATTTTGTATATTTCTTGACCTTTCTTATATGAATATTTTTCAAGAAATATTTTTGCACAATTTTCGATATATTTTGGATTATCTACTAACATAATAAATTTAATATCTGGATGAGTATCTTTTCCAGTTGCGTATGTTTTTAATCTTTTTCTTAAATCATTTGTTCTACCATATTTAAATATTTGTTTATTTTTATTAACTAAAATTATATAAATACATTTAGCTGGATTTTGATTAGCTTTTTTTATAATCATTTCGGATATGTGATCTTTATAATAATTAATAAATTTTCGAAGTATTATAAAATAATCTCTTACACTACTTGCTTTTTTAGATTTTGAAAGCATACAAATTTTTTCAAAAGTATCCAAGGTAATATAATAAATAGCTGTTTTAACTCCTTTCATATCTTTTTGTTTTAATCTAATTATTTGATAATCTAATTGAACTGTAAATTTTTTTCTAAACCTATCATAAAAAATATTACGTTTACTAATAGATAAAAAATCTAATAGGTCTTCAAGTTTAATACCGAATGTATTATATTCACATGCTTCGTAGAATTTATAATATTCGTCAATAAAATTATGGGATATAGCTGTATATTTTTTTAAAAAATCAATTAATTTAAGTGGTTTTGTCATTATATTACTATAGAAATAAATTTAGGTATATCTATAGTAATAGATATGCCTAAATTATACTATAATTTTACTTTTATGATGTGAAAATAAAGTAATTAAATTAAAATTTTTATTTAACAGACTATAAATAAATTTTTTTATATTTAATAATTTGCCTTTTATGATTAATATATTTGGTGATTATTCTTGTAGACATTCTGATTCAATATGTATTATACTAAGATTTCCAAATATTTTAACCGCTTGTTCTTTTTTAAAAAGATCAATTATATTGGAAATATTTTTTTCATTAATAAGCATAGTAATATCTCCTAATTTTATATTATAATGATTACCTTTATTGTAAACTTTTAAACTATATTCCTTTGTTGGTAATGTTATTAATACTTTTCCTGATGGAATAATAATATGTTTATAAATAGTATGAACATATTTTGTATTCACTGTTAATTTAACATCTTCTTGATTACGGAAAAAAAATGGACCAGACGTTGAATAATGAACCATACTAGGATTATCTGAACATGATACAATTTGTTCATTTCCGTAATGTGTAATGTCAGGATTATTTCCATGTTTAAACACAAACGGTAAGTAATAATTAATTTCTTTAATTTGTTGATGTAAATTATTATTTAATTGTTTTTTGACTTTTGTATCTTCTACTGATTTATCATTAGATAGTTTTATTTGTTGATGTAATAAAGTTTTAATATCCATTAATTCTTTTTTTAAATTATCAGTTTCTTTTTTTAATCGGTCTATTTGTTCTTCATAATAAATATTAATTTGTTGTTGTAATTGGTTTTTATCTGTTATTTTATTATTTAATATGTCATTTTCTTTTTTTAAATGTTCTAATTGATCCTTCATTACTATATAATCCGAATAACTACATTCCATTTTACTAAGTTGAAACACATGTACGTCATCATGCATTATTATTACACTACCGCATTTTTCAAACTTAAAAATAGTATTTTCAACTAACTTTTTATTTATATCATTATTTGGTATATTTAATTGATAATGTGTATCCTCGTCGTCTATATATTTAATATTAATTGATGTGTCATTGGGTGTAATAATTATACTCATTTTGTTATAGTGAAGTATTTGGTTTTAATTAAATAAAATACAATTTTTTATATACATTGATAAAAGAGAAAGTAAAATAAATAGTCTAAACAAATAATATTAACTATCTATTATTAATGGAAAAAATTTTATCTTTTGATGTAGGTATTATTCATTTAGCTTATTGTTTATTTACAAAAAAAGAGTATATAGAAAAAGATATTTCTAATAATGATAAAATTGTTTATAAATGGGATATTTTAGATTGGGCTATTATTGATTTGACAGACAGAGAACAATTAAAATGTTCTGTTTGTGGTAAATGTGCTAAATTGCAACAAAATTATGATAGTTTAAAATATTATTGTAAAACACATGCTAAACAAGTTAATTCTAAACCATTACCATATGATGAATTTTATAATAATTTAGAAAAAAAATTAATTGGTGGATGTTGCTTTCCTATATGTGAAGAAACTAATTGTAATAAAAATTGTACTATTAAAGATAAAAATAATAATACTTTCTGTGGTGCACATGGTAAAAAAATGTATCAAACTATAGTCTCAGACATGAAAATAAAACCATTAAAAAAAACAACTGTCGGTTCAATGGATTTTGATGAAACACATTTAAAATTAATTAAAATTTTAGAAAGTAAAAGTCATTTATTAAATGCTGATGTGGTGCTTATTGAAAACCAACCATCATTTAAAAATCCAAGAATGAAAAGTATATCTGCATTACTTTATGATTATTATACAATACGTGGTATTATTGATAAAGAAAGAACTAATGCAAAAATTAAACGTGTTAAATTTATGTCTCCATCAAATAAAATTAAATTAGCATCAGATGGAGAGACGCAACAAATAATTAAACTTAAATCAACAGATAAAACAAGTGATGAATCAAAAGCTTATAAATTAACTAAAAGTTTAGCAGTTAAATATACACAAGAATTATTAAAACATTTACCCGAATGGTTAAAACATTTTAATTCTTATAAGAAAAAAGATGATTTAGCTGATGCATTTTTACAGGGTGCTTATTATTTTGAAATGAATATAAAAACTGATCCAAGTGATAAAGTTTATAAGAAAAATAAAGCAAATAAAATAACTAACAAAATAGATGAACCTATTATTAAAATAAATGTTTATGAAGATTAAAATTTACTAGAAAATAATATATAAATTAATATTCTCAAGAATGTATTGTAGAAACTAAACGAGTAAATGTTTTTGGGTTCAGTTTCTGACCTTCAGATTCTAGAAACTTAAATAATTTTTGATGGTCGTCGTCAGATGAATCAATTGAATTTGATTCAAATATATATGCAGGTGCTGTATCATATCGAAGAGAATGCTCAAAAGTAATTGTTTCTATAGCTTTTTTAAATAATTCAATAGTATTTTTAATACCACCATTAGAAATAATTTCAATCTTAGAAACAATATTATAAGGCTTTTCTTTTGATAAATTATCCAAAAGTTCTATAAACTTTGGATAAATATCACTATTATCTGATTCTTCAAAAACAGTTTTAATAAACTCAAGCTCATCAATACAATAATTTAATAAACATGGCATATTTTCAGGTTCATACTCATCTCTACGTTGTTTATCAATTGTATAAATAATTGTTTTCCAAAGTTCAGTCATATCTTTTTTTCCAACAACAGATAGTTTCTTAAAAAATGAAATCAATTGATTATTTTTTGTAAATTGTTCCATGTGTTGTTTGTTATCTAAATTATCTTGTAGATAAGATAATGAAACTTGAATAATATCAGAATCATTATTTACTATTTTAGCAACCATTGGTTTGTTAAGTGGGACAATCTTTTTCCATTTTGATACATTCCGTTTTTTAGTTGCATCTGAATAATTCATAAAAATATTATTATTATATTCAACAAGTCGACCTTCTATATGAGACTCTTTATAAGTCGTAAAAGTAACAAGAACAATTTCATCATTATATGGTTTTAATAAATTATAAAAAGGACAACCTAAGTTAGACATATACTTAATAAATATGTATAATTAAGTTTTTAAGTATCAATTTTTTTATTTAATTTATGTTTCAAACTTTTTAACTTTTCTACGTAAACCCATCGTTTTTTCAAGGTTAAAAAATGTTGCTTCTGTTGGTTTACTTCTTTTCAATACTAATTCATTTTCTTGTAAATTTTCTATTTTATTAGCAACACCATGTGCAGTTTTTTTATAAGATTCTTCAATTTGTAATTGTCTAGTTATTATCGGTGGATGTAATAGTAAATAATCTTTATTATTTATAATAAATAATTCTCTAAAATCTTTAATTGATAAAATCCCTCCAAAATCTTCTAACATTAACCAGGAAGGTGCAGGTGTAATATCTTTGAAAATATTATATGTTTTATAAAACATTAAATTTATTAATGATGCTCTTTTCCATGTAGATGTATCATTTATATCAATATTATATGCCATTACACAATTCCAAGAACAAAAATGACCACAACAATAAAATGTATCGTTATAATAATCTTCAGGCATTTCAATAGATGGTGTATCAAACGTATGTTTACACCATAAACATTTTGTATTTTGTTTGAATTGAACACGATGAACATTAATTTTATTAACATTTTTTCCAAATATAAAGTTTTTTTCAGTTTCTAAAATTTTCTGATTAATTTTTTCTAATATTTTATCTTCAGACTCTTCGTTATTATTTGATATAATATCTTTTGTTTTTTCATTAATTTTGATGCTTGTAAATTCTGTTTCAGACTTTATAAAAATATCATTATTGTCGTCATAGTGCGAACTTTCGATATTAACAATATCTTCTAATGATATTGGTAAATGGGCGATAATAGCATCTTCTTCCGAATTTATAGGAGAACTTGTTATTTTATTTTCAATTATTTTATTTTTTGGTTTGCGACCACGTTTTTTTAATTGATGTATTATTTCTGACATTTATTAAAAATAAGTTAAAAAATCTTTAAAATTATATCTGTATAGTTTTAAAGAATAGTTTTATTTAGTTGAAATATAAATAGCTGGAGTTGTTTTTGGTTTACGTCCTTTTTTTGATTCAGAAACTGTTCCATCCGAAACATTAATATCTGAAACAATTCTATCATTATTAGAGGATGTTTCGTCTTGTGTATCAGTTGCTCCTATATTTGCTTGTGATTGTTTAATTCTATTTAATATATCTTGAACGTTTGAAGGAGCTCTAATTTCTGGAACTCCGTTTTTATGTAATTTATTACTACTTTCATTAGATGCACTTGGTTCTAAAATAGGTTTATTAGGTTGTAAAGGAGTTGTAAATGAAACATTATTATTATGTTTTTGTTTTAATTCTTTTTCTTTTTGTTGTAATAAAACACGTTGGTTTTGAATATTAAGTTCTTGAGGACTCATAAATTGTGATTGTGGTTTTTGAGGATTTAGTAATTTACTAACTAATTCTGGATTTCTACTTAGTGTTTGTTCTAAACCAGGAATAGAAGAATGTGACTTGGAAAAATGAAATGCACCAGCAGAAGCAGAAATTAATAATAATAATTTAACTTCAGGAGGCATACCTTTACCGGTGCCTTTATATTTCTCATATAATTCTTCTAAAATATCGTCATACGAATCAACTTCTATTGATAAATGTTCTCCCCAACCCTGTAAATGAAAATCAAATGGATCATATTTATCATTTAAAAATTCAATAATAGAAACTGTTTGTAATAATCCAGATTTAAAAATTTTAACTCCATTTCTTTTATCAACAAAACTTTTTAATAATGCAAATTCATATTCCATTTCTTCAATAGAAGAATTAAAATCATATTCTTTAGTTAAACTAAACCCTTTTAATTTAATCTCTGATAGTTTTCTTAACAGTTCTATTTTTTTAATTCGGCTCTCTTGTTGTGTTAATTGTATAGGTTCGGTTCGCGAAACTACTGGTGACGATTGTTCGTAATCAGAATTATCGGATTTGTGATTATCGGATTTGTGCTTGTCAGATTTGTGATTATCGGATTTGTGCTTGTCAGATTTGTGATTATCGGATTTGTGCTTGTCAGATTTGTGCTTGTCAGATTTGTGATTATCAGATTTGTGATTGTCAGATTTGTGATTGTCATGATCGCTATTGTCAGAATTATTATTGTCAGAATTTTTATGATCATGATTGCGACTACTATTTGTATTATTAACTTTTGTTGATTGGTTATTTTGTTCTGATTTATTATGACTTGAATTAGATTTTCTACTTTTAGAAGAATTACTAGAAGAACTTTTATCTGATTTTTTTGAATAATCAGAATCAGAATTTATAATTTCAGACTCAGTTGTTAATTCTTGTTTGACGGGTACAGTTTTATTACTATTAGCTAACATATTCATATAATAATCAGTATCGGAACTTTTTTTGGTTTCTGATTTATTATTGATTTTTCCTTTATTATCAATATT
>Ga0114971_10001837_pt1 | contig 14481 bp, 11 predicted proteins | sample M_140625_MF_Meta_FD_87320 | JGI IMG/M metagenome (GOLD analysis project Ga0114971, IMG submission 87320) | Freshwater microbial communities from Lake Montjoie, Canada to study carbon cycling - M_140625_MF_MetaG | ecosystem: Environmental > Aquatic > Freshwater > Lake | place: Lake Montjoie... | reverse complement strand
CTATTAATTTCTTTTAAACAATCATGTAAGTGAATAATACCAATTAATTTTTTATCATTACAGATAAAAAAACTAGTAATAGTTTTTTTATTCATTAATTCGATTGCTTGGCTAATAAAAATTTCTTGGTCAATGGTTTGCGGATCTTGTGTCATAACGTCTTGCGCAGTTTTTTCTAAAAAATTATTAGTTAAATGTCTTCGCAAATCACCATCGGTTATAATGCCAATTAATTGATTTTCTTGATTAACTACAGCACAGCATCCCAAACGTTTTGAAGTTATTTCTAGCAAAACTTCAGGCATTTTATCACTGTATTTTACAATTGGAATTTCATTATTGCGACGCATTAAATCTTTAACTCTAATTAAAGCTGAACCCAATTTACCACCGGGATGAAATAATGAAAAATTATCGGCATTAAATTTGCGAGCTTTAATTAAGGTAACTGCAATTGCATCGCCTAGGGCGATCATCATCGTTGTTGAAGTGGTTGGAGCATTGATAGAATTAGCTTCTTCAATTTCAGGAATAATTAAGGCAACTGAACTTGCATTGGCAAGCTCAGATTTTGATTTACGCATAATTCCAATTAAAGGAATTTCAAGTTTTTGACAATAGTTAATCAAATCTTTTATCTCGCGAGTTTGACCTGAGTTCGATAAAATGATCACTAAATCTTGTTTGCCAATCATTCCTAAATCACCATGACTTGCTTCGCTTGGATGAACAAAAAAAGCTGGTGTTCCAGTTGATGATAATGTAGCGGCAATTTTTCTAGCAATATGTCCTGATTTGCCAATTCCACTTAAGATTACCTTTCCATGAGTGCGTAAAATTAAATCAATTGCCTGACAATATTTTTCATCAAAAATATTTAACAATGCCTGTAAACCCTTTATTTCAGTGTTTATTGTAGATATTGAAGATGATATTATTGCATTTTTATCTTGCATAATTTTATTAATTGATTTTCAATTTTATGGAAAATAAAATTTTTTAAGTAAGTTAATTTACTTCAAATTTCATTTTAAGACTTTTTTGTTTAATAACTTTTTTGTTTAAAAATATCAAAAATTTATTTGAATAGTTTGAAAATTTAAGGAAATTCAAGGTTGCAAAATTCAAACATATGAAATCCAAAAAACAAGAAATTTCTGCGCAAGAAAATTCTTCGCAAGAAATTTTGCAAGAATTTATCGATAGTCAAGCAATTTTAAAAGGACATTTTATCCTATCTTCAGGCTTGCATTCTGATACTTACATGCAATGCGCAAGAGTTTTGATGAATGCGACTCGTGCTGAGAAACTTTGTAAATTATTAGCCAAAAAAATTATCCAAAAACTCGGTGAAAATCCTGCTGATATGGTTGTTTCTCCGGCAATGGGTGGAGTAATTATTGGTTATGAATTAGCTCGTCAACTTAATCTGCCAGCAATTTTTTGCGAAAGGGTAAATGGTAAATTCGAATTAAGAAGGGGATTCGATATTATGCCAAATGCACGAATATTAGTAGTTGAAGATGTTGTAACTACTGGAAAATCTTCGCTTGAAACTTTTGAATTAGTAAAAAGTTTTAAAGGAAATATTGTTGGGGAAGCTTGTTTGGTTGATCGCAGTAATGGTGAAAATATGGAAGAAAAATTACAAACATCGGTTTTTTCATTGCTAAAAATTGCCGTAAAAACATTCGATGAAAATAATATCCCCATTGAGCTGAGCAATATCCCAGCTGTCAAACCAGGAAGTAGATTTTTAAAATTATGAAAAAAATTGTTAACAAGTTAGAAGAGGTTTTTTTAAATAGTCGAAAAATTAATATTTCATTCGAATTTTTTCCGCCCAAAAATTTTGAGATGGAAAGTAAAATGTGGGAAGCGATTTCGCTATTAAAGGATTTAAATCCAAGTTTTGTTTCGGTTACTTACGGGGCAGGTGGATCAACTCGCGAGAGAACTCATCAAACTATCAAACGCATTATCACTGAAACTGATCTGCGAGTTGCATCGCATTTAACTTGCATTGCAGCATCGAAAAATGAAATTGAAGAAATTTTGCGATCTTATTGGCAAATTGGGGTTAGGCATATTGTGGCATTGCGAGGTGATATGCCAGCATCCAGTCCAAATTATCAACTTCATCCCGATGGTTATAAATATGCCAGTGAAATGGTTGCAGGAATTCGTGAATTAAAAAAAGATGGAATAGATTTTGATATTTCGGTAGCAGGTTATCCTCAAAAACATCCCGAAGCTAAAACTCTTGACGAGGATATCGATAATCTTAAACGTAAAATCGATGCTGGAGCTAATCGAATAATCACTCAGTTTTTTTTTGATGCCGATGCTTTTTTACGTTTTGTTGAGAAATGTCGTAATAAAAATATCACTGTACCAATACTACCTGGAATCCTTCCTGTTACAAATGTCACGCAGGTAAAACATTTTTCAAAAATGTGTGGAGCTACGATTCCTATATGGATGGAGGAAATTTTTAATGGCCTTGATGAGCGTCAAGAAACTCGTCACTTAGTGGCAGGAATTGTTGCATTTGAATTATGCAGAATTTTGCACCGAAATAACATTGATGATTTTCATTTTTACACTCTTAATCGCGCAGAATTAACCTTGGCAATTTGTCATGTTCTGGGTGTAAAATATAGTCAATTTGATAGTAAGATTTGATATTATATTGCGTGTTTATCCTAGAGTATTAAGGCTTAAACCCATAGTGGTATTAATTAGCATTATCTTAAAAAGCTTGCAAAATAAAGATTAGCAATTTATCGTTGTTAAAAAACAAGTCTTAGATTCTACTAAGATTTAACTAAAATTTATAAATTATACTATGCCAAAAGAAGATTTATTAACTATGAATGGCGTTGTAGTTGAAGTATTGCCAAATACGATTTTTCGTGTTGAGCTAGAAAATTCCCATATCATTGTTGCTCATGCTTCAGGAAAGATTCGCAAAAATAAAATTCGTATTTTAAAAGGCGATAAGGTTGAAGTAGAAATGACAACTTATGATCTTAGTAAAGGTAGAATAGTTCGTCGCGTTGTTTAACAGCAATAGTTGTATTTGTTGACTTTAATCTATTTTACGCTTTATCCTTTCAAAAAATTCAAGATAAGAAACTAAATAATTTTAATAATGAAAAATCTTTTAATAGTAGAATCCCCAGCTAAGGCAAAAACTATCGGCAAATATTTAGGCAAAGATTATCATGTGGTTGCGTCATTTGGTCATATTCGTGATCTCCCTAGTAAAGAAGGATCTGTTGAGCCAGATAAAGATTTCTTCATGCATTATGAAGTTTCTGCAAAATCCCATAAACATGTCAAAGAAATCGTCGATCGCGCTAAGGATTGTCAAAAAATCATTCTCGCTCCCGATCCCGATCGTGAAGGTGAATCAATTGCTTGGCATATTCTTGAAGTTTTGAAAAATAAAAAAGCCATTAAAGCATCCACTAAAATTGAGAGAGTTGTATTTAACGCTATTACTAAAAATTCAGTTTTAGAAGCAATTCAAAAACCTCGTGATATCGATATGGATTTAGTCAATGCTCAACAAGCCAGAAGAGCATTAGATTATCTTGTTGGATTTACATTATCACCGGTTTTATGGCGAAAACTTCCAGGATCTAGATCGGCTGGAAGAGTTCAGTCAGTTGCATTGCGTTTAATTTGTGATCGTGAAGATGAAATTGAAAATTTTCGCAGTGAAGAATATTGGGATATCAAGTTAGATCTTGAAACATCTGATAAACAAGGATTTCAAGCAAGTGTATATGAAGTGGAAGGAAAAAAATTGGAAAAATTTTCTATCACTTCCAAGCAACAAGCTCAAGAAATTAGTGATCTACTAAATCAAAAAAAATATCAAGTTACCAATATCACCAAGAAGCAAACTAAGCGTAGACCTTATCCACCATTTACAACTTCTTCAATGCAACAAGAATCGGCTCGCAAACTTGGTTTTTCAGCAAGTAAAACAATGATGATTGCTCAAAAACTTTATGAAGGAATAGAAATTAATGGAAGTTCACAAGGTTTAATAACTTATATGAGAACTGATTCAGTTGCAACTACTCCTGAAGCTATAACTGCAGTTCGTTCTAAAATCAATGATCTCTATGGTTCGCAATATGTTGCATCAACACCAAATGTTTTTAAGAGTAAAGTTAAAAATGCTCAGGAAGCTCATGAAGCAATTCGTCCTGTTGATTTCGATTTATCTCCTGATAAATTAAAAAGTGCTTTAGACCACGATCAATTTGCACTTTATGATTTGATTTGGAAAAGAATGCTTTCTTCACAAATGTCGGAAGTAATTTTTGATTTGGTGATTGTTGATATTCAATCGATTCCATCTTATACAAAAGCTAAAGCTATTGGATCGATGATAAAATTTGATGGATTTTACAAAGTTTATCGCGAAGATCGCGATGAGCAAAAAAATAATGATGATGAAGATGATGATGATTCGAAGCGAGAATTACCGATTATGCAAGAAAATGAAAAACTTGCATTACTGAACGTAAATCCATTACAACATTTTACTGAGCCATTGCCAAGATATTCAGAAGCAAGTTTGGTTAAGAAGCTTGAGGAATTAGGTATTGGTAGACCTTCAACTTATGCTTCAATCATATCGGTTCTTCAAGATCGCGGATATGTAGTTTTAGAAAAGAAAAGATTTTTTCCTGAAGAAAGAGGAAGAATTGTCACAACTTTTTTAAAAGAATTTTTTAGTAAATATGTTGAGTTTGACTACACTGCAAATCTCGAAGATGAGCTTGATATAATTTCAAATGGTCAAATGGAATGGAAAAATTTTCTTAAAAAATTCTGGAAAGATTTTCATTACAATACCGAAGAAATTCTAAAAAAACCTTTTACAGAAGTTTTAGAAGTATTAAACCAAAAATTTGGCGAACATATTTTTGGACGTGATGAAGAAGGTAATTTAAAAAATACTTGTCCTACTTGTTCTAAGGGAAAACTCGGTTTAAGAATTGGTAAATTCGGATCATTTATTGGTTGTTCAACTTATCCAGAATGCAAGCATACTATGCAAATTTTTGGAACTAATAATGAAGATAATCTCAATGAAAATGGTGAATTAAAACCGCAATTTGAACCAAGAAGTTTAGGTAATGATCCTAAGACTGGATTTGAAATTATGGTTAAGATCGGACCATATGGTCCATACCTCGAATTGATTGGTAGTGAAGTTGAAATTGCTAAAACAACTACAGAAGAAAGCGAAAATAAATCCAAGGAAAAAACTAAAGCTAAAACAAAAAAAACTTCAAAAAAACCTGCGGTAAAAAAACCAAAACGAATTTCAATTCCCAAAAATATTGATCCAGCATTAATTGATTTAGAATCTGCAAAAGGCTTGCTATCTCTTCCTCGCGAAGTTGGATTACATCCTGAAACTGGACAAAAAATTATTGCCAATATTGGTCCATATGGTCCATATTTACTGCATGATAAAAAATTTATTTCGGTTAAAGAAGATAATATTTTAGAAATTGGTTTGAACCGTTCGATTGATCTGATTGCATCAGCATTGATCAAGCGAGAAAAAAAAGAAAGTGAAGGTTCGTCATCAAAAAATTACAAGTCCAAAAGATTTGCTAGTAAAAAAACAAAAAAGAAATAGATTTAATTAATAAATTTAACTCTAATTTTTTATGAACCAAAGCGTTGAACAAAAAGATAATTTATTGCATTTAGATTCAATTGCTCTTAATGAATTTGAGCAAAATGAAAATTTTGATTTGTTAGATTTAGATAAAAAAAATAATTTGGTGGCAAATCAAGATCGCAAAATTAATTTAGAAATTAACGATAAATTAAATCTTGATCAAGAATTCAAAATCCAAGACATGCCTCTTGATTTTAACAATGAAATTAAGAAAATTACTGATAAATATAACCTAGCTACTATTGCTTGTAGAGCTAAAAATAATAATCCAAATTTTTTATCAATAATACATAGCAATAAATTATTTCAAGAAATTTTCCATATTGAGCAAGCAGATTTAATTAACAAAAGTTATGACTTTTTGTTTGAAGACGTTGATCTGACTTATTCATCAGCGGATCAAGTTGAATATACACAATTAATCCGCGCAGTAAAAGAATTTAAAGAATGTGATGCAATTATTACTCTTCTTGATTTTAGAAATCCTCAACAAAAAATTCGTTTTAAAATATCATTTATTCCTCAATTTGCTTCTTTTACAAGTGATAAATATGCTATTTTTATATTTGAAAAAATTGATTTTATAGCACAACATTCTAATCAACAAACTCCTAAAAATAATTCAGTAATTCTTCTTAAAAGCCTAGAACGAAGCTTAAGAAATGAAAGATTACTGCGCGAAATTTCTGGTTTAATAATTTCAGATTTAGCGATTGATAAAATTGCAAGTTTAGTATCAAAAATTCTCTGCAATAATTTAAAAATAGATCGATGTATTATTCATGACTTTCAAGATGAGAAAATTAATTTTGCAGTAGAATTTGTTAACAGTTTTGCACAAAAAATAATTAATAATAAAACTACCAATAATAACTCACAAGAATTAACAACTTATATTGCCTTTCAAAATAATTTCTATTTGCGTTATGGTGATAAATCCAAGAAGACTACAATCACAATAGTTGATGATGTTTTGTGTGATCAGAATTTCTCAGTTTTGCACGATTTTTTTACGAAATATTCGATTGTAAATCAAATTTCAATAACCATGGTTTTCAATGAAAAAATAATTGGTAATATTTTTTTACATCAAAGTGATAAAAGAACATGGCTAGAAGATGAAATTGAAATGCTCGAAATTGTTGCAAATCAATTAGCCGTTGCAATTTCTAGATTTTTCTCAATGCAAAAAGTAATTGCAACTAATCAAGCATTGTTAGATAAATCTCAACAATTGCAAGAAGCACTTAATCACGAACATGAAATGAGAAAAATGCAAAATGAATTTATTGCATTAGTTTCTCATGAATTTAAAACTCCTTTACAAATCATTGATAGTACTCGTGAAAATGTAGTTCGAAAAATAAAAAATTTAAATATAAATGATGATTCAATCAATAAAGGATTGGATAGAATTAGATCTGGAGTAGGGCGAATGAATGGTTTAATAAACAGCACACTAAATTTAGCAAAAATGGAAAATAGTGAGGCAAAAATAAAAGTTAATTTATCTTCACTTAATCTAAAGAAAATATTAGAAGATAATATTGATAAATCAAAAAATTTAGTACAGGGTCGAAATATTGAAATCATTAGCTATATAGCTGATAATATTCCTGAAATTAAAAGTGATCCACTTTTAATTGAACATATTTTTAGTAATTTAATTTCGAATGCAATTAAATATTCATTGAATAATTCTAAAGTTGAAGTAACTTCTAAAATTTTTGAAAATAATATTTCAATTACAGTCCAAGATCATGGAATTGGAATACCTAGTAGTGAAATTGAAAAAATCGGTTCAAAATTTTTTCGGGCTAGTAATTCAATAGCTCAAGCTGGTACGGGAATTGGAATTTATTTAACGAAAAATTTTATTGAATTACTAGGTGGAAAATTTAATCTAAAAAGTAAGGAAAATTTCGGAACATTAGTCGAAGTAATTTTGCCAATTAACCCATAGATAAAAAAATTTAAAGAATATGAAAAAAAAATTATTAGCTTATTTTTTAGCAACTACAATCTTCATTATAAATTCTAATTGCATTGCCAATGCAACAGAAAAATATCCTAAAATTGATGGCAAGGTTTTATATCAAACTCAATTTGATCGTGTTCTTGCAACGAAAAAAAAAGGCGTTTCGCCTAATAATGCTTTTATTTATATTGAGCCAAATTTTAATCTAAATTTTAATCAAAACTGGGTTGTAAAAACTCAATGGAGACTTCAACCTAACGATGTTTTAACGACTCGTGATCAATCTAATCCCGAAAGATATCGAACTTTTTTAAGTTCAAATCGTGGAATGAATTTTGATCAAATGGGTTTTTTGGTTGAAGAAATCAAAATTCAATATCAAAATGATGATATCAAAATTTTCGCAGGTAAATATGATCCAACCTTTGGAAATGCCCATCGTAAATCAAAAAGAATTGGAGTATTTAGCGCACAATTTGCCGAAGATTACAATCTTCGTGAGAAAATTGGTGCTGGTGCTGTAGCACTTCTTGAGAGTAGTCAAATAACCTTAAATACATTTTACAATGACAATACTGATTTAAGTCGAAGTGCTATTAATAATCGCGGACGCTCTACCAAAAGGAATGGTTTTGCTGGTTCTACAGGAACTATTTCATCATATAGCGTTAGTATGGAAGGTGAAGATTTGTTTGGTGTAAAAAATCTATTTTATAATTTAGGTTATCGAAGTCTTGGTGTTGACAAAGCAATTAATTCCAAGCGCGAAACTGGTTATGTTTTGGGTGGAGAATATCTTCACAAAATTGGCAAAGAGAGTTCAATAATTCCTTTTGTTGAATTAGTCGATATTAAAAATCTATCCGGAATTAATGGTCGCAATGCTCAATATTCAACCTTTGCTGTAATTGGAAATTACCGTAACTGGTCAAGTAGTATTTCTTCGCAAACGCGAAATATTGAAAAAAATAATCTTAATTCTCGCCATACATTTGATCGACAATTGCAACTTTCGGCTGGGTATAAATTTACCAATAATATAACCGTGGATATTACGCGAGCTGAAATTCGTGAAGATGCTAAAAAAGCTTCTTTATTTGGAGTTAATGTTAGTTATGTGCAAAAATTTTAAATAATATTCATAAATTTACTTGATAAAAATCAATTAAATTTTTTTTAAAATATCTTTATGAAGCCATTCAATATAGGTCTAGAGATGAAGTAATAACATCAAATTTTTTAATTATGTCATTCTTCTTAAATTTGTTTTAACAAATTTAATTGTAAGTTTATTATTTTTTTAAGATTGCAATATAGTTAACGTCGATATCAGCACTTTCATTCCAACTATCTTTTAGTAAATTATAAGTAAAGCCGTTAAGTTCAGTTAATTCCAATTGATATTTATTAGCACTAGTGAAAATTTGTGAAGGTTTAACAAATTTTTTATAATCATGTGTACCAATTGGTAACCAGCGCAAAATATACTCTGCACCAATTTTTGCTAAAGCTAGAGATTTTAAAGTTCGATTCAAGGTAGCTATAAAAAGTAAACCATTTGGTTTAAGTAATTGTGAACATGATTTTATAAACAAATCAATATCGCTAACATGCTCAATGATTTCAAGGGCTAAAACAATATCAAATTGTTCATTTTTATCAGCCAATTCTTCAGCGCTAGACTGCAAATATTTGATTTTTAACCCAGATTTATCTGAATGACTTTTAGCGATGCCAATATTAATCGCCGATGCATCAATTGCCGTAACCTCTCCACCCATTTTACAAAAAGGTTCAGAGATTAATCCTCCTCCGCAACCAATATCGACAATTTTTAAATTCGTAAAAGGCGTAAGTGATTTTTCATCAAGATTAAAAAACTGGCAAATTTTTCGACGCATAAATAGCAAACGATTTGGGTTAAATTTGTGCAATTGCTTAAATTTGCCATTTGGATTCCACCATTCTTGAGCCATTTTTTCAAATTTCTCAATTTCTTGACTATCAACAGTTGAAGACATAAATTATTTTTTTAATGGAGGTAGTTTTTCAATATCAATTCGATCAAAATTTTCAATTTTATTCATCCAATTATCTTGAACTTTTACAAATAAAAATAAATGAACTTTGGTATTGGCAATTTGCCCTAAATCATGACGAGATTCTTCGCCAATCTTTTTAATCATCTGACCATTTTTACCAAGAACAATTGATTTTTGACTTTCCTTGAGAACCAAAATAGTTTGTTTAATTTTGATTTGCTGATTATCAAGAATTTCATAACTATCAGTTTTTACCGTAAGGCTGTAGGGTAATTCTTGATTTAGATTGAGAAATAATTTTTCACGTGTGATTTCACTAGCGATGAATCGCATTGGTGCATCAGTAATTTCATCCTCATTATATAGCCAATTGGTGTGATGACATTTTTTTTCTAAAAATATTTTCAATTCATCAATTCCATCTCCCGATGTTGCACTGACCGGTAAAATTTCTTCAAAACCAAGATTAGCTAAGGGAGCAATGATGTCCAAAATTTTTGATTTTCTAATTTTATCAATCTTGTTGATAATGATTGTGATATTTAAATTTTCTTTTTTTAGATCTTTTAAAATGCGTTGATTTTCTTGATTTAATCCTATTTCAGCATCGATTACAAAACAAATATGATCAGCTTCGCGAAGTGCTTGCCATGCGCTTTTAACAATGATTCTCTCAAGAATTTTATCATCACGTGGAATGAATATTCCAGGTGTATCAATAGCAATTATTTGCGCTTGATTGCTGATGATAATTGCTTTAATCGAATTACGAGTTGTTTGAACTTTTGGCGAAGTAATGGAGAGCTTTTGTCCAAGCATTGCGTTAGTTAAGCTTGATTTACCTGCATTTGGCATACCAACTATGGCAAAAATACCGTGAATTTTTGGCAATAGTGATTGTTGTTGATTATTATTGGTCATTAATGATTTATAGTAAAGATTCTTTTTTATTGTTTTTTAATTTTTGCTTAATTCATAAGCAATGCTAAAAGCCATTTCCACACTTTGTGCTGAATTAAGTCTTGGATCGCAATGAGTATGATAGCGATCACTTAAATTTAATTCAGAAATTTCCTGATTTCCACCCATACATTCAGTTACATCCTGTCCAGTCATTTCGAAATGAACGCCTCCAGCATAGCTATCGAGATCATGATGAATTGAAAAAAAACTTTTTACTTCGCTTAAAATATCGCTAAATTTTCTAGTTTTAAAATTATTAGAAGTTTTTATGGTATTGCCATGCATTGGATCGCATGACCAAATCACTTGATGACCTGATGATTTTACAGCTTTAATCAATGGTGGTAAAAGTTTATTGATGTTATCTTTGCCCATTCTTGAAATTAAGGTAATTCGTCCTGCAATGTTATTTGGATTTAAAATATCCAATAATTTTAATAAGTCATTTTCTGAAATAGTTGGACCAACTTTGAAGGCAATTGGATTGGCAATTCCGCGCATAAACTCGACATGAGCTTCATCTGGATTACGAGTCCGATCGCCGATCCACAGCATATGAGCACTTAGATCGTAATAATTTTTATTTTCAGAATTTTGCTGAACAAAAGCTTGTTCGTAATTTAACAAAAGCGCTTCGTGAGATGTATAAAAATTTGCGGTCGTAAATTGTGGAATCGATTTATAGTCTATACCGCATGCGCTCATAAATTCGAGCATCTCAGTGATTTTTTGATTTACTTCATTGGTATTTTTTTTGCCAGAAAAAATTTCTGCAAATTCTTCATTCCATTTATTAACTTTTTCTAAATTACCATATCCACCTAAAGCCAATGAGCGCAGAAAATTTAGAGATGCAGATGAATAAAAATATGCATCGATTAATCTTTTGGGATCGGCATTGCGGATTTGTGAATTAAATTCAATGCCATTAACAATATCACCGCGATAGGCATTTAGAGTTACGCCATCAATGGTTTCATCGTTTTGTGATCTTGGCTTGGCATATTGTCCAGCGATTCTTCCAACTTTAACTATGGGTTTTTTTAAGCCATACATCAAAGCAATAGTCATTTGCATGATGGTGCGAAAATAACTTTTAAGATTGTGATGAGAAAATTCAAGGAAACTTTCTGCGCAATCGCCACCTTGCAGTAAAAAAGCTTTACCTTGCGAAACAAGTGCCAGTTCGTTTTTAAGCTTATCAATCTCGTCAAAAGAAACTAGCGGAGGAAATTTTGCAAGTTGTTGCTCGGCTATTTGTAATTCTTTAGCTTGAGGATAATTTGGCTGTTGTTTAATAGGAAAATTGCGCCAAGAATCTATCTGCCAATTTTTTTGCATAAAATAAAAATTTGATTTTGTTTTTTTAAATTAGCTAATATTATCAAATTAATTTTAAACTTTGTCAATTGTAATTTAATTGTTTTATAAAATTTATGTCGAGCCAAATTATTGCCTATCAAGGTTGCGAAGGAGCTAATTCAAATTTAGCATGTATAAAATTTTATCCTAATTATCAAGCCAAAGCTTTTGATAGTTTTTATGAAGTATTTGAAGCGGTAAATAATTCACAAGTCGAATATGGCATGATACCTCTAGAAAACTCATATGCAGGAAGGGTTTCGGAAATTCACAATTTACTGCAAAAATATGATGTGTCGATTGTTGCAGAGCATTTTTTTCCAATTACTCACAATTTGGTTGGCATTAAAGGTGCAAAGTTAGAAGACATTAAAGAAGTTTATTCTCATCCTCAGGCATTGCTTCAATGCCAAAATAATCTTCGTGAATTAAAAGTTAAAGTTAATGAATTTTCCAACACTGCTAAATCTGCAGAATTTATTGCTAAAATGAATGATAAAACTAAGGCATCTTTATGCTCCAGATATGCTAGCGATATACATAATCTCGAAATCATTAAAGAAAATATGCAAGATATTTCAAATGATAATATCACAATTTTTATTGTTATCGCCAAATTATCTCATGAGACTGATCCAAAAATTTCGCCAACCATTACGGCACTTTTATTTACGATTCGCAATATTCCGGGATCTCTCTATAAAGCGCTCGGAGGATTTGCAACAAATTCGGTAAGCATCGTTAAGCTCGAAAGCTATATTCCAGGAGGAGTTTCCAATCAAGCTAAATTTTTAATTACAATCGAAGGACATCCCTCGCAAAAACGTGTAGCATTAGCTTTAGAAGAACTTGGATTTTTTTCTAAATCAGTGAAATTACTCGGTGTATATTATGCCGATAAATCACGTTTTTTTGGACAAGATTTATAAAAAATTTCTAAAATTTAAAAAATAAAATTAGCAAAAAGTGAGAATAATTTCTGGAAAATTTCGCGGAAGAAAACTAGCTGATTCTTCATTCTTAAAAGATCTTCGTCCTACTGCGGATAGAAATCGCGAAGCGTTGTTTAACATTCTTACTGCAGGAAATTTTCTTAATAAAATTAATTTTAATTTAATCGATAGTAATGTTTTAGATTTATGTTGTGGAACCGGATCTGTAGGTTTTGAGAGTTTATCACGCGGTGCAAAATCCTTAACATTAGTCGACAATAATAGCGAACATTTATTGATTGCCAAGAAAAATGCTGAAATATTAGGAATTGTTAATGATTGTAATTTTATTAAAGCTAATGCTAAAAATCTTCCAATTGCAAATGATAAGTTTGATTTAATTTTTGTCGATCCACCATATCAAGAAAATTATAATTTGATAATAAATGAATTGATTAACAAAAAATATTTATCGCCAAATACACTACTGGTTGTTGAATGCAGTAAAGCCAATAAAATTAAAAATCAGAATCTAAAAAATAAAAATATTTCAGTCGATAATCTAAGAAAACAAGATTTTCTAAGTGAATTTAATCCAGAAAATATTACGCATTTAAATTCCCAGATATTAGACTATAGATCATATGGCAATACAGGATTTTATTTTATTCTAATTAATATCAATAAAGTTGAAACGTTTTAATTTGCAGAATGGAGAATTAATATTATTTTAAATCACTGTAAAAATTAATTTCTTTTTTAATTTTATGTGTAATTATTTAAAAAAAATTCTTTTATAAAAAAATTATGGTTTTAGAAATTTTAAAGACAATGCTTGAAATCCCTGATCTTGCTAGTAAGAAATGGATTTATGAACAATATGATTCACAAGTAATGAACGATACAATCGCAATTAACGGTGATGCCTCATTGGTAAGAGTTCATGGTACGCAAAAAGCCCTCGCATTAACAGCAGATTGCACACCGCGCTATGTTGAAGCTGATGCTTTTATGGGTTCAATGCAAGCTGTTGTCGAAACTTATCGCAATATTTCGGCAACTGGAGCTAAACCTCTTGCAATTACTAATTGCTTAAATTTCGGCAATCCTCAAAAACCAGAAATTATGGGTCAAATTGTTCGCTCCATTAAGGGTATAACTGAAGCTTGTAAGACATTAGATTATCCCGTGGTATCTGGGAATGTTTCGCTTTATAATGAAACTGATTCTAAGGCGATTTTACCTACTCCAGCAATTGGTGGAGTTGGACTTCTGAAAGATGTAAATAAAAGATGCGATATAAAATTTAAAAATATCGATGATGAAATTTTTGTTATTGGTAAAAATTTAGGTCATTTATCATGCTCACTTTATGAAAGAAAAATTTTAAAAAACCCTTCCGCAACCAATCCTCCACAAGTCGATTTAATGTTAGAAAAAAAGCATAGTGAATTTGTTCGCGATTTAATTTCTGCGCAATTTATT